>MDTG01430716.1_pt1 | contig 23299 bp, 16 predicted proteins | sample 811421 | NCBI WGS metagenome assembly MDTG01 (sample SAMN05326645, study PRJNA326480) | marine metagenome | isolation source: seawater | place: Pacific Ocean: South East | collected 2011
GTGGCTTAGATTTATGCAGATCATCGTTCGCGATAACAATGTCGAGCAGGCTCTCCGTGCGCTCAAGAAGAAGCTGCAGCGGGAGGGGGTGTATCGCGAGATGAAGCTGCGTCGCCACTACGAAAAGCCCAGCGAAAAGCGCGCCCGTGAAAAGGCTGCTGCCGTTCGCCGCGCCCGCAAGCTGGAGCGCAAGCGCGTAGAGCGTGACGGCGGCCGGTAAAACCGCCCGCTTTCACCTTATCCAAGCTTGAAAGCACATCGCAGCTAAGCCAAAGGGGCGTGGAAGTATCTTCCGCGCCCTTTTTGTCTGGCGCGCCAATATCGACGGGATTTGATTACCATGGCCGAAGTCACTCGCGTACCGCTGCAACCGATTGCCAAGGGCTCACTCACCAAGCTGTGGCTGGGTGTTCTGGTTGCCGTACTGCTGGCCGCAGGCATTGCCTGGGCCGCCACGCCGCAGGGCCTTTCGGTTGATACCGTGCGTGCGGGGGAAGGTGAAAGCCCATCGACAGAGGACGTGGTTTTCGTGAACTACACCGGCAAACTGGCCGACGGGACCGTGTTCGACCAGTCCCAGTCCATGCCGCTGCCGATCGAAGGCATCTTTCCCGAAGGCACTCCGCTGCCACTGGGAGACATGATCCCCGGTTTCCGCGATGCGCTGCTGCAAACGCAACGCGGCGGCCAGTATGAAATCTTCATTCCCGCAGATCAGGCCTATGGCGCGGACGTGCCGGAGGGCGGCCCTATCCCGCCCAACAGCGATCTCTATTTCGATATCGAAGTGATCGACTTCATGAGTCGCGAGGATTTCCAGGCGCGCGTGCAATCCTTCCAGCAACAGATGATGCAACAGCAGCAGTTGGAAGGTGAAGGCGCTCCCGCGGAGTAGGCGATGAGCGCGGGCGGGGCCATGGCTGAAGAGGCGTCCGTCCAACACCACATTCAGAGCGAAGAATATCCCCAGCGGCCGTGGCTGCTGGCCGGGCTCGGCGCCGCAGCTGGGCTGATTGTTCACCTCTTGCTGGATGGCGAGGGTGAGGCAGCGTGGCGTTACGCGCTGGCCGCGACCGTCTTTTTCTCTGCTGCGGCGTCCAGCTTCGTGCTTGGGCCGGGGCGGTGGATCGAATCCGCGCTGTTCAGCCTCTGCCTCGGCGTGGTTATGGGCGGGCTGGCATGGCTCGCCGTCGATTCGGGGGACCGGGTGGCGGGAGAGGAGTTTGCCTTTGCTGCTGGCGTGTTCTTTTCGCTACTCGCCGTGCCGCTGTATCAGGCCGACTTCCATCGAAAGCGCTGGATGACGCCCTACAAGGAAACGCATTTCCACGTCTGGACGGATGCTGTCACGGCAGGCGGCTCTGTGCTGTTCGTGCTGCTGTCGTGGCTGTTGCTATGGCTGCTGCACGCGCTGTTCAGCCTGATCGGCATCAATTTCATCGAGGACATGATTGAGACGAGTGGCTTCGTCGGCCTGTTTTGCGGGGCGACGTTTGGCGCCGCGATGGGCGTGCTGCGCAACCAGCTGGGCATCATCGGCACGTTACAGCGCGTGGTGATGCTGGTGTTTTCGCTGCTGGCTGTCCCGTTTGCTTTTGCCATCCTGATCTTCCTCGTTGCGCTACTCGCATCGGGCGGCAGGGCTTTGTGGGAAGCGACTGACAGTGCTACGCCGGTGCTGCTCTCCTGCTCGCTTGGCTGCTTCATACTGGCCAATGCCGTTGTGCGCGACAATGACGAGGCGCGCAGTGACAATGTCGTGATGGTCGCCGCCGCGCTGGCGCTTGCCTTCACCATTTTCCCGCTTACCGCGTTCGCCGCGATCAGCATGGGCATCCGTATCGACCAGCACGGCCTTTCGCCAGAACGGCTCTGGGCGCTGGTCGCAATCATGATCGCTTGCAGCTACGGGCTGGCCTACTGGGCGGGTCTGGCACGCGGACGGCTGGCGGGGTGGAGCCACTACCTGCGTCGTGCGAATTTGCACCTGGCCGTCGCCTCTTGCGTCATTGCGCTGCTGCTGGCGCTGCCGCTGGTGGATTTCGGAGGGATCTCGGCAAGGCAACAGGTCGCACGGCTGGATGCAGGAGAGGTTTCGCCGGAAGAGTTCGATTACGCGGCCCTGCGCTGGGACTTCGGCGATGCGGGGCGCGATGTTCTTGCTGCACTGGCCCGGCGCGAAGGTGTTACCGGCGATCTGGCGACAAACGCCCTGGCCCGGAAATCCCGTTACCCGGAGCTGGCTGGACGACCGCGTGACGACTTTGACCTGACTATCAAGTTCGAAGATGCGCAGCTTGAAAAGTGGGCGCGCGATCATGTTCAGACCAATCCTTGGCTTTGTGATCGCGATTGCGTGGTGCTGGACCTGGGCCAGGCGAGCGATCGCCACAAGGTGGCATTCGTCAGCGCAGGGCGGATGGAGATTGTCAGCTTTCGCGACGATGGCGTGCCCGATCCTCCTCCTCCCCCGCCGGCGCCTCCCCCACCAGACGCGCAGATCACTCCCGAAAATGTCGAGATACGCGAATGGCAGGGCCGGCAGATCTATGTCGATGGCCAGCCGGTCGGGAATCCCTTCCCCTAGGCACGATTGACTGCTTGAAGCGCGGCCCCGGCGCGGCTAACGCTCCGCCCATGTCAGTCACCCGAGAAGAAGTCGCCAAGATAGCCAGTCTGGCGCGCATCAGCATGGACGAGGATGCCCTCGATCACATGGTGCCCGAACTCAACAATATCCTCGCCTGGGTGAACCAGCTGGGAGAAGTCGACACCAGCGCGGTAGAACCGATGGCTGCCGTGATCCCCCAGGATCAGCGCCTGCGCGATGATGTGGTCGATGCCGATCCGCTGACCGGTGGCGGCAAGCGCGATGCAATCCTGGCCAATGCGCCCGTGGCCGAACACGGCTTCTTTGGCGTTCCGAAGGTGATCGAATAGTGCCTGACACAACCAACGAACTGACAGAACTCGGCGTCAAGGCGATCCGCGATGGCGTGGTTGGCGGCGATTTTACCGCAGTCGAAGTGGCAGAGGCTTTCAATGCGGCCGTGGCGGCGGCGGCTGAGCTGAATGCTTTCATCGTCACCACACCAGATCACGCGCTGGAATCGGCCAGGAAAGTCGACGCAGACCGAGCCGCGGGAAAAAGTCCGGGCGTAATGGCAGGCGTGCCGATCGGCATGAAAGACCTGTTTGCCACGCGCGGCGTGCAGACCACTGCTGCCAGCCACATCCTCGAAGGGTTCAAGCCCGAGTACGAATCCACTGTCTCGCAGAAGTTGTGGGATGCGGGTGCAGGGATGCTGGGCAAGCTGAACCTTGATCAGTTCGCCATGGGGTCTTCCAACGAAACCAGCTATTTCGGCGATGTTGCCAACCCGTGGCGTCGCAATGACGGTGGCAACGCAAAGCTTGCTCCGGGTGGATCCTCAGGCGGTTCGTCCGCCGCCGTGGCTGCCCGCATCGCGCCTGCTGCCACTGGCACCGATACCGGCGGATCGATCCGCCAGCCCGCCGCCTTTACCGGCATTTCCGGGATCAAGCCGACCTATGGCCGGTGCAGCCGCTGGGGCATCGTTGCCTTTGCCAGCAGCCTGGATCAGGCAGGCCCGATGGCGCGCAGCGTGGAAGACTGCGCGATCATGCTGGAGGCCATGTCCGGCTTCGACCCCAAGGATTCCACCAGCCTGCAGATGGACGTGCCTGCATGGGCGGACAGCCTGAATGCAGACCTGAAAGGCAAGAAGGTGGGTATTCCCAGGGAATACCGGATGGACGGGACTGACGACGAGATCCTGAAAAGCTGGGAAGATGGCATCGCCTGGCTGAAGGACGCAGGGGCAGAAGTCGTCGATATCAGCCTGCCGCACACCAAATATGCACTGCCCGCATATTACATCGTGGCCCCGGCAGAAGCATCTTCCAACCTCGCCCGCTACGATGGCGTTCGCTACGGCCTGCGCGACCTGCCCGAAGGCGCAGGCTTGCAGGACATGTATGCGGCCACCCGTGCCGATGGCTTTGGGGACGAGGTGAAGCGCCGCATACTGATCGGCACCTATGTGTTGAGCGCCGGTTTCTACGACGCCTATTACACCCAGGCGATGAAAGTGCGCACGCTGATCCAGCAGGACTTCAATCAGGCCTTCGCGCAGTGCGACGTGATCCTGGCGCCGACTACGCCGACCGCCGCATTCCCGCTGGGAGACAAGCTGGTCGACCCGCTGGCCATGTATTTGAACGACGTGTTCTCCGTTCCCGCATCGCTCGCTGGCCTGCCTGCGATGAGCGTGCCTGCCGCGCTCAACAAGGACGGGCTGCCGCTGGGCCTGCAACTGATCGGCCCTGCTTTTGACGAACAGGCCGTGCTGAACGCAGGCCTCGCAATCGAACAGCGCGCCGGGTTCACAGCCAAGCCGGAGAAGTGGTGGTAATATGAGTAACTACACAGTCCAGGGCGCAACCGGCGAGTGGGAGGTTGTGATCGGCCTCGAAGTGCATGCGCAGGTCACTTCCAATGCCAAGCTGTTCTCCAGCGCCAGCACCGCTTTCGGGGCGGAGCCCAATTCGCAGGTGTCGCTGATTGACGCGGCGATGCCAGGTATGTTGCCGGTGCCCAATCGCGAGTGCATCCGGCAGGCCGTGCGCACCGGGATGGCGATTGAGGCGCAGATCAACGCGTGGAGCCGGTTCGACCGCAAGAATTACTTCTACGCCGATTTGCCACAGGGCTACCAGATCAGCCAGCTCTACCACCCCATCGTGGGGGAGGGGCAGCTGCTGATCGAGGCTGACGAGAAAGCCGGTATCCCGGAAGACAAGGTTATCCGCATCGAGCGCATCCATGTGGAGCAGGATGCGGGCAAGCTGATGCATGATCAGCACCCCACCATGTCCTACGTCGATCTGAACCGCACCGGCGTGGCGCTGATGGAAATTGTCAGCCGCCCGGACATGACATCGCCGGCAGAGGCCGGGGCCTATATCCGCAAGCTGCGCGCGATCCTGCGCTATGTCGGATCGTGCGACGGGAACATGGAAGAAGGTTCCATGCGTGCGGATGTGAACGTCTCTGTGCGCAAGGTCGGCGATACCGAGCTTGGCACCCGCACGGAAACGAAGAATGTGAATTCCGTGCGTTTCGTCATGCAGGCCATCGAACACGAGGTTCAGCGCCAGATCGACGTGCTGGAGGATGGCGGCAAGATCGTGCAGGAAACCCGCCTGTTCGATCCCGGCACCGGCACTACCCGATCAATGCGCAGCAAGGAAGACGCGCACGACTATCGCTATTTCCCCGACCCGGACCTGTTGCCGCTGGTGCTGGAACAGGATTTCCTCGACGAATGCCGCGCCAGCCTGCCCGAACTGCCCGATGCCAAGCGTGCGCGGTATGAGAACGAGCTGGGCCTGACACCTTATAACGCGCGCGAACTGACCGCAGAGGTGGAGACTTTCGCGCGTTTCGAGACGCTGCTGGCGGCTACCGCCAAGGGCATCGGCAAGCCGGAAAAGGATGTGGCAACGCAGGTCGCCAACTGGGCGCTTTCTGTCGCGCCCGGTGTCATCAAGTCGCTGGGCGACGAAGGCAATCCGGCTCACGCCACAGCCGAGCGTCAGGCTGCCATCCTCGACATGCAGGCCAAAGGGGAGATTTCCGGCGGGCAGGCGAAGGAGATTTTCGAGATCGTCCTGAAAGAAGGTCGCGAACCCGCAGAGATCGCCGATACCGAAGGCCTGAAGCAGGTCAGCGATACCGGTGCGATTGAGGAAGCCATCGACACGATCATCGCCAACAATGCCGACAAGGTGGAAGAATACCGTGGCGGCAAGGACAAGCTGTTCGGCTTCTTTGTCGGCCAGACGATGAAGGCAATGCAGGGCAAGGCCAATCCGGCGGTGGTGAACCAGATCCTGAAGGATAAGCTGGGGTAGGGCAGGCCCCATGGCCTCCCGCCCCACCGTGGTTCTGGTCCATCCGGAAATCCCGCACAACACCGGGGCTGTGGGGCGCACCTGCGTGGCATTGGACATGGAATTGGTGCTGATCCGCCCATACGGCTTCACGCTGTCGGACAAACAGCTCAAACGGGCGGGGCTGGATTACTGGCAGCACGTCCGGCTGGCTGAATTCAGCGATTGGGATGCATTCCTCGCCAGTCGCCAGCCGCGCGCCGGACAGATGTTTCTGTTCGAGGACGATGCGACAACCAGCTTTTACCAGCCGGACTATCCCGACGATGCCATCCTTGTCTTCGGCAGCGAAACGAAGGGATTGCCGGGCGCGATCAGGGATCGGCACCGTGCATGTGAAGTCAGATTGCCTATGCGATCAGATCGCATCCGTTCGCTCAATCTCGCCAATACGGTAACGGCAGCGGCCTATCAGGCGCTGCGCGGAAAGTTCTGACGCCGTTTAATTCTGGCGCTGAGCGGTAAAGGGCATGGTGCCCATGATGCCGGCCTTGATGGTGCCGGAAACCGCATCGCCATCCACAGTCGCCTCGCAGTCGAGTGTCATCGGCATGGGCATGCCCATTTTCATTTTCCAGGTGAGCGTGTTGCCGCTGATGGCGCCATCCTGCACCTCCATCGTGCCCATCCCGCCAGAAAGCTGGCCGGTGAAGCTGTCGCCATCCTGAGACGGAACAACCGTGAAAGTGCCGGTCTGCTCCCCCATCGGGGATTCGGCGACGAAATTGTAGGTTCCACCCACTTCGGACATTGGTAATTCTCCTCTCGGGCGTGTGACTAGAGACTGTCCGCCTCAACGTAAGTTACGTCGATATCGAGGTTTTCAAGCTGCGGTTCAACCGTTTCCCGGTCGCCCACGACTACGATGGTGATGTTTTCCGGCTGCAGGTAAGTGCGCGCGGCGGCGTTGATATCTTCCGCGTCAACCGAGCCATACAGCTGGGGCAGCAGCGTCTGATAGCGATCGTCGCGGCCTGCGGTCTGGTTGCTTAGCAGGGCGCCAAGCACCTGGCCGTTGGTTTCGTAGCGATTGGGCAGGTTGCGCACGTTGCCATCGGTGACACGCTGCAATTCAACATCGTCGACGGGCGTGGTTTCAGGGAAATCCCGCAAGTGGCCAAGGATTACCTCGATGGAGTCCGCGGTGCGATCGGCCTGTACCTGCGTGGCGATGCGCAGAACGCGCGGACCCTTTGCGCTCGGCAGGCTGGAGCCGATGCCGTAGGTCCAGCCCTTCGTTTCGCGCAGGTCGTTGTTGAGGCGCGAGAGGAAACCGCTGCCCAGCACTTCATTGGCCAGGTCCAGCGCTTCCATCCCCGGCTGCCAGCCGGACAGCGGCGTGGGACGGCCCAGAACGAGGTAGCTCGACGGCGAATTGGGACGGTTTACCACCACGACGCGCGGTGCATTGGCGAGGGCGGGCGGCTGATCGACATTCTTTGCAGGCACGGGGCTGGCAGGGTCTTGCCAATCGCCCAGCGTGGCTTCCAGCGCCGCGACCAGTTCATCCATCGTCACATCGCCAACGGCAGTGATCGTGGCCGTGACCGGGCGAATCCACTCGGTATGTTCTGTCACCATGTCCTCTCGCGTAAGGCCGCCGATCACATCGGCATCACCCGCCGTGGAGGCGAAGGCATAGGGGTGCGTGTTCCCGTAAACGAGCGGGTAGAAGGCGCGCATGGCAAGTCCTGCGGGGGAGGACAATTCCTGAGCCACAGCGGCCATGCGCTGGCTCTTCACGCGTTCCATTGCGTCAGGCGCGAAAGCGGGGTTGCGCACAACGTCCGCAAGCAATTCCAGCGACGGCACCAGATTGGGGCTGAGCGCGGAGAGGAAGGCAGTGGTGCTTTCCGTACCCGCATCGACGCTGAGCGATGCGCCAAGCGTTTCCTGTTCAACCGCAATATCCAGCGCGCTGCGCGTGGTAGTTCCTTCGGTCAGCAGGTCCGCCATCGTGCCGTGGGTGCCATATTGACCAGCAGGATCCACCACGGAGCCTGCATCGAACGTCAACGCCAGAGAGACCTTGGGCACCGATGCGCGGCGCGCCAGCACCACGTCGATTCCATTTGAAAGCGTTGCGCGCTCCACTTCGGGGAACGTCAGTTCGCCCACCGGTTCGGGTGTTGGCAAGGCAATTTCGGGTCCGGTGCGGGTAACTTCGATCTCGACGCCGGTGTCCGGCTCCGGCGCGGGAGTGAGATGTTCGTCTCCCCAGCCGCCCATATTGCCGCCGTCCAGCGTGCGTTCGCCGGGGACGACTGCAAGATTATAGGCCGGGCGCGACAGCCACCGCTCCATCGCCGCGCGCACGTCTTCGGGCGAAAGTGCGGCCATGCTTTCCAGCTCGGTGCGGTAGAAGTCCGCATCGCCGGTGTAGAGCAGCCCCTCGGCAAGGATTGAACCCTTGCCGCCAAAGCCGCCGATGCGTTCCAGCGAGCCGACGAGGCTGGACGCGATCTGGGTTGTCGCGCGATCGAGTTCATCCTGCGTCGGACCATCGGCAATCATGCGGGCGATTTCGGCTTCCAGCAGGGCCTGGGCTTCTTCCTGCGACTTGTCAGGGCGCACCTGCACGGTGGCCTGCGCCATGCCGATCTGCTCGTAAGCCTGATAATAGGCGGAAACGCTGGTAGCCAGTTCCTCTCCGCGCACCATGGCATTGTCCAGGCGGGAGGAGCTGAGGCCCCCAAGGATATACATGCCCACCTGCAGCGGCACGGCGTCGGGGTGCTGCATGTCTGGCCCGGTCCAGGCGCGAATGATGAGCACCTGCGGCACCTGATCGGCCATGGTGTCGTAAACAGGTTCTGCCAGAGTGACGGGTCCGGCCTCGTACTGCTCCACTTCCGGGCCGCGCGGGATCGCGCCAAACCACCGCTCCACCATGGGCCGGGCGGTGGCCGCGTCAATATCTCCGGTGAGAGAGAGCACGACGTTGTTGGGGCCATAGTTGTCGGTAAACCACTGGCGCACGTCCAGCAGGCTGGCTGCGGAAAGGTCTGCCATGGAACCGATCACCGAGTGGCGATAGGGGTGTCCGACCGGCAGCAGCCCTTCGGAAAGCTGATAATCAATCAGGCCGTAGGGTTGGTTGTCGCCCTGCCGCTTTTCGTTCTGCACCACGGCGCGCTGGTTATCGAGCCGTTCCTGCGTGACCGCGCCAAGCAGGTATCCCATGCGGTCAGCCTCCATCATCAGCGCCAGGTCCAGCGCGCCGGTGGGGACGGTTTCCACGTAGTTCGTGCGATCGTAGCTGGTGGAGCCGTTGGTGCCGGTGGAGCCTGCGGCTTCCAGAGGGATATCGAAGTTGGGCACGTTCTCGCTACCGGTGAACATGATATGTTCAAACAGGTGGGCGAACCCCGTGCGGCCGCGCGGTTCGGACTTGGAGCCGACGCGGTAATACACCGTTACGCCAACCAGCGGTGACTTGCGGTCCGTATGGACAATCGTGGTGAGCTCATTGTCCAGCGTGAACGTCTCGTACGGAATGTCGACCGCAGCCACGATCTCGTCGAGCGAGGCGATTGTCGTGGCGGTCTGTGCGCTGGCCGATAGTGGTTCGTCAGGCGCGGCGGCGGTGGTGCATCCAGCGAGTGCAAGAGCGGCGACCAAAGGGGTGAGCGTGCGATACGCGAAAGACCTTTTCATGTGAAACGGGATAGCACGCTGCGGCGCGAACGAAACCCGTTTCGTCGCAAGCCTATGCTGTTCGTCGATCCGCATCGACAGTCTGGCAGCCGATCTACGGATGCAACGCTTTGTCCTTCGTCAATGCAGCAAGGATCGACGGCGGCTAGGTCTATTGAAACTTTGGATGCGTGACCGCATCTCAAAGTGGCGCAAGCTTTTCGACAACGGCACGAAATTTGCCGCCCGACAGGACTTGTGTTGCGAAAATGCAACACTATCTGACGTGGGAAAGGAATTGAGGGGCCATCTATGAATCTCGAAAAATTTACCGATCGCGCAAAAGGATTTCTCCAAAGCGCGCAAACCGTCGCCATCCGTAACAACCACCAGCGCATCAGCCCGGAACATATCCTGAAGGCCTTGCTGGAGGATGAGGAAGGCATGGCATCTGGCCTGATCCAGCGGGCAGGGGGCAACCCCCTGAAAGCGGTGCAGCAGGTCGACGCATTGCTGGCCAAGATCCCGGCCGTCAGCGGAGGCGGGGCACAGCAGACGCCCGGACTGGACAACGATGCCGTGCGCGTTCTCGACCAGGCGGAACAGGTGGCGGAAAAGGCTGGCGATAGCTACGTCACCGTTGAACGCCTGCTGCTGGCTCTAGCCCTGTCACGCCAGACCAAGGCGAGCCAGGCGTTGGCCGATGCAGGAGTCACGCCGGAGGCGCTAAATTCAGCCATCAACGAACTGCGCAAGGGCAAGACGGCGGACACCGCCAATGCCGAAGCCGCCTATGACGCAATGAAGAAGTATGCGCAGGATCTGACGCAGAAGGCGCGTGACGGGAAGCTGGACCCGGTGATCGGTCGCGATGAAGAAATTCGCCGCACCGTCCAGATTCTCGCGCGGCGTACCAAGAACAACCCCGTCCTGATTGGTGAGCCAGGCACCGGCAAGACCGCAATAGCGGAAGGCCTGGCGCTGCGGATCGCGAACGGAGACGTGCCTGACAGTCTGAAGGATCGTCAGCTCATGGCGCTCGACATGGGCAGCCTGATCGCCGGCGCGAAGTATCGCGGCGAGTTCGAGGAGCGGCTGAAAGCCGTGCTCGACGAGGTGAAAGGCGCCGAAGGCCAGATTATCCTTTTCATCGACGAGATGCACACGCTGATCGGCGCCGGCGCAAGCGAAGGCAGCATGGATGCCAGCAACCTGCTCAAGCCCGCGCTGGCGCGCGGCGAGCTGCACTGCATCGGCGCGACCACGCTGGATGAATACCAGAAGTACGTGGAGAAGGACGCCGCATTGCAGCGCCGCTTCCAGCCCGTGTTCGTGGACGAGCCGAGCGTGGAGGACACGATCAGTATCCTGCGCGGGATCAAGGAGAAGTACGAACTGCACCACGGCGTGCGCATCACCGATGCCGCCATCGTTGCCGCTGCGCAGCTATCCGAACGCTACATCTCCGACCGCTTCCTGCCTGACAAGGCGATCGACCTGATGGACGAGGCCGCCAGCCGCATCCGTATGGAAGTGGAAAGCAAGCCCGAGGAGATCGAGGCTCTCGACCGGCGGATCATCCAGCTCAAGATCGAGGAATCGGCTCTGGCGAAGGAAACCGACGAAGCTTCGAAGGATCGCCTTGCTACCTTGCGTGAAGAGCTGGCCAACCTTGAACAGCAATCGAGCGAACTGACCACGCGCTGGCAGAACGAGCGCGACAAGATCCATGCCGAGGCGCGGATCAAGGAAGACCTCGATGCCGCGCGTATCGAACTGGAACAGGCGCAGCGCGCGGGCGACCTCGCCAAGGCGGGTGAGCTTTCGTATGGCAGGATTCCACAGCTGGAAAAGCAACTGGCCGAAGCCGAAGGGCAGACCGAGAATGCGCTGCTGAAGGAAGAGGTGACAGAGGACGACATCGCCAACGTCGTCAGCCGGTGGACCGGCGTGCCGATGGAAAAGATGCTTGAAGGTGAGCGCGAAAAGCTGCTCAAGATGGAGGAAGCTCTCGGCAAGCGGGTGATCGGACAGGAGAAGGCCGTTGAGGCTGTATCCAAGGCCGTGCGCCGTGCGCGTGCAGGCCTGCAGGATCCGGGCCGCCCGCTGGGCAGCTTCCTGTTTCTTGGCCCCACCGGTGTCGGCAAGACCGAATTGACCAAGGCGCTGGCCGCCTTCCTGTTCGATGACGATCAGGCCATGGTGCGCATCGACATGAGCGAATTCATGGAGAAGCATGCCGTTGCCCGTCTGATCGGCGCGCCTCCGGGCTATGTCGGTTATGACGAGGGCGGCGTGCTGACCGAAGCCGTGCGGCGACGGCCCTATCAGGTCGTGCTGTTCGATGAGGTGGAGAAGGCGCATCAGGACGTGTTCAACGTGCTGTTGCAGGTGCTCGATGATGGCCGTCTGACGGACGGACAGGGCCGGGTGGTGGACTTCTCCAACACGCTGATCATCCTCACCAGCAACCTTGGCAGCCAGTTCCTGTCCAACCTTGGCGAGGATCAGAAGGTGGAAGATGTCGAGGATCAGGTGATGGACGTGGTTCGCGGCCATTTCCGCCCCGAGTTTCTCAACCGACTGGACGAAATCGTGCTGTTCCACCGCCTCGGAATGGAGCACATGGCACCGATCGTGGATATCCAGGTGGCGCGCGTTCAGAAGCTGCTGAAGGATCGCAAGATCGTGCTCGATCTGACGCAGGGCGCAAGAAGCTGGCTGGGCCGGGTGGGCTACGATCCGGTCTATGGCGCAAGGCCGCTGAAGCGCGCGGTGCAGCGTTACGTGCAGGATCCGCTGGCGGAGATGCTGCTGGAAGGTAAAGTGCCCGATGGCAGTACTGTCCACATCGAAGAAGGTGACGGGGAATTGCAGATGTCGGTCAGCTGATCGCAAGTCCGGCATTGCACAAACAAAAAGGGCCCCGGTCTCCCGGGGCCCTTTCTGTTTTGGCTGTCGTTCGAATTAGAAGTCGAACGAAACACCGAAGCGAACGTAGCGCGGCGTCTGGTAACGCGTGATTTCGCCATAGTTCGGGTCGAGCGGAACATAGCCACGCTGCGGGTCCAGAAGCGCACCGCCCGGGAAGGCAGCATCACCGGCATACAGCGGGCCGTCGGCGTCGCCAACCTCGTTGAAGTCCACGGGATCGTCGAAGTTGAAGACGTTGAACACGTCAACACGGAACGCCATGTTCCGCAGCAACTCGAACTGCGGGCGGATCTGCACGCTCAGGTCGACGCGCTTTTCCCACTCGCCGTCGAAGCCGTTGCCACGACCAACGAGAATGCTCTGCGTTGCATACTCTTCGCCGCCGATGTTGACGGTGGAAGAGCGGTCGCCGCAGTACCAGGTGTCTGAACCGCCGTTGCCGAACGGATCGGCACCACGGCCATCGTCGGTCGGATAGATGCCGATACAGCCATACTTACGCGGCGAGGAAACGCGCACGTTCGCACCCAGCTGCAGCCAGTCCGTCGGCTGAACGAAACCGAACAGCTTGAACTGGTGACGACGATCGTTCGGCAGGTAGCCGTAGGAACCGTCCATCCATGCCGGCTCGTCAAAGTCCTGCGTAAGGCCAACGTCATCCTGACCGTTGTCAGACTTCACGCCGCCTTCGTAGTTACCTTCGGAGATCGACCAGACGTAGGAACCCTGCAGACCCCAGAACCCATCGAACTGACGCTCGAAGGAGAACTCGACAGCATAGTAATCACGCTCTGCCTCGGGCAGATCGATATACTCGGCCGGAAGAGTCAGGAGACCGCCAGCGAAGCCGCCCTGCGGGACGACATTGAACGTCGCGTCCTTGCCGGGGTTGATCAGCACGTAGCCGCCACCGCCAACGGAAAGCGAAGTTTCGCCGCCACAAGCTGCAGGGTTGTCGGCGCAGAAGGCCGGAACCGCATAGATCTCGAGGTCAGCGTCTTCAAGCACCGCACCCAGGGTACGATAGATGCCGTTCAGCTTGAAACGCCAGCCCGGGAGAAGATCGTTGGCTTCGAGGCCGACGATGAATTCGTCCAGGTACTGCGGCTCAATGTTGGTCGACACCAGCGTGGTGGGATCGGGGTTGGAGCTGTCGGAATACACCGTCGTCGGGATGATCTGCGTGCCCAGGGTCGGGTCAAGCGGATCGCCGGTGTAGGTGTACCAATCTTCGGTGAAGATTTCGTCACCCGCCAGACGGATGTTCGTGTTCGCAGCCACCGGCAGGTAGTAGCGACCGTAGAAGCCCGACAGACGGAAAGTGCGATCGCCGGTCAAGTCATAGCTGAAGCCAAGGCGCGGGGCCCACTGATCCTTCAGATCTGTGAAGACGTTGCCAGCAGCGTTCAGGTTCTTGAAGCGGTCGTTACGAATGCCGAGGGACAGCTGAAGGCGTTCGGTGATATCCCAGTTGTCCTGGATGTAGAACGCGGTGTTCTTCAGTTCGAACTCACCACCCGACAGATAGATACGCTGACGCAGGAACGGGGTCCCTGGTGCCAGGCCGAACGGATTGTAAGTGTCCGAGTTGAAGATACGGTTGTATTCGCCGCCCGAGTAGAACGCATTCGCTTCAGCCGTCAGCACTTCGTGGTCGAAACCGAAACGAACGTGGTGATCGCCCAGTGCCGAGAAGAACAGGTCAACGTCAGCGCGATAGAACTCGCGGCTGTCGGCGCCGTCTTCCACGAGGCCCGAACCCTGGATCAGGTCGAACTGGGAAATGCCGTTACGGCTGTCGTAGGTCAGGATATCGCCGTCAGCTTGCGACAGCGTTGAACGACGATAGTCGGAACGACCGTACAGAGCCGAAATGGTCAACCAGTCGGTGTACACACCGGTGTACTTGCCGATGAAGTTTTCACCACCCGTGAAGTCGTTGACATAGGTCTTTGAACCCGGGGTGTTGGTCGCCGTGTCGAACGTGCGGGTCCACGACTCATCGGTGTTCGAGTCATTGAAATAGGTGAACTCGAAACGGTGACCGTCGATCGGTTCAGCGTCGATCTTACCACCGTAGAAGGGCGTGTCGCTCTTGACGTAGCTCTGCGTGGTGGTGGTGCCGCCCTGGGGAATGCCCTGGGCAAAGCTGCTGAAGGTACGCGGGTTGAAGAAGCCGAAGAACCACAGACGATCTTCGATGATCGGGCCCGACAGGTAAACGTTGGCTTCGAAATCTTCAACATCGTCCAGCGCGTTGTTCGCCGTGCGGGTGTTCGGCTGCGAAGAACGCAGGCCAGAAGGTGCCCAGTAGGCGTTGAAACCGCCGCGGAATTCGTTGTCGCCCGAACGGGTAACAGCGATCACGGCACCGCCGGTCGCACGACCGAATTCGGCCTGGTAGCCACCGGTCTTGATCTGCACCTGGTCGTAGAACTCGAACGGAATGGTCGAACCGCCGACGAAGGTACGGAAGTTCGTCACGTTCATGCCGTTGACGTAGTAGATGTTCTCAGCGACCGAGGAGCCGCCCAGCGAAATCACGTTGCCGAAGGCGCTGTCGCCCTGGGTTGCCTGCGGAGCGAGCAGCTGAACTGCTTCGATCGAGCGCGGAACCGGGATGCTGTTGGCCACGTCCTGCACGTCGAAGGTGACGCCGGTCGCAGTCTGCGAGAAGTCAACCGTACGAACGGCGGTTGCCGTCACGACGATGGTGTTGTCGCCGCCTGCGGAGAGCGACTGCGCAACGAAGGTGTAGGTGTTGCCGCCCAGCTGCACGCTGACATTGTCAGACTGCGTCGGAGCGTAGCCGTCAGCCTGGATCAGAACCGAGTAGGTGCCCGGCTGCAGCTGCGAAACGGTGAACGAACCCTGACCGGAAGTGGTCGTGGTACGCTCGGAACCGCGGTTGGTGTTGATGATGGTGACGCTGGCACCCGGGATCGGGTTGCCGTTCTCGTCAGCAACATTACCGGTCAGGATGCCGGTGGTCACGTCCTGTGCGGCAACCGGAGCAACAAGGCCCATGGTTGCGGCACCGGCAGCACCCAGCACTAGTACGTTAAGGGCCGTACCAGCACCAAGAATGTGCTTATGAAGTTTTTTCGATATCATGATAGAAGTAGTCCCCTTCTAGAGATTTGCCGGAACCTTGCGTACCCAAAAGCCTCCGGTTGGCTCTTATCGAGCTTGAGTGCGGCGACGACGTGATGGGCGATTGGCCTTTTCGTTTCAAACAGAACTATCGCCCAGCCGGAATTCTGCGGGGGACTGTTACCGCGTTGCAACAACCGTGTAACATAGACCGTGAAGAGGCCGCGATTCGCGTTTGTTTATTGCGCGAGGGCTGCGCCGCAATGGGCCGGCCGGGCGAATCTCAAGGGCGCGCCGGGGTGTTTTCTTGACTGAATTTGCCACCTGTCTAGGAACTTTCAGCTGGATCGCAGGCGGGCCCATGGCCCCTAAGATGAGGGACTTAGATGCATATTGGCAACGCGATTGCCGCGATCGCAAACAGCGCAGCCTTATGGCCTGAGAGCATCGTTACCTGCGAATCGCGTGCAGGCTCCATTGTCTGTGGCGGTGCCTGGTGCCTCACGTCTCTACAGGAGAGGGAGGCATGAGCGGCTGGCATATCGGCGTTATCGGCGGATCGGGCCTCTACGAGCCGGGCGCGCTGGACGATGCGCAGGAAATCGCCATCAACAGCCCGTTCGGGACGCCGTCCGGACCTGTCACGACGGGCACAATCAACGGCGTGAAATTCACCTTCATCGCCCGGCACGGGGCAGGGCATGTGCTGTCGCCCGGCCATGTGAACTATCGCGCCAACATTGATGTGCTGAAACGCGCCGGCGCGACCGATGTGCTGGCAATATCTGCAATCGGAAGCCTCAGGGAAGAGCTGCCTCCGGGAGAGTTCGTGGCTGTGGATCAGTTGATCGACCGCACCACTGGCCGCGATCGCAGCTTCTTTGGCGATGGTATTGTGGCTCATGTGCCACTGGCTGATCCGGTCTGCCCGCGTCTTTCCGGCCTTGCCGTGAAAGCTGCGGAAAAGGCAGGGGCGAAGATCCACAAGGGCGGCACCTATGTCGCTATCGAGGGGCCGCAGTTCTCTACCCGAGCCGAAAGTCATCTTTATCGCGAGTGGGGAGCCGACGTGATCGGCATGACGGCCATGCCGGAAGCCCGACTGGCGAGAGAGGCGGAGCTTCCCTATGCGTTGGTCGGCATGGTTACAGATTACGATTGCTGGCGCGACCCTTCAGACGATGTCGATGTGACCGACATTCTCAAAGTGATGAAGGACAATGCGGACAAGGCGCGCGCCCTGCTGGCGGAACTTGCAAAGGCATTGCCCAAGAAGCGGCAACCGAGCCCGATCGACACAGTTCTGGACACTGCGATTATCACGCCGCGCGCCAGCTGGGACATTTCCGCGGCCGCGCGGCTTGATGCCGTAGCCCGGCGCATGGTAGAATTCTTTCCTCCCTCGCAAGATTGACGCTCGAAACTTGCAAACGCTAACAAAATTGCGCAAGGTAGTTGCTTATGCAACCGACAACATCTCTTTCCCAGTTTCTGCCGTATCAGCTTTCACTCGCGTCCAACGCGGTTAGCGGTCGCATCGCAGTCGAATACCGTCAGCGATGGGGTCTCAGCATTCCAGAATGGCGGGTCATGGCCGTGCTTGGCGACGTGGGCGCATCGACCCAACGCGATCTGACGCGGCGAACGCTGATGGACAAGGTGGCGGTCAACCGGGCCTGCAAGGGACTGGAAGAACGCGCTCTGGCCGAACGCACGCCCAATGAATCGGATGGGCGCTCCCACTTGCTGGACCTGACCGACAGCGGCCGTGAAATGCATTCGGAAATCATGCCTGTAGCCAAGGAAATGGAGCAACGCCTGTTCACCGGTTTTTCCGATGAGGAACTGGAGCTGTTCCGCGCGCTGCTGGGCCGCGCGCGCAAGCATGCCGAGGATCTCGATCCGGAAGAGCTTGGCGGCAGCTTCGGCATCGGCTGAGGCGCGCAGTTTCCCTGGCCCGGCACGAGAAAGGCCCCGCCGGTTGGTTCCGGCGGGGCCTTCTTGTTTGCGTCGCTTGCTCCGGGGTCAGTCCGAGAATGCGTCGGAGATGGAGCAGGCTGCCGGACCCAGGATCACGATGAACAGCACCGGCAGAATGAACAGGATCAGCGGTACAGTCATGATCGCGGGCAGACGGGCGGCCTTTTCTTCGGCGCGCATCATGCGCTCGTTACGGAATTCGGCTGACAGCACGCGCAAGGCAGATGCCAGCGGCGTACCGTAGCGTTCGGTCTGAACCATCGTCGTCACCACGCCGCGGACAGCCTCCAGGTTCACACGATAAGCCAGATTCTCGAAAGCCTGGCGACGCTCCGTCAGGAAAGACAGTTCGATCGCCGTCAGCGCGAACTCGTCACCCAGTTCGGGATAGGCGCGGCCCAGTTCGCGCGCCACCCGATTGAATGCAGCGTCCACCGTCAGACCGGCTTCGGCACAGATCACCAGCAGGTCCAGCGCGTCTGGCAGGCCCTTCTGGATTGCGGCCGTGCGCTTGGTTGAAACGTTGGCCAGATAGATTTCCGGCCCCTTGTAACCAAGGATAACAAGGCCGGCGAAACCCATGAAACGCTTCATGCTGCCCCATTCGGGGAACATGTCGGTCCAGTAGAATACGACCACGCCGATCAGGCCCAGCACCACCGGCAGCACCATGCGCGCGAAAATGATGAAGATGGCCAGTTCCTTGTTGCGGTAACCCGCCTGAGCCAGCTTCTGCTGGATCATCTTGACCTGGCTTTCCTGCAGCACTTTCATGCCCTGCAGGGTGTCCTTCATCTTGTCGGTGGTGTCGGTCCGGCGCGTCAGGCTCTGACGCTTCCTTGTCGACTGTGTCAGCATGCCGGATTTCAGTTCGGCACGGCGATCGTTAAGGGCCTTCACGCGCTTGGCCATCGGATCCTTGACAGTTACCGCGGCATAGATTGCCATGATCATGGCGAGAGCAGCGATACCGGCAAGGATCGTGCCGACGAGGATAACGTCGACGCCGAGCAGCGTGGGGCCGGATGCGGGAGTGATTGTCAACATTGGTACTATTCCCTCCCGATCAGATTTCGAAGCTGACCATCTTGGCCATGATAAAGGCCCCGATGCTCATCCACACCAGGCCGCCAAGGCCCGTCACGATTAGGCGATCATCGGTGAAGAAACCGCCGATGTATCCGGGATTGATCCAGTAGATCATGCCGAACACGATGAAAGGCAGGGCGCCCACGATGTAAGCAGAGGCTTTCGATTCAGAGCTCATCGCCTTGATCTTCAGCTTCATCTGCGCGCGCTTGCGCAGCACATCGGCAAGGTTGGAGAGCGTTTCTGCCAGGTTGCCGCCCGTTTCACGCTGGATGGCCAGCGTGATGACGAAGAACTGGAACTCGGCCGTCCCCAGCTTGTCGGCTGTTTCCTGGAGCGATTCTTCCATGGCACGGCCGATCTTGATGCGTTCGACGACCGCGCGGAATTCCGAACCGACCGGGCCGGGAACTTCGCTGGCGACAACGCCCAGGGTTTCAGTCACAGGCAGGCCAGAGCGCAGGCCGCGAACCAGCAGTTCGATAGCGTCGGGAAACTTGGCGTTGAACTGATTGGTGCGGCGCTTGATAAAGTGGCCGACGACAAGGTGCGGAAGACCGGCGCCTGCCAGAATGCCGATGCCAAGCGAAAGCATGGCAGCGCCCGTCTGCAGGTAGAGAAGCGCCGTCATCACCAGGGCGATCCCCGCCGAGGCATAGAAATACTGGGCCAGCGACCAGCCCATGCCGGTGCGGTCCAGTCGCAATGCCAGAGCGGCAACGCGCGAATCGGCACCAGCGCGGGTAAACTGTTTGGGCTTGCGCGCGGCAATCGCCTTCTTCAGCTGGCTTTCCACTTTGTCGGTGGTGCTTTCCGAATGGCGAAACCGCACGGCCTGCAGTCGGCGCTGGCTTTCCTTCGCCGGGGAGTTGCCCGAAATCAGTGTGTAGCCAATGACCATCAGGGCCATGAAGCCACCGGCTAGAAGCAGAAGCTGGACGATGCTCATGGGAACCCTCTTTCAAATACTCTCGATTGCGTTCGGGTGAGCGGGCGAACGTGTGATCCGCCCGCTCATCGCAGTTCCTATTCGGCCGGCTCAGCGGGAGCCTTGTCCTTCTTGGACGCGGAACCCAGCAGCGACTTGAGATCGAAACCGCCGAGCATGGAGCCCTTCTTGCCGGCCTCTTCGATGCTGGCACCGTCGTCTTGCGCGGCGCCGGCAATCATCTTCGCGATCTCTCGGATCGGGCCGACAGTCTTGCTGCCCTTGTTGGCCTCGATGAAGGTCTGGCCAAGCTTGGCAGCATTGGCGGCGGCCTTCTGATCGAACTGGATCTGGAAGTTGATCTTGCGCTCGATCGATGCCTCGAAATCGGCCTTGCTGATTTCCGCCGCGCCGGGCTGCATCTTGTTGCACACGATCAGCGGATGGCAGGCCGGTGCGTTCTGCTTGAGCCAGGAAAGGATGCGGATCGTATCACGCGCCGAAGCCAGTGTGAGTTCGGTGACAAGCGTCACGACATTCACATCCGTCAGCAGGTGAGGGAAGTTGATCAGCATGTTGCGCGGCAGGTCGACAACCGTCATGTCGAAGGCCTGACGGAACTCTTCCTCCAGCTGCAGGAAGGCGGTGCCGTCCGTCATCAGCGGCGAATTGATCGGCGCTTCGGCAGACATGATGGCCAGATTGTCGTTGGCGCGGATCATGGCGCGTTCGATAAACAGCCCGTCAATACGGCTGGGGTTCTCGATCGCGTCGGTCAGGCCGCGGCCCGGCTCCAGGTCCAGCGCCAGGGCGCCGGTGCCGAAGTGTATGTCGAGGTCCAGCAGCGCCGTCGAGCGGTGATGCTCGCTGGCGAACAGCCAGGCCAGCGACGTGGCGAGGGTGGAAGCACCCACACCGCCGCGCGTGCCGACGATGGCCGTTGCAACATGCTCGTGCTCGCCTTCACCTTCCGAAGTGCGCGGCGAAGCGAATACGGACTGTGCCTGTGTCAGTGCATCGCGCAGCTGCCCGGCCGAAAGCGGTTTCAGCAGATAGTCATGAATGCCGCTGGCCACCAGATCCCGGTAGAGGCGAACGTCGTTCACCTGGCCGACCGCGATCACCACCGTGCCGGGTTCGCAAACCTCGGCCAGAGCGTTGATGTCGTTCAGCGGGTCGCCGCTTTCCGACAGGTCGACCATCAGGATCGCCGGACTGGCAGAGATGGAGAGCGACTGGATGGCATTACGCAGGCCACCCTTGTTGCACTTCTCGGGCTGCCAGCCCATTTCGATAACCACCGGACGCAGCACGTCGAGCGCGCTTTCGTCACAGATGAAGGCGGAGAAGGGTTCGCGGTTGCCCATCGAACCGGTTTTGAATGGCGAGTTCATGGATCAGTTCCCCTGCGACGAGACTTGCGGAAGGCCACCAGAGCCGGTCGGCTCCTGGTCGCGATACGATTCAATGGCGCGGTTCGAGCTCATCACCACGGTTTCACCCGAACCCTTGGCACCTTCGAGCAGATGTTCGGGATCAGCGATCATGGCGGCAATGTTGCCGTTCACGGCGCAGCCGAAACCATCGGAGGTGTGGTTGTCACGATGGAACCCGTAGCCTTCCGACCAGTCCGGGCAGCCCGGAACATGGGCGGTGGAGCGGGTCACGACGACGCGGACGCTGCCTGGATCCACGTAGCCTTGGGTTACAGGCGCATCGTTCGTCACCAGGATGCCGTAGCGTCCGGCCACGGCGCCCACATCTTCCTGCACGGCAGGGTTGCTGACGGCAGTGTCAATGGCAACACGGTCGCCATAACCAAGATCGAGCATTTCGAACCAGTCGCCCAGGCGTGCCTGTTCGGTGGCTTCAAGGCCGGTTGCGCTGGTGCGCAGGTCGAGCACGTAGTTGCTACGCTCCACCACCGGCTGGTTGACGGAGTTGAGCGAGAAGTTGTTGTCCTGCTGCAACATGCCACCGCAGGCGGACAGGCCGAGGCCGAGCGAGATCGCCAGGACTGAGCTGGCTGCACGTTTCAAACTGATGGTCATGGCGATCACTCTCCGTTTGCAATGCTGAAGCCGGGCGTAGCGCGCGCGGCGGTTTGTGTGGCGGAGCCGTTCGGGCGGGCGGCCAGTGCAGCACCGCTCTGGTCGGCTGCGCTGACTTCCGGACCGGCCGGTGCCGGGTTGGCAGCGCGCGGCATCGGGCGCTGGGCTCCGCTGGTGCCGTTCGTCTCGTGTCCGAACAGGAACTGCGAGGCGGCGGAAGGCAGCGCGAAGCCATCGGTCGGCAGGTGGATGTCGCGGTCGTTGACCGGTTCCACCAGATACGGAGTGATCACGATCACCAGCTCTGTTTCGCCGCGACGGAAGTCGGTGGAGCGGAACAGGTTGCCGAGGATCGGAATATCACCCACGCCGGGAGCCTGATCGATCGTGTTCTGTGCGTTGTTCGACAGCAGGCCGGCGATCATGATGCTTTCGCCAGAGCCCAGTTCCACCGACGTTTCCGCGCGGCGGATGGTGAGAGCAGGGATCTGGAAGCCGTTTAGCGTCACTGCACCCTGGCTCGACAGCTCGGAAACTTCCGGGCGCACGCGCAGGGCGATGCGACCATTGGCCAGAACCGTTGGCGTGTAGGCCAGGCTGACACCGAACCGCTTGTATTCCACGGTGGTGGTGCCCAGGCCCTGTGACAGCGGGATCGGGAATTCACCGCCCGCCAGGAATTCGGCGGTTTCGCCCGAAAGCGCGGTAAGGTTGGGCTGCGAAAGCGTGGTCACCAGACCGCGCTGCTCACCAAGGTCCAGAGCCCCGGCAATGTCCAGTCCCAGGAACTCGCCGACGCCGCCAAGCGTGGTTTGCGGCGTTGCAGGCACGATGTTGGTGCCGCTGATCGTGGTCCCATCAGGCAGGGTAACGGTGGTGGCCGTGCCCATGCCGAGAGCGCCCGAACTGGGCACGAACGTGTCAACAGCCGCTCGGCCACGGTTGAGGCCGAACAGGAAGCCGCCGGTGCCGTCGATCGTGGTCAGGTTGGCGCCGATGTTACGGGTCAGCGAACGGCTGACTTCGGCAAACCGCACGCGCAGGTTCACCTGCAGCGGCGTCGCCATGCGAAGGCGTGAGATCACATTGGCATCGCCGCCGACAAAGGCACTGACAAGGCGTTCCGCCTCGGCAGCATCTTCAGGCGCGGCCACCGTACCGGTCAGCAGCACGGTGTTGGTACCCATGGTGGCGATGCGAATATCCGCTTCCGGCATGGCCAGGCCCAGCATCTGGTCGATACTGTCAAGGTTGGAGCCGACGCGAATATTGGCGGACCAGATGATATCGCCGGCAGCGTTGCTGGCGTAGATCGTGGTTTCGCCACCCGACAGGCCGAAGACATACAGCTGACGCTGCGACTTCACTTGCACGTCGGCCACTGCATCGTTCGACACGAAGATGTCAGCCATGTTGGCCGGTAGCGTAATCAGCTGGCCGCGTCCGATGGACAGGACAAGATCCTGCGCCGGGTTGGCAGCGGTCTGGGCGGTTGCGATCCCTGCCGGCACTGCGGCCAGCGGTGCAAGGGCGCATGCGGCGCTCAGCACAGTCTTGAAAAGGCGGCTCTTCATCGTCTTGCCTTTCGGTGCGTTTCCAGTGGAAATCGTGA
>MDTG01447512.1_pt1 | contig 23299 bp, 19 predicted proteins | sample 811421 | NCBI WGS metagenome assembly MDTG01 (sample SAMN05326645, study PRJNA326480) | marine metagenome | isolation source: seawater | place: Pacific Ocean: South East | collected 2011
CCGCCCGCCGGTGGTGCCCCTCAACCGCAGGAAGTCGAGCATGAAAGCCCTCAGCATCAGACAACCCTGGGCATGGGCGATCGTCACCGGCCTGAAACCCGTCGAGAACCGAACGTGGAGCACCAGCTTTCGCGGCCCCGTGCTGATCCACGCCGGGCAGACGGTCGAGCGCGACGAGATCGACGGCATGTTGAGCCTGTGTGCACGGCAGTCCGGGGCCAGTCTGGCCCTCCTGCGCAACGCCTATGACCAGCAGGCCGCGACCGGCGCCATCGTCGGCGCCGTCACGATCACAGATTGCGTGCCCAACCATGCCAGCCCGTGGTTCCACGGGCCGGTCGGGTTTGTGCTCGAGCGCCCGGCCCGGGCATTGAAGCCGGTGCGCTGCCCGGGGCGCCTGAGCTTCTTCAACGTCACCGACGACGTTCTCGCCGGGCTCGACATTCCCGGATACGTGGAGGCGTGAAATGGCCCGGCCAGTCAAAATCCCTACCGGATCATGGCCTGCGCGAATGCCGGCAGATCTTGCGGCAGGCTACTGCGGTGAACGGTCGGTTGACGCCTTCCTTCGACGCGTCGGCTCGGAGTACCCTCTACCCACGGTTAAGCAGGGAAATCGCACCCTATGGCTACGACAAGATCTCGATCAGGCGATCGGGCTCGTGACCCAGGACGGCGTCACGGACGCGGCCGACGTGTTGTGACGCTCACACTCCCGAAATACGTCATCCCTCGCCCCCTTTCCGGCGGGCGCTGGTCCTACCACTGGAGTCCCCCGAACAAGGATAAGAAGCGAGCCTTGGATGCGGGCGAGACCTTCCCGTTTTCGGCGGTCAAGCTGGGTGAGGATCTTTCCCAGAAGCAGCTTGATGACGCCGCAGCGCCTCACAACGACATGCTGTCCGCTTGGCGCAAGGACCGCCACGAAGCGGGGCCGGCCGCCCCGGTCTATGGCACGGTCGGGTGGTTGCTGCGCCAGTACCAGAAGGAAAACGTCTTCCTTGAAAGCGTCGCGCCGCGCTCACGCGGCGACTACCGGAATGTTCTGGAGAAGGTGGCAAGCCACCCCACGAAATCCGAAAAGCACCCAACCGTCGGCGACCTGCCGGTCAGCTCAATGACGGCGCGCGCTGCGCAAAAGATCTATAGCCACCACGCCGACAGGGGAACTTTGCGAACAGCGGAAAAGGTGCAGGAGTTTTGCACCGGCGCATGGAAGCGAATGCAGCCACTGTATCCGCAACTGTTCCTCTATCAGTCCGGACACTTCATCAATCCGTGGGCGGCGGTGGCGCGGAAGAAGCGCCGGAAGGCGACCAAGCCGGCGGTCGATCGTGCGACCGTGTACGCATTCGCACGCGCGGCGATAGAGGCCGGGCGTCCGGAGTGCGCGGCGGCGGCGGTCATCTGCTTCGAATGGCTCCAGAGACCCGAGAATGTTGTCGAGGGGCATATCACCTGGAACGACTACCGTGGACCAGGCAACCCGCACGCAATCCGGATCTATCACCACAAGACAGACCAGAGCGTGGAGCACCCGCTGGAAGACACCGACCCGGACACCGGCGAGCCCATCCTGCTCTACTCTGAAGCCGAAGAGATCCTGTCGCACCTGCCACGACGAGGCGTGTCCATGATCCTCGGGCCGCAAAACCAGTCCTACACCGCAAGCCGATTTTGGCGGATCATTCAGGACGTGCGCAAGAAGACGGACATTCCCTATTTCACCCTCGACGCTTGCCGGCATGGCGGCATGACAGAGCTCGAGGAAGCGGAGCTGACGGAAGGCCAGGGGCGTGCCTTGTCGGCGCATCGCACCAGTCGCCACTACAGTGGTTATGCAAAGCTCACTGCCAAGCGAATCCTCAGTGCGACACTGAAGCGCCGCGCGCACCTGATTGCCGATAACGGCGAACAAAACGGCGACAAGGTTCTAACGGCACAACGGAGCGCGGTTCTAACGCCTGTGAAAAAGTGATCGACCCGACTTGCGCAACCCACTGACTTCCATTAGATACCCCTCACCAGCCGAAACGGCCCGGGCGATTAGCTCAGCGGGAGAGCGTTCCGTTCACACCGGAAAGGTCACTGGTTCAATCCCAGTATCGCCCACCATTCCCTTCAATGACTTACGCCAATCTACGGAATGACCTTTGGTTCAATTGAACCACGATAAAGGTCGGCGAGATGGCGCTCATAGGTCCTTCCGCGCGGGTCCCTTGCCTCGGGCTTTTTCGTGCCCCCCCTAAAGGGTACCACTGCTTCCGGTCGGGTTCGTCGCGGTGGAGCACCCGGCCCGAGCCTAACAGATCGGCTCGCGCGAATGCCCGATTGCGCTCTTGTCACCCATTCGGGCGACTGAGGGCACATGGAGATCGCGCGCCAGTTTCTCCGAAGGTCATGAAAAAGGGCCGGCGCAAATACGCCGGCCCTTTCCAGTTTCAGGTCGCAAGCGCCCTTACATGGGGGCGACCCACATGCCCGACACCCACGGACCGGGGCCCCAGGGGCCGTAGTCGAAGGCGGCCTGCTGCATCATCATCGCCGCCGTCTGCTGCTCGTTCGCGAGGTTCTGCTCGAACACCATCGCCTTGTAGCTCTGGTAGTTCTCCTCGGTGCCGTAATACAGGCAACCGCAGACGCTCGGGTCGGCATAGACGAAATACGGCGTACCGTTCTTCGACTGCATCACGAACTTGTGCGCCGGCAGTTTCTTCAGCGAGGCGACCTTCTCCGGCGTGTCGGCGACACGCACACGGAATCCGGCGGCCGACAACATGCTCTCGCGGTTTTGGACGGCGGACACGCAACCGGCGGCAGTCAGGCCGGCAAGCGCAAGCGCTGCAATGGCGGAAGGTTTCACGGGAAAGCTCTCCATCTCGGGGTCAGCATTGTAATACCTGTATCAAAACGGAAAGAAATGTCGAAAATGTTAAACCTTTCAATAGACTCCCCCATTTCACCGACAGGACCACCTCAGGCACCACGGTTTCGGGACGAACGCGACGGTTGTATTGCCCGATCGAAACACGGCCGCGCCAACGCTTGAATCAGATCCTCAGGCTCTTTCCGCAGCCACCTGACATGACTCCGCTTTTCGCACCGGCCACACATGATTCAATGTCTCAACCGGGCACGACAGACGATTCTTTCGACTCCACATTCGGGCTTCGCCCGGCGCCACACGCCCGACCGATCCGCGCAACAAGCATCCGATAGGCACGGTAGGTGTACGGCGCGGCACTGCTCATCAGGAACGAGAGCAGCTCGGTCCCTTCGATCACATCCGCCATGAAGGCATTGGCGAAGGCTTCCGCCACATGGCCAACAGTCAGATGCGGACCCAGGATCTGCCCGTGTCCTCGGTAGTAGGCACGAGAGTGCCCCCAGCCACGCCGCAGGTCATACACCGCCCCGATGAAGTCCCCGACCGCACGCAAACCGTAGCGCGCAAGGCGCAGGCAGCCCCCGTCCCGCCGCCGAGCGGCAAGGGCCTCCAGCCGCCTCGACAGCCCCGCCAGGGCCACCTCCGCCCGACCGGCCCACCACTGAACGGCGAACAGGGAGGCAGCCTCTCCTCCATCCGCAAGCGCCAGAAGCCGCTCCCGGGCAGCGTCCGGAAACACCGCAAGCGTGCCGGCCCGCCCGCCGGCAGCACCACCGTTCCCCGCAAACACCTTCGGAGGAAGGCCTCCATCACACTCCAGACACGCGCGATCCTGACGGATCGCGGGCGCGAGCCACACGGACCGCCCTACCCGTCCGGCACGCCCGCTCAGGTCCACCGCATGTCCGAGTTCATGGGCAACCACCCCGACCCAGACCCGACCGGCCGCCGTTCCGCGCCAGCGCGCCGGCGCAACGATGTAGTGCGCATCAGCGCGATAGAGACCACCGCTTCCTGGAAAGAACTTGCGCCGCACCGGCGGCGTGGCGTTGAAGGCCGCAACGGCATCGGGGTGGGCCTCAGTTGAAAACGCGGTGACATACTGACGCTCGAAACCGGTCCGCATCCGGAACCCGGCCGGGGTGATCACACGCCACACCGGATGACCGGCTCGCGACCCGCACGGCCAGCGCCACGCGACCGGAAAATCCAAGAAAGTCGAAACAAGACATACCGGAACCCACCCCAGTTTCCGCTACGTTCTCGCGCGCTCCTGAAGGATCTCCACGGATGTGCGGCCTGTTTTCCGCCAGACACTGCAAACAGCTTCGGGAGGGTTGATCGCCACGTTCGACCTGCCGAACCGAAATCCCCGGCGCAAACGACCAGCCGGCGTGATACCGCATGCCCATACTGCCATGTCGTTTCCATGAAAAATCTTGATTTACTTAATACGTTCTATGGCAATTTTGCGGAGCATGTAATTTCAAACGATTTTATTTGACACGTAAATTCACCCCCTACAAAATGCCTGCAAACGGCGAATATAAGCCTTCCAGTAGACTTGAAACGGATACAGCCCATGACCCAGGCCCCAACGGACCGCCCCCCGTCCGGTTGCGCGTCGCTTGGCACGTCCCGGGATCGACACGAGGCCTCGGGATCCGAGAGCCAACGGGTCGCCCTCATCGTGCTCGATCAGTTCTCGATGATCGCCTTCACGTCCACGATCGAACCCGTGCGCATCGCCAACCGCGTGCTGGGGCGTGATTTCTACGACTGGAAAACCTACTCGGTCGACGGCGAGCCCGTCACCTCCAGCAACGGCTGCACGCTCTCGGTCGATGGTTCAATCGCCGACCTCAACGACGCGGACATCACGCTGATCTGTTCCGGCGTGGATGTTGAACGTGTTGTCCTGCCGAAGGAACTTGGCACACAGTTGCGCAAGCTCAACGCGCGCGGGCGCACCTACGGCGCGGTCTGCACCGGCGCCTATGTGCTGGCGCGATACAATCTGCTCGCCGGCCGCCGCTGTACGATCCACTGGGAGAACATCCGCTCGTTCCGCGAGGAGTTCCCCGATATCGACGTCTCGGCGGACCTGTTCGCCATCGACCGCAATTGCATCACCTGCGCCGGAGGCATGGCCGCGCTCGACATGATGCTGCGGGTCATCGCCATACAGCATGGGGCCTATCTCGCCCACGAGGTCGCCGAGGTGGCGCTCTACCAGAACATGCGCTCGGGCGAGAGCGCGCAGCGGCATGACCTGGAAAGCCGGACCGGCATCTCCAACGTGAAGATTCTCGATGCCATCCGCATCATGGACCTGCACATCGAGGATCCCCTGTCCTGCCAGCAGCTCGCCATGACGGTGAATCTCAGTCCGCGCCAGCTCGAACGCCTGTTCCGGCGGCATTTCGACTGCACGCCTGGCCAGTATTACCTGAAGCTGCGCCTGGAAACCGCGCGGGACCTGCTGCGTCGCACCAACAGGGCCGTTCTGGACGTGGCCATCGCCTGCGGCTTCGCCTCCACCTCGCATTTCACCAAATGCTATCGCGAGCGCTACAGTTGCACGCCGACCGAGGAGCGGCAGTCGTATTTCTGGGCCCCAGCCCCACGCAAGCCGCCCGTACGGGCGACAGTGACCCAGTTGGCGACATCGTGAGCAAGCGGTGTCCGGACGCAATGCAAAAACATCCGGACACCGCGCCTGGAGTTTCGCGTTTCCATTCCTTGTGCAGACCCTTTTAACGGTTGGTTGAATACAGTCTGTCCCGGACGGGGTTTCAGGATGGGTATCGACACCCCTTGAGGGACGGAAACGCAACCAGATGAAGTCGTTATTTCATCAGGCGGAAAGCATTCGCTTCTCGTTGCAGGAGGCTTTCATCGCACTCCTGCCGTTCGTCGTACTCATGTCGGCGATACGGCTGGTGGACTTCGGCCTGATCTACAGCGGCATTCAGATCCCCTTCCTGACACTCGACACGCTCGCCGCCATTGCCCGCATGCTCGACACCGCCGTGCCCGTGATGCTGGCGATTTCGGTGTCCTTCCACCTCTCGATCCTGTTCGGCATCGACCGGGTGACCGGCGCGGGGCTCGCGCTTGCCGTCTTCCTGTTCGACACCTACGGCACGGCCCCCGTCGACGATGCGGCAGCCGCGTCTCTCGCGTCCGTCAACGCGGTGGTCGCACCGCTTCTGTCGCTGCTGATCCTGCGCCTCGCCAACCGCATTCCCCTTCCCCGCGTGACCTATGGCGCGCTGAGCTACAATCTCGCCAACGCGCTGAACATGCTGGTTCCCGCCGTGCTGGCCTTCCTGTCGGCCCTTGTCCTCATGAAGGTGCTGCACATGGCGGGCGATGCGGCCTATGCGTTGTGCGCGCCCCTGTTTCTGGATCTCGGTCAGCAGGCAAGCTTGGCGCTGTTCCTCATCGGATCCCAGCTCATCTGGTTCTTCGGCCTTCACGGGACCAATCTTGCCTATCTCGCGGTCGATCCCTCCTTCGGCACGCTCGGCGTGGCCAACGGGATGACGCGGGACATGTTCATGACCAGTTTCGTGAACCTCGGCGGATCGGGAGGCACGATCTGCCTCGCCCTCGCCGTGCTGGTCTTCGCCCGCAACCAGCATATGCGCACGATTGCCCTGATCGCCCTGCCCTTCACGGTGTTCAACATCTCCGAGGTGCTGGTCTTCGGTCTGCCGCTGGTCTTCAACCTGCGCCTGCTTTTGCCCTTCGTCCTGGTCCCGGTCGTTTTCCAGGTGGTCGCCACGACGGTTATCAGTCATATCGGCTTCGTCGCTTTCGCCGAGGAAGTGCCGTGGATCGCTCCGATATTCCTCAACGTCTTCCTGCAGACGGGCCAGGCATGGACCGTGCTGCTGCAGGCAGGTCTCGTGATTATCGGAACGGCCATCTATGCCCCCTTCGTGATCCGCTACGCCGAGAGTCGCGGCACCGTCTCCGACTCGTCCTTCCTGAGCGAGGGCGCGGATTTCGACGACCGCATACGCCACCAGCACGGGCGCGCGGTGCAGGACGTCCAGTCCATGCTCCTGCGCAACAGCGAGGCGACCCGCCAGGCCGTGGACTTTGTCCGCGAGAACCAGCTTTCGGTGCACTACCAGCCCAAGATCGACGGGCACACGGGTCGCTGCATCGGCTTCGAGGCCCTGCTTCGGGTCTGGGTGCAGGACAACCACTACGTCGGCCCCTACTTTCTGGAAACCCTGGAGAACGCCGGTTTCGCCCAGCTCATCGATCGCTGGGTCTGCCGTCAGGTGCTCCAGGACCTTCCGAGCATTCAGGCCGCCAACCCGGGCGTCATTCTGGGCGTCAACCTGCATCCCGACACGATTGCCGACCGCAACACGGTCAACTGGCTGATCGAGACTTTCGCGGGCACGCCGGTCTGCTTCGAGATCATCGAGCACGGGCTGCGGTCCGACCCGGAAATCCCGGCCAATATCGGGCGCCTCGCCGCCTCGGGCCTGAGCATCGCCATCGACGACTTCGGCGCCGGATACTCAAACCTCAACCTGCTTGCCGGCCTGCCGGTGGACACGATCAAATTCGACCGCACACTGCTCCTGAACGCCTCTGAGGACCGCGGACGCATCGTCTACGGGCGGCTCACCAGCCTGTGCCACGACCTCGGCTACCGTGTAATGGCCGAAGGCGTGGAGACCCGCGCCCAGCTTCGCATCGTTCGCGACTGCGGCGTGGACGTGATCCAGGGCTGGTATTTTGCCAAGGCAATGCCGCTCGAGGAGGCGATCTCCTATGCCTCGCGCCCGCGACAGGACGATATCGGGCTCGAAGACAGGGATGTTTCGGCAAGAAGCGCGTCCTGACGCACACCCTCTTCCCGCATCGCCGCATGATGTCGGCATTGAACAGCGGACAACACATGCAAAGGACCGCCTCGAGGGCGGCCCTTGTCGTTTGGCAAGGCCTCCCGCTGCCGCGGGAGGCTGACCCGCTGCGCTGTCAGTGCAGGATCTGGCTCAGGAAGAGCTTCGTGCGTTCGTGCTGCGGGTTGGTGAAGAACGCTTCCGGCTCGTTCTGCTCCACGATCTGGCCCGCGTCCATGAAGATCACACGGTTGGCGACCTGCCGGGCGAACCCCATCTCATGGGTCACGCACAGCATGGTCATGCCCTCCTCGGCGAGCCCGACCATGACGTCGAGCACTTCCTTGATCATCTCCGGATCGAGCGCCGATGTCGGCTCGTCGAAAAGCATGATCTTGGGGGCCATGCACAGCGAGCGGGCAATCGCCACACGCTGCTGCTGACCGCCCGAGAGCTGGCCCGGGTACTTGTTCGCCTGCTCCGGGATCTTCACCCGCTCCAGGTAGTGCATCGCGATTTCCTCGGCCTTGGCCTTGGGCATCTTGCGCACCCAGATCGGCGCGAGCGTGCAGTTCTCCAGAATCGTGAGATGGGGGAACAGGTTGAAGTGCTGGAAGCACATGCCGACCTCGCGGCGGATCTCGTCGATCCGCTTGAGGTCGTCGGTCAGCTCGATGCCGTCCACCGTGATGGAACCGGCCTGATGCTCCTCGAGGCGGTTGATGCAGCGGATCATCGTCGACTTGCCGGATCCCGAGGGACCACAGATGACGATGCGCTCGCCGCGCATGACCTTGAGGTTGATGTCGCGCAGCACGTGGAAGTCCCCGTACCACTTGTTCATGTTCGAAATCTCGATGGCCACGTCGGTTTCCGACACGATCATCTTGGACCGGTTGACTCCGGCGCTCTGGGTAGCGGTGTCGCTCATGTCAGTTTGGCTCCAGAAATGGATGTCCGTTCGGAAGATCTAGCGCTTGTGCCCCGTATGCAGACGGCGCTCCATGTAGATGGAGTAGCGCGACATGCCGAAGCAGAAGATCCAGAAAACGAAGGCGGCGAAGATGAAGCCCGTCGCCGGCGTGTTCGGAGAGGCCCAGTTCGAGTCGGAGAAGTTGAACTGGACGATGCCCAACAGGTCGAACAGGCCGATGATGAGCACCAGGCTCGTGTCCTTGAACAGGCCAATGAAGGTATTCACGATGCCCGGGATGACCAGCTTGAGGGCCTGCGGCATGATGATGAGCCGCGTGCCCTGCCAGAAGGAAAGCCCCATCGCGTCAGCCGCCTCGTACTGTCCCTTCGGGATGGCCTGAAGACCGCCGCGCACGACCTCCGCCATATAGGCGGACGCGAACATGGCGACACCGATCAGCGCCCTCAGAAGCTTGTCGAAGTTCACGCCTTCGGGCAGGAACAGCGGCAGCATCACCGAAGACATGAACAGCACGGTAATGAGCGGCACGCCTCGCCAGAACTCGATGAAGATCACCGAGATCATCTTCACGGCCGGCAGCTTCGACCGGCGCCCAAGCGCCAGCAGGATGCCGATCGGGAAAGAGGCGACGATACCGACGATGGCAACGACCAGGGTAACCAGAAGGCCGCCCCAGAGCTGTGTTTCCACCGGCTCGAGCCCGAAGTCGAAGGACACGATGACAAGCACGACCGCGAGCGCGGCCAATCCCGCGGCCGTTCCCTTGAGCGGCTCGATAAACGACAGTCCCGCGGAGATACACACACCGATCGCGACGACGAGCAGGGCCGCCGCGAAGACCGCGAAGCCGATCCAGAAATCCAGCGACAAGTCGACATTGCCGCCGGTCAGCAGGATGAAGCCCGCGATCGGGAACACCACCAGAAGATAGAGAACCGTTTCGCGCTTGAAGGGCACGCGCGGGATGGCCGCGGGAATGAGCCCTGCAAGCAACAGGATGCCCGTCAGGTCGACCCGCCAGCGCTCCTCAAGCGGATAGCGTCCGTACATGAACTGGCCGAACTTCGCCTCCACGAAGGCCCAGCAGGCCCCCGCTCCCGGAACGATGCAGGCTTCACGGCTATCGCCGGTCCACACCGCGTCGATGAACAGCCACTGGATCACCGGCGGCAGGATCAGCGCCAGGATCAGCACGCCCAGAACGGTGAGGATCGTGTTGCCGATGCTCGAGAACAGGTTTTCGTGCAGCCAGCCGACAGGACCCGTTCTGGTCACCGGGGGCGGAAGGCTCGGACTCTCGTCCTTGCGCACATAGGCAATGGAGATCTTGCTCATGGCCTTACCTCTCCACCAGCGCCATGCGCGCGTTGTACCAATTCATGAAGGCCGACGTCGCGAGTGACAGGGTCAGATAGACCAGCATGGTGATGCCGATCACCTCCACCGCCTGCCCCGTCTGGTTGAGCACCGTTCCGGCGAACACAGCCACCAGGTCGGGATAGCCGATGGCGACCGCGAGCGACGAGTTTTTGGTCAGGTTGAGATACTGGCTGGTCAGCGGCGGAATGATGACCCGCATGGCCTGGGGCACGACGACCAGATGCAGCGTGCGCCGAGGCCGCAGCCCCAGCGAGAAGGCCGCTTCCGTCTGTCCGTGCGAGACGGCGAGAATGCCGGCCCGCACGATTTCGGCGATGAAGGACGCCGTGTAGAGCGACAGGCCAAGCAGCAGCGCCAGGAACTCCGGATGCACGACCGTGCCGCCGGCGAAGTTGAAGCCCCGGAGTTCGGCGAACTCCAGCGACATGGGAAAGCCCGCCAGCACGAAGGCAAGCAGCGGCAATCCGACGATCAGCCCGAGACCGGCCAGGGAACTGGGAAACTGGCGTCCGGTCGCCGCCTGCCGCTTGCGTGCCCAGCGCACCATGCCGACCGTCCCGGCGATGCCGGCGATCAGCGCCAGGCCGACGAGATTGGATCCGGGTCCCGCCACGACATCCGGCAGGATCAGGCCGCGATTGTTGAGGAACACGCCGGAGACGGGTTCCAGCGATTGGCGCGGCGAGGGAAGGACCGAAAGAACCGCCTTGTACCAGAACAGGAGCTGGAGCAGGAGCGGTATGTTGCGCAACACTTCCACATAGACCGTGGCGAGTTGCCGGATCACGAAGTTCTTCGAAAGACGCGCGATTCCGACGATGAAGCCGATGATCGTCGCCAGCACGATGCCGATGCTCGCCACCACCAGCGTGTTTACGAGACCGACGATGAAGGCCCGGAAATAGGAATTGTCGTTGGTATACGGGACCAGCGTCTGGGAAATGTCGAACCCGGCGCGTTCCGAGAAGAAGCCGAAGCCGGAAGCGATGCCGGCATTCTGAAGATTTGTTCTCGCGTTATACGCGAAGAAGGCCAGCAGCCCTATGATGGCGACCAGAACGAGCACCTGGAACACGACACCGCGAACCTGCGGATTGTAGAACCAGGATGTAGCCCGACGGCCACCCGGACGCTCGCCGAAGGCGGCGCTCGCAGGAGTCATCTCTGCCAATATCCCCTCGCCCGGATCACGCCCGCTCCGGTGGCATCAACCCCTGCCATCCCGCTCCCCGCACCTGCGGAGCGTTCGGGACGACTGGTTTTCCGCCTCTCGGAAACCAGGCGCTAGCGACCCGTTGTCTGCCCTTTGCCGGCTTGGTTTCGACCCGGTTTTCCAGGTTCGTTGTGCCGGCTTTTTCTTTCAAGGAAGGAGAGTCCGGCGCGCTCCCCGCGCGCCGGACCGAATGACCGTCCGCCCGCTTAGCGGATCGGCGGAGCGTACTGCAGACCGCCCTTGGTCCACAGAGCGTTGATGCCGCGGGCAATGCCGAGCGGGGTGTCGGGACCGACGTTGCGGTCGAACACTTCGCCGTAGTTGCCGACGTGCTTGATGACGCGGTAGGCCCAGTCGTTGCTGAGACCGATGTCCTCGCCGAACTTGCCGTCAACACCCAGCAGACGACGGATGCTCGGGTTCTCCGAGGACTTCATCTCGTCGACGTTCTGCGAGGTCACGCCGAGCTCCTCGGCGTTCACCATGGCGAAGTTGACCCACTTCACGATGTTGAACCACTGGTCGTCGCCCTGACGCACGACCGGACCGAGCGGCTCCTTGGAGATGATCTCCGGCAGAACCATGTGATCGCCCGGGTTCGTGAGCTGCAGGCGGATCGAGTACAGGCCCGAGGCATCCGTCGTGTAGACGTCGCAGCGGTTCGCGTCATAGGCCGCGTTGACCTCGGCGAGCTGCTCGAACACGACCGGCTTGTACTCCATGCCGTTGGCCTTGAAGTAGTCGGTCAGGTTGAGCTCGGTGGTGGTGCCCGTCTGCACGCAGACCGAAGCGCCCGACAGCTCGAGAGCCGACGTCACGCCAAGCGACTTGCGGACCATGAAGCCCTGGCCGTCATAATAGTTCACGCCGGCGAAGTTCAGGCCGAGCGTGGTGTCACGGCTCATGGTCCAGGTGGTGTTGCGCACCAGGATGTCGACCTCGCCCGTCTGCAGAGCGGTAAAACGCTCCTTGGCGGTCAGCGGGGTGAACTTGACGGCCTTTGCGTCGTCGAAGATCGCGGCGGCGACCGCACGGCAGCCGTCAACGTCCAGACCGGTCCATTCGCCGGAATCGTCCGGCGCGGCGAACCCGGCGAGGCCGGTGTTTGTGCCGCACTGCAGGAACCCCTTCGCCTTGACGTCATCAAGCGTAGCCGCCGAGGCGGCCGCGGCAGACATGCCGAGCGCCGCGCCAAGCACGATCGGAAGGATTTTTGTCGTCATGGATATGCAGCCTTCTCTGTTGCCCTGTATGTTATTGGGTGTTTGAGAGATCACGCCATCAGGGAGGAGACTGCTGCCAAATCCAATAAAATGCACTGGAAACTCCCCCCAGTGGTGCCCCGGCCATTTTTTATGGTCTACCGTGGGCGCCACCATCGCCATCTCATGAGAGCATTCGATGGCATTTATCGCCTAGGGTCAAGGGGCGACGTAAAGTTAAACGTGATTTGTAAAAATCCGCTCGCCGCCGGGTATTCCGCCCTGTCCCGAAACCTCCCCGCCAAATGTTCCGCGTCAGCGAAAGGTCCTCAATGTCCTCTTCCGAAAAGACTCCCGCCAAGGGACTGGCAACCCGTCTCGCGCACATGGGTCGGTATCCGAAGGAGTTCCACGGCTTCGTCAACCCGCCGGTCGTCCATGCCTCGACCGTGCTGTTTCCCGACACGAAGACGATGCTAAGTGGAGCCCAGACCTATCACTATGCCCGTCGCGGCAACCCGACCACCAACGCGCTCGAGGACGCGGTCGCGGAGCTGGAAGGTGCCCATGGCGCGCACCTCGCTCCCTCGGGCCTCGGCGCGGTCTCGCTCGCCCTGCTGAGCGCGGTCTCCTCCGGCGACCACCTGCTCGTGACGGACAGCGTCTACGGGCCGACCCGCAACCTTGCCGAGAAGATGCTGAAACGCATGGGTGTCGAGGTCGACTACTACGATCCCACCATCGGCGCCGGCATCGCGGAGCTCTTCAAGCCCAACACCCGCGCCGTCATGACCGAGGCGCCGGGCTCCCTCACCTTCGAGATGCAGGACCTCCCGGCGATCGTCGAGGCTGCGCACGCGCGTGACGCGCTCGTGGTCATGGACAATACCTGGGCGACGCCGGTCTATTTCGACGCCATCGGGCACGGGGTGGATCTCTCCGTCCAGGCCGGCACCAAGTATCTCGTCGGCCATTCCGACGCCATGCTCGGCACGGTCGCGGCCAGCGAGCGGGCATGGGAGCGCCTCGACGAAACCTATGGGGCGCTGGGAATGCATGTCGCACCCGACGACGTCTACCTCGGCCTGCGCGGACTGCGCACCCTGAAGGTTCGCCTCGAGCGTCACATGGAAAGCGGTCTGGAAATCGCCCGCTGGCTGGAAGGCCGTCCGGAGGTATCCCGCGTACGGCATCCCGGCCTCGAGAGCGATCCCGGCCACGCCCTTTGGGCGCGTGACTTCACCGGAGCGAGCGGCCTCTTCGCCTTCGACTTCACCGACGATGTCACCTTCGAGCAGTCCTGCGCCTTCCTCGACGCCCTGGAGCTCTTCGGTCTCGGCTATTCCTGGGGCGGTTTCGAAAGCCTGGCCATCCCGGTGCGGCTGAAGGGCGCGCGCACGGCAACGCCCGTGCCCGGGAACGCGAGCATCCGCCTGCACATCGGCCTCGAGGACACGGCCGATATCCGCGCCGACCTCGAGGCGGGCTTCGCCGCCCTCAGGGGATAAGGATACGGCGCGGTCTCACAGGGTGGGATCGCGCCGCTTTTCCCTGAAGATCAGCCAGATGTTTCGGAAATAGATCAGCAGGCCGAGCCCCTGCCCCGCGATGAAGACCGGGTCGCCGGCCTGGATCGCATAGACGAAGAGCAGGCTGCCGCCGGCCACGGAGAAGAACCAGAAGGCAACCGGCACGATGGAGCGTCCCACCCGCTCCGAGGCAATCCACTGAACCACAAAACGCATCATGAACATGCCCTGGGCGACGAAGCCCAGCAGCACCCATGCGTCGAAACGCTGGACGAACACCAGATGCAGCCAGTCGAGAAGCTGGTCGAACACGCGAACTTACTCCTTCACGGGCGCCGCACCCGCGGCCTGCCCGTTTCCTGAAACCGTCCCTGCCGAAGCTTCTCCCGTGAAGCCCGCGACGCGGCTGACCTGCGGCACCCGCTTGCGCCGGCGCCGGAGCCACCACACCCCGAAGAGGTCGAGCGCGCCGACGAGCGCACGGTCGAAGATGCCGTATTTCGAGGTTCCGTGACGGCGGTGCCGGTCGACGATGTCGACATGGGTAACCCCATAGCCCTCGCGCAGCACCAGTGCCGGCAGGAAGCGATGCCAGCTGTCGAAATAGGGAAGCTGAAGGAAGACCTCGCGGCGGATCGCCTTCAGCCCGCAGCCCGAGTCGCGCGTCTGGTCCTTCAGCAGCGCCCCTCTCAGACGGTTGGCAAGCCTGGAAGCGATGCGTTTCGCCCGGCTGGCCTTGCGCCCGACACGCTGCCCGGCGGCAAGGGCCACGCCCGGACCGGCGTTCTCCAGCGCCTCCACAAGGGCCGGAATATAGGCCGGGTCGTTTTCGCCGTCGCCATCGATGGTGACAACAATGCCGCCGCGTGCATGACGCAGCCCGGTCCTCACCGACGCGCTCTGCCCGCAGGCAACCGCGTGGCGCAATCCGCGGAGGTGCGGCATCCGGCCGGAAAGCTCCGCAAGCATCTGCGAAGTCCCGTCATCCGAACCATCGTCAACCACAAGGATCTCGAACGTCCGTCCCGACAGCGCGGCGGAGATCTCGTCGACAAGAACGGGAAGATTGTCCCGCTCGTCCTTTGCGGGCACGACGACGGAAATATCCGGCGCGGCGGAATTCAGGCTTGCGCTCATCGCGCGGTCTCCCTCGCGGGGACATCGCCCCTCTTCGTCAGCGGGCGGGCGCCGGTCATGGCGCGCCACAGCGCGCGCGCGGAGGCGCGAAAGCTCACGCGCCCCATCAACGGACGCACCGACCCGCTCTCGTCATAGACGAACCCGAGCCGGCGCTGCGCGAGCCATCGCGCGATCACCACGCCGACGCTCATGCCGAGCAGCGTGCCTGCGATCACGTCGCTGGGATAGTGCGCACCGACCATGATGCGGCTGAAGGCGATCCAGAACGCGGACACCGCGATCAGCCAGCGGTAGCTGGGGAACAGGATCGCGAGCGCGGTCGCCAGCGCCGCGATGGTGGTCGAGTGACCGGAGGGGAAGCTCGTGTAGGCGCCCTTGAACGACATGAAGTCGAAATGGACGGGCCCGACTTCCTGGTAGAGCTTCGGCCGGGCGCGCCCCAGCACCCACTTGAGCAGCAGCACGATGGCACCGCTCGTCGCGACCACGGTGAAAACGAAGGCGGAATAGGTCCAGATGGCGCCGAGCGCCATGCGCGCGCGAAAGGCGAGCCGGTCCCAGTCCAGCGCCAGCGTCAGCAGGCAGTAGAGCCCCGTGGTCCAGAGGATCCAGTGCCCCTTGCCAAGGTCGGTGATCGCGGCGAAGGCGTTGCGGTACTCGCCCGGGAGCGAGCGCAGCCAGGGATAGGTCGGAATATCGAGCACGATCACGGCGACACCGACGGTCAGAAGCAGCACCGCTAGAATGTCCTGCGGCCGGTGACCGGGCCGCAGCGGCGGACGCTCGCGCGCCACACGCTGCTCGCGGACGCGTATGGCCTCGCGGATGCGTACGGCGTTGCGGCGGGCGAGGCGCCAGCGCGCGGCAAGGCCGCCGGCATTGTCCGGCGCAGGCGAGGCATTGGTCTGGTCGTCGCTCATCGGGTCATGTCCGTGGCTCGGTAAAGGCCGAAATCGAGATCGTCGCCGCCATTGATGTTGAGGCCGGTGACGCGCTGCGTGCTCGCGGGCAGCGCATGCCCTGCCTCGGCAAGTGCGGCGAGGAAAGCGGCTTCCTCGCGCCCTTCCACCACGGCGACACGGCATGCGCCATCGGCCTCGAGCAGGAAGCTCGCGGCGCCCTGCGGCGACGACGGCAGCGTGTCCGTTCCCTGCAGGAAGATGTAGCTCGGTTCATTGAAGCCCACGTTCGCGACCTGCGGATCAGCGCAGCCCGCATAGCCGTTGACGGCATCGGCAAGACGCGGGCTGATCCAGATCGGGCTGAGCGCAGGCATGGTGAACGCCCAGGTGGCGATCACCAGCAGCACGCCGGCGCCAAGCGCGGGCGCAAGAGCCTCGCCGGCGGCGCCACGCGCCATGCGGCGCATCGCCGCGAACGCCGGCACCAGCGCGAAGACCGCGATCAGGGCGCCAGGGGGCGACGGCCAGACACCAAGCACCACGGGTGCAACGAGGTTCGCCGCAGCGACCGCGACGGCGGGTACGACAAGAAGAGCCGCGGCCGCGATGCGCCAGCCGCGTGACGGCGGCGCCTTGGCATCCGTCAGAAGCACGGCGGCAGCAATCGCAAGCCCTGGCAGAAGCGGCAAGGTGTAGTGAGGCAGCTTGGTCGCGGTGAGTTCGAACACCACCCAGGTCGGGGCGACCCAACACAGGGTGAACAGCATCGCCGGCGTCCGGAGCGCGCGCGCGGCAAAGGGCAGCGCGAGAACGACGAAGGCCGGCAGCGGCCAGAACGTGCCAAGCGCGGCCGCCAGATGGGTCAGCGGCGGCGCGCCGTGGCTTTCCTGCCCCGTCGCGACCTTCCCCAGAAGATCCTTGCCGACGGCCTCGGCAAAGAACGCGCCGTTGGTCTGGATGTGTATGGCGATGAACCAGGGAGCGACCAGCGCCATGAAGCCGATGAGGCCGGCGAGAGGATAGAGCCGCTTGAGCCAGGCAATCTCGCGGGTCATCGCGCACAGGGCGACGATCGTCAGGCCGACGACCATCGGGCCGACCGGCCCTTTCACCAGCACGCTGACGGCAAGGGCAATCCAGAACAACGCCGCAAGGCCGTAGCGCCGGGAACGCGAGACCGGTGGCGCATGGCGGGCCAGCCAGATGCGGGCAAGCGCGCCGATCACCGCCAGAATGGAGGCGAGCAGAACGGCATCTGTCTTAGCCAGACGGGCCTCCACACCCAGTATGAGCGTCGCGGCCGTCAGCGCTCCCGCCATGAAGGCGGCAGCCGGACCCGCGAAGGCCCGCGCGCACCAGTAGGTCAGCAGAACCGCAAGAACCGCACCGGCCTGAGACGGTATGCGGTAGATCCAGATCGGAGCACCCGCCCCCAGGCCGCTCGCCTCGACGACGGCCGACTGAAGCCAGTAGATTCCCACCGGCTTCTTGTGGCGGGCCTGATCCTGAAAACGGATGTCGATGAAGTCGCCGCTTTCCACCATCTGCTTGGTGGCCTGGGTGTAGCGCGGCTCGTCCCGGTCGAGCGGGGGAACCTGCATCACGCCGGGAGAAAGAAAGAGAACCGCAAGCACCAGAAGCGCAAGCGGAGCCAGCACGCGATGGCCGAAGAGACGCGCCAGCCAGCCCTGTCCCGGGCGCGGGCCCGGTTCGCCAATCTCGTGCGCTGCCGTGTCGCTCATTGTCGCTTGCCTGCTTCTGCGCCGCCCCCCGATGGCGCACCCGTTCGCGGCCTCGCCCTTCGGGCGCGCCGACCTCGCGCTTCCTACATGAGCGCGCGCGAAAGGGAAACCGTTGGAACGCTCCAATACCAGCCATGCGCGGCCGTCGCAGCATGATCGCGCGCCGAGCGTGACCGGAACCACACGCTCAACGCCCCCAAGACTTCAACATGACACGCTTTTCCGATAACGAACGGAACGGCCCCTTTTCGCTAGAAGCGCCGGGATTCGCCTGCAAAGCCAGTGCGCGGCCGGCCCTGGAGACCATCCATATGACCGTGATTGCCCATGTCACCGACCTGCACCTGCGTCCACGCGGCCTTGCCTGCTACCGGGTGAGCGAAACCAACATGCTGGCCGCGCGCGCCATCGACGCACTCAACGCGCTAACGCCACAGCCCGATGCGATCGTCATCACGGGCGATCTCGCCGATACACCGAACGAGGTCGAATACGCCGGCGTCCAGCGCCTCGTGAATCGGTTGAAGGCTCCCGTCTATGTGATTCCGGGAAATCACGATTCCTCCGCGCTCATGCGCGAGACGCTGACCGGGGTCGGGCCGATCAACGAGGGAAGCGCCGACAAGATCCACTATGCCGTCACCATCGGCGACGTGCGCCTCGTCGCGCTGGACACGTCCGTGGCGGGGGTTCCCTACGGAACCCTTGGCGAGGCGCAACTCGCGTGGCTCGACGCCACCCTCTCCGAATCCGACATGCCGACGCTCGTCGCCATGCACCACCCCCCCGCGACCACCGGCATCCGCCACATGGATGGAATCGGACTGACCGACACCGCCGGATTCGCCGAAGTGATCGCCCGTCACTCGAATGTCGAGCGCGTCATGTGCGGCCACGTGCATCGCACCATCATCACCTCGGTCGCGGGAACAGTGATGACCCTGGCCCCCAGCACGGCACATCAGGTCAAGCTCGACCTCTCCGACGGAGACAACGGCGAATTCATCATGGAGCCCCCCGCGTTCTTCCTGCACACGCATGACGCGGGCGCGGGCGTCGTCAGCCATCTCGCCTATGTGGAAGCTCACCCGGGGCCCTTCCCCTTCTACACGGACGAAGGCGTTTCCTGGTAACCGCACCAGCCTGACCCGGGCGTTTCATTGAACGGACGGCCAGTTTGGCACGCACTCGCGCGCGTCGGACCGGCCGTCCGAAATATTCTGAAAGCACCACCCGCCAGACACGCTGTACTGTTTCGAGGGACAACTGGCACCGCTGCGGAAATTTCCGTCACGCCGCAAGTCGATCTTGTTCGACCCAGGGGGACCTCATCCGAAAACCGTACGTCGACGCAGGTCTCCCCTCGATTAAACTTATTGCGTTTATTTTCCCGAAAGAAACAACCTCCTGTTCCTTCGCGCATTCCTGTGCCAGACTGATTCATGTGACGTGCCGCGTCAGCGCATGAAACATCTTTTCGAGCGAACCAACACGAGCGACGGAAACCAACCGTTGACTGTCAAGCGCGCGAACAATTCCACGGCCCCGAAATCCCCGGCCGCCAACAGTTCGGCCGATGTCTGGATCGACACGGATGGCGAAGCGGTCATCCTGTTCGACAACACCCTGCCCTTTTCGGTGCTGAGGCTGTCGAGTGGCGAAGGCGGCCTCCAGGTCGAGGACATCAGCGCCAACTGCAGGAGCGTTTGGGGCATCCCGCGGGATGCGGTCGGCGGCGCTTTCGACAGGCTGCGTGAGCGCATTCATCCGCAGGACCTTCCACGCGTTGACGGGATCCTCGCCTGGGCAATCGAAAAGCGGTGCGAGTGGAGCGCCACCTTTCGCATCCTTCACGACAATGCGGATGAACACTGGGTTGTCGCGCGCGGCCTGACCGGTCTGGACCGCAACGCCGAGACCTGGATCGTGATGGTCACCGACATCAATGCCCAGATTTCGGCGTTCGCCTCACTGCGTGAAAGCGAGATGAAGCTTCGCGCCCTCGCCGAAAGCATTCCAGGCGCCGCCTTTCATAGCCAAACCGACACGAGCGGCCGCGAGACAGTGAATTTCCTGAGCGCGGCCTGCCAGGAGATCTGGGAGCACTCGGCGGAAGAGATCCGACGCGATCCGGGCCTTGCCTGGCGCCAGATCCATCCCCAGGACGTCTCCGGCCTGAAAGCCTCCCTGAAACAGGCCAACGAAAGCCTCGAACCCTGGTTCCATCAATGGCGCATTCTCACGCCATCGGGCCGGGCAAAATGGCTTGAGGGGCGCGGACGCCCGGAGCGCCGGCCCGACGGAACAACCGTATGGAGCGGGCTGGTGCTCGATGTGTCCGAGCAACGCCGTCAGGAGCGCGAGCTAAGACGGCTGGCCGAGCATGACGACCTGACCGGCTTGGCCAACCGCATGGTGCTGAACAGGCGGCTCGATGACGAGATCGCCCTGCATCGGGACGACGGTGGCCAGGGCGCTCTCCTCGTTTTCGACATCGACGGCTTCAACGAGATCAACGACGTTCTCGGTCACGGCGCGGGCGATACCTACCTGCGCACCTTCGCCGAGCGCCTGCTTGCCCTCGCGACTCCGGAAGATCTCGCCGCGCGACTTGGCGGCGACGAGTTCGCGTTGTTGCTCTCCGGAATGGAATCGGAAGCCGACCTCGGTGCGGCAATGACACGCTTTTCCGAGCGGCTCGACCAGGACATCCGGGTGAAGGGAACCACGGTCACCTGCAGCGTCTCCATCGGCGGCGTGCTGTTCCCCCGCGACGGAGCCACGGCCGAAGAGGCGATGAGGCACGCCAACATCGCCCTGTCGGAAGCCCGCAACAGCTCACCGCGTGCACGGGCCGTCTACGCACCCGACATGACGCGGTTTCGCGATCGTCGATCCACCCTCGCCGGCTCCCTGCGCGCGGAACTGGCGCGTGACGGACTGGACATCGCCTTCCAACCCATCGTGACCACGGGCAATGGCAGCCACTCGGGCTTTGAGGCCCTGGCGCGCTGGACCCTCGACGGCCGACCGGTCTCCCCGGCGGAGTTCATCCCTCTCGCCGACGAAACGGGCCTTGCCGTTCCGCTTGGAACGCTGCTGCTGCGCAAGGCGCTGAAGCGGGCGGCGGACCTGCGGGCAGCGGGCCATCCCCCTGGCGTCATCTCGGTGAACGTCTCGGCCGCGCAGATTCGCGACCCGGATTTCTTCCGTATCGTGGAAAAGCTCATCGCCGAATTCGACCATCCGCCCGAAGCCCTCGAGATCGAGGTGACGGAAACCGTGATTCTGGGACGCTGGGCCGAGCAGATCGCCGCGACGCTGCGCCGCCTGCGCCAGCGCGGCGTGCGCGTCGCGCTCGATGATTTCGGCACGGGATACGCTTCGCTCGTTCACCTGAAGCAGATCCGCGTCGACCGTCTCAAGATCGACCGCTCCTTCATCAGCAATGTCGATGCCGATCCAGGAGACGCAGCCATCGTCAAGGCGATCCTGGGACTTGCCGAGGCGCTCGGGCTGGAGGTGGTCGCCGAAGGCGTGGAAACGTCCGAGCAGCTCGCGTTTCTGCGCGATCACGGCTGCGTGCTGGCCCAGGGGTATCTATTCGGCCGCCCGACCCCGAACGAGCGCGAACTGCTGGACTATCTGCGCTCCCCGCCACAGGTGTGAACGCAGCGGGCAAACTGCAGAACCCGCGGTAAAAATGCCCTGCGTCACAGGCGATGAAAGCCGCCTAACCCCTTGAAAAGAATGGCGACCCCGGCAGGACTCGAACCTGCGACCATCGGCTTAGAAGGCCGGTGCTCTATCCGGCTGAGCTACGGGGCCGTTTCGGCGCGAGACCGTGTCCGGCGGCGGGCTGGTGGAAATGTCCCGCCGCACGTTTGCCGGTCAATGAGTCCAGGGCATGAACCGGTCGTGCCGGAAATTGTCCGAATAGGCGATCTTCGGCACACGGCGTTCGTTCTGGGTCTCGACCCTGTAGGCAATGCCGTTGCGCTCGGCATAGGCGACAGCCTCTTCCCTGGTCGCAAAGCGCAGGCGGATCTGCTGCTTCATGTCACTGGAGGAGGTATAGCCCATCAGCGGCTCGATCGAGCGGGGAGCTTCGGGCACATATTCAAGCACCCAGTCATGGGTCTTGCCACGCCCCGACTGCGTCGCCGTCTTTGCCGGTGAGTAGATACGTGCAACCATGCCTGTCCCTCTCCTTGACCCTTGGCCGACGCCATGAATTCCTGTCGCGCGCATGCAGGCACCTGCGCGGCGCACCCCGGTTTATTCCTTCGATACGCGTCCGGTGTCAACTCTCTTGCCGTCCCGCTCGTCCGCCGCGGTTCGCGCGGCAAAGTCGAGATCCCGCACGGCCTCGAGCTCCGCTCCAAAAAGGAAGAGGAGCACCGCAGCATAGACCCATAACAGGAAGCCGAACGCGACCGCCAGCGTCGCATGGGTGGCCGAGTAGTCGGACGAATCCGAAACGAACCAGGCCAGCAGGACGGATGCCGCCAGCCACGCACCGGCAAACAGAAGTGCTCCCGCCAGACCGCCCCCCGGACGCTTGCAGGAGCGGTTCGGTCCGAGCCTGTAAAGGGCCATCGCGCCCGCGAACATGACAATGAAGAACAGCAATGACGCGGCAAGGCGCATCACGAAAGCCTTCACGCCAACGACGCCCAGCCCTTTCAGGATCAAGGGAAGCCCAACAATGACTCCCGCAGCCAGGAACATCAGCAGCAAGCCTCCAGCGGAAATGGAAAAGCCGAGGGCGAAAAGCCGCGACTTCGGCCTGGTTTCCTCCACCTCGTTGACGGTGTTCAAAACCTTGAGCAGGGACCGTACGGCGGCGTTTCCACTCCAAAGCGCCAAGGCCACGGACATGAAGAAGGCCACCGTCAACCATCCACGGTCGGCGCCTGCCAGATCGCGCATCTCGTCGCCCAGCAGGCGAAGCATGGCCGGCGGTATGTGAAAGGAGAGCCACCGCAGTTGATCCCCGAGCCTTGCGGGATCCGCCAGCAGGCCATAGAGCGCGGCAAGGGCTCCCAGTCCCGGCAGGACGCCACGCACGACAAAGAACGTCACGCCCGCCGAAAGCATCGTCGCGTCATGCCTGCCCATGCGCGACCGCACGCGGGCAAAAAGCCCCCGCACTCCCGATGCACCCGGATCCTGCGAATCTTCTGCCTTCACCCCACCCCCTCAGACGATGTCCGCGCGACATTTCGGAGGCGGCGACCGCCCCCGCACCTTCAATGCCACAAAAGAGCAAAGCCAAGGTTACGGCTAAGACAGCACGAAACGCACCGGAGGCCGGAAACCTGCAAGGAGCCGGGAGATCTTGGGAGAATGTCCGGTAAATGGTCGGGGCAGCAAGATTCGAACTTGCGACCCTCTGCTCCCAAAGCAGATGCGCTACCAGGCTGCGCTATACCCCGACGACTGGATTTCTGCGGTTTATCCGGCATCGGCCATGTCAGTCAAGCAGGAACGAAC
>MDTG01062371.1_pt1 | contig 23296 bp, 21 predicted proteins | sample 811421 | NCBI WGS metagenome assembly MDTG01 (sample SAMN05326645, study PRJNA326480) | marine metagenome | isolation source: seawater | place: Pacific Ocean: South East | collected 2011
TAATATTAAATGTAATAATTCAAACGTAAATTATTAGTCATTAATTTAAAGCTATAACTAAAATTATAAAGTTATATTAAGGGCGCTTAGCTCAGTCCGGCAGAGCGCTTCCCTTACAAGGAAGAAGTCACAGGTTCAAATCCTGTAGCGCCCACAGGGGTTTTTCAAAAAACAACCCTATAAATTACTATTCAGACCCACAAAAGACCCACATTTTGTCTGATTTTTTAACTTCTTTAGTTGGTGTTAAAAGTTTCATACCATTTAATGCATTCACCCTCTAATGCTTCTTTAATTAACGAAAAACCATAATCGAATTCCTTTGGAAATCTACTTAAATACTCAAGCTCATCCATCTCTGGATTTTTATAATCAATATCCCACCATTCTTCATAGTTTCTTTCATAGTTAGTAGAAAAGTTTCTTAATACCCAAAAATTTAAATCACTTAAGCAAAGACATAATACATTGCAGATATTTGTAATATCAGCAAAGGTTTCTAAGCCAGAATTCTTAGTAAGAAAATATTTAAATTTATAATTTAAAATACTTTTTCTTTTGTTAATAAATTGTAGTATTCCATCCATATCGTTAATAACATAACTTCTTTCCCAAGGTTCATCCGCTGGAATATCATTTACCAGATTCTGCAAAGATAGTAAAAAGTTACTATCTATACTTTTTATACTTTTTTGAAAACAGTTAAATAATTTTTCTTCTCTCAAAATTAATCTTTTTTTCTTAAATTTTATTTCAGATAAAAAAAATAATGCATTGTGAAGATATTTTTGGTCTTTAAGAATTTTCTCAAAAATATCTCTAAATTTTATATTTTCAAATTCATATTTTTCAAAATTATATTTTCTATTATTTACCATTTGCTTTTTATGACTAAAAATTTTGTACTCTTATTAATAATAAAAGACCCACAAATTTTCTAAAACCAAAGATACTCCCTGATAGCCTCTGATATCTTTTTGAAAGAGCTTAAGTTTATTGACTCTATAAATTGATACTTTCTGGTATTACCTAATATTTAATAGTTCTTTCCTTACAAGGAAGAAGTCCGTTAGCAATTTTTTATCCGCCCCTACCCAATAAGTTTATAATTGAATAATGGTTGAATGGATTTACAAACTTACAGATATTTCAAGTATAAAAAGAATCTCTTTTAGACAAGATATAAATGGTCTAAGAGCAATTGCAGTATTAGCAGTTGTTTTTTATCACGCAGAACTAGAACTATTTCAAGGTGGTTGGCTAGGTGTTGATATCTTTTTTGTTATATCTGGCTACTTGATTTCAAATATTATTATCTCTGAACTTAATGAAGGAACATTTTCGTTTAAGAATTTTTACCTAAGAAGAGTGAGAAGAATACTTCCTGCGTTGTTTTCTACTTTGTTGTTAACAATTCCTTTTGCATACTTTTTTCTAACTCCTAAAGCAATGGAAGAATACATAGATTCTCTGGTTGCCTCTGTTTTCTTTTATGCAAATTATCACTTTATGAATCTAGATTTTTATGTTGCAGAGTCAACAAAACTAATGCCTCTACTGCATACTTGGAGCTTAGCAATTGAGGAACAATACTATTTACTTTTCCCCCTTTTAGCATTTCTTGTTTATAAATATTTTAGAAAATACTTTACATTTTTTATTGGGTTTATCACTGTAGGTTCACTGTATTTAAATACTTTGACACAATCAACAGAAAAATTTTATAGGCTTGAGTTTAGAATCTGGGAGTTACTACTTGGAGTTTTAGTAATGATACTGAACAGCAACTTAAAAATTAAACATCTTGAAAAAATTGGTTTGCCTCTTATGCTTTTTCCTATATTTTATTTTGGCGATAATTGGATTAATGATTCTGAACCAAAACTTATTGCACTAATAGGAATCTCTTTAATAATATTTTCTAATACTGAATCTTCTATACTCACCAAAGTTCTTAGCTTTAAAATAATTTCAATAATTGGTCTAAGTAGTTATTCAATATACCTTCTGCACCAACCAATATTTGCTTTTTCAAGAATTTATTCTGAACAAATAACTTACTCCAATCTAAATATAAAAGATTCAAATCTAGAGTTAGAAAAAATGATTGTAAATGTAAATAAAAATAATGATTATAAATTTTTTATTTTATTTATAGTTTTATTATTTGGATATTTTTCTTTCAAATATATCGAAAAAAATAAGAACTTTTATTTATTATTTGTAACTACATTTATTGCAATATTAATTTCTTCAACTTATTTAAAAATAAGCAATGATACATTTAAATTTATTCCCTATGAAGAACTAGGTGTTGAATTTACTGAAGAAGTAATCGGAGATTATCCTTGTTGGAATAGATATGATAACTTTAGTGCAAAATACAATAATTTCTTAGAGTGTTTTGAATTTGACACTTCAAAACGAAATTTAGTAATACTTGGAGATAGCTCTTCAGTTGCTATATCTAAAATAATTATCAATAATTCAAAATTTATAAAAGAATTTAATCTAATTCAATTATCTACAGGTGGAAATGTTTTTTTTGAAAATAATTTAGTTAACCAAAATTGCAAAGATTGTTTGTTTGAATTTTTGAATAATAATAAATCAAAAAATACAATAGTTTTTTCTCTAAGGTATGAGAACTTTTTAGAAAATGATAGTAGTTTCTATTTTACCGAAACTAACTATTCGGTATCGAATTTTGAAACTCTTAGAAGTAATTTAAGAATAATAGAAAATTTGTCAAACAATTTTATATATATCAAACCATATCCTCAATTAAATATAAATATTAAAAATTTGCTTTCGAACAAAAAAATTAGTAGTCAAACTCAATCAGCAACTTTCTCTTTAAATTTTTGGAGAAGTAATTCGCTTATGACGACTGAATTTTTTAAAAATATTTCAGATGATAAAATTATAAACTATGAAAAATTACTCTGCACAGAGGAACTGCTTCGTTGTAATGTTTTTCAAAATGGTCAACTTTATTATTTAGATAAAATTCATATGAGCAGTGCTGGTGCTACTTTATTGTTGGATGAATTATCAAAAGTATTAGAGGATTTTAACAATAATTAATAATTAAGTCTTCACTCATTCATAAAGGTGTATTGTTTTAAATACAGTGACACCCAAATTAATATATGCAAACAGTAGACAGACTTAACACTAGCTCTCTGAGACCTTACATAATTAATATATAAAGGGTCACATTGATACTGGGGTGTCATAAGTTTTTATCTGGCGCCCATTTGACGCGCAAAACAATTCAAACGAGCGGTAGTCTCTGATACTCTCTAGTATTTAATCGTTCTTTCCTTACAAGGAAGAAGTCACAGGTTCAAATCCTGTAGCATCCTCGATAGTTTTTTGTATTAAGATCAATGAATACAGAATGTTTATTTAACTAAAACTATGTATTTAATTTATTAAAATTTGGGTGATAGTTGTTTTTCTGGACATTTAAAAGATTTATTTTTATGGAAGAGATAACTAATAAAGAAATCAACAACAATGTTGACAAAGTTATTATGAGTGATCCAACTATTAAACTTTGAATATTTCCATCATATGATCCAAATAAAATGTAATTTCTAAAAAAACGAGAACACAAATATAAACCTGGTAATAAAAAAATAAAATATAAATAACTAAATAATTTAGGTTTATACAGAAATATCGAATTTAATAAAATTTTTAAAGTTTTTTTTATGTATTCAAAGTTATTTGAAAATAATCTTGAATCTCTTGTTTTAAAGAAGTTAGCTAATTCATATTCACTAATTTTAAATTTCATTTTATTTGCATAAAATAAAGTCTCAATTGTATAACTAAATGAGTTTGAAGAGTATATGTTTTCCATAGCTTTACTTGAGTAGAGTCTGAATCCAGTTGTTGCGTCTTTTATTCTTAACCCAAGTACACCAGAAACGGCAAGCGATCCAAGAATTTGAAGTCTGTTTTTGCTTTTGCTAAATACATTATTGGATTTAAAGTTTCTAACTCCTAAAACAATGTCACTATTTTCACTTTTAGCAAATTTAAGCATTGAACCAATCTCTTCGTGTGGATACTGATTATCGGCATCAAATATAATTGTGAAGTCATATTCATTTTCTTTTGAGTAATGAGCAATTCTATTGAATACTTCAGATAAACCATTATTTTGTTTTGTAAAAATTATGCTTATTTCTTTAATCTGTTGAAGTATTTCTAGAGTCTTATCGGTGCTGCCATCATCAAAAATGCATATATCAGCATTAATTTTTTTATTAATTTTTTTTAAATTAGATATAGTGCCTTTGATATCTTCAAATTCATTAAAACAAGGGACCGCAATTAAGATTTTCATTATTAAATTTAATAATAAATGATACGTTTATATTTATACATCAAAAATCTAAATAAACTTCTCTAAGTCAATTATTTAAAATTAAGTTTATTCAACCTGATGAATATAAAAAATTTTTATTAACAACTACTAAGTTTATGAAATTTGATAATAATATTAAATTAAAATGAAAAAACTTTCTTTACTAAATTTAAAACAAATAATTAGGCATTATACAAATTCAATAATCAGTTACATATCAAGAATTTTATACACTTTTTTATTAACTTTATTTACAGACAAAATAAATTTTATTTTTTTTGTAGTATATTTTATAGTTACAATTCAAAGTTTCTTTATAAATTCAAGAGTCATATTTAAAGTTGAATTTTCTTCCAAAAAGTTTTTAAGTTTTATAGTGTTAAATTCTCTCGTCAGTTTAATTGAGTACTTTATATTTACACAACTTTTAAACGTTGGTTATTCTATATTGTTTTCTACAGGTTTAATCGCAATTTTTACTGGATTAATAAGATTTTTGCTTTATAAGACTCTTGTGTTCACAAGATATGAATAATTAATAAATTATATTTTTTAGCTCTGAAATGTTATTTTTAAAAAAATATTTAAAAAATTATGGAAGCTTGATGTAAAAGTGGAACATAAGTACCAAAACCTCTAAGTAGTAATATCTTATTATTTGGGAATAAAACAGAAATAGCTTTTTTATATCTATTTCTATTACTGTCGTCTAAAACTATAATCCCATTTGGTTTCAAATAATTTTTAGCAATTTTTAAACACTCTTGCCTAGCCCTACCATCTATAAAGATAATATCAAAACTTAATCCAATTTTGTCAATAAAATTTACATAATCAGTAAAGTCTAAATTTTTGTATCCTATTTTCATACTGTTAGTTGTTGGATTATCGCTATTGACAGGTGGAACAAAAAAAACTTTTGCTTTTTTAATATGCTTGGATATAACTTTGAACCAGTTTTCATCATGTTCTACTGAATAAATATTTGTAAAATAATCTTCAAAAAATAATGTACTGCTACCACTACCATATTCAAATATTGTTATGTTTTTATTTTCGTTTGAAAAGTCTTTAAAAAAATTAATCAGTTGTAAATTTGTATAAGGAACTCTCAAATTTAATTTTTCTTCAATTGAAAAAGCTCTGTAGGAATTAAATAAAGTAGATTTATAAGGTATTAGATTAAATATTGTCGCAATTAAAAAGTTTAAAAATATTTTTGTTCTGAAAATCATAAAATTCAAATATATATTCTGATAACTTATCTTTATTCTATCAATTAAAAATACTATATTTTATGTAATAAATTAGAACTAATGTAATTCAATTATTTTAAATACAAAAATTCCATTCAGATATAGATGTATCACCAAATAATTAATTTTTATAATTTAATAAATGATTATTCATTAATAGAGAGTCTCAATGGGCCAAAAGTAATATTCTTGTAAAAAATATTGTCATCTGAAATTAGCTTATCTTTTGAAAAGCTAATAATGTAATCGGAATTGGTAAAAAATCTTTCTTGCCCTCCTTCGTATAGGTTCACAACGCCCAATTCTTTATTTAATATATAATCAAATGTTCTACCTATTGTATAGGCATTTAAGGGGTGCCATTTATTAAGTTGACTACCATGTTTGTCAATCCATTCAAACTTTCCACCACCTAGTTGATATGAAATTGAAGGTGATAGATTTTCTCCTTCCAATATTATTGGAGCTAAATAATCTACTAATTTATATTTTATATATATTGAGACTTCTTCTTCAGTTAACTCAACGTACGAGGGATTAACTCTTTCATCAACAATATGGAAAGAAAAAAGAATATTAGTTCCGATGAAAATTGAAACAACTGCGTACTTTATAAAGTTGTGAAATTTATAAAACAAATTCTCATAAAATATAAAAATAAAAGACAAAAAAATGAAGCCATATGTCGGTAAAGATATTAAATCGGGTTCTGTAAATATGAAAAAACTACTTTCTTCATTATAAAATGTCGAAAAATAATTAATTATTAGGAAATATATCAATACGATGAAAAAATTTTTTAAATACTCACTTTTTAATATATAAGAATTTTTAAAGCTATCTTTTTTAAAGGAAAATAAAAGAGAGAACATGATTATTAAAAAATATATATACATTTCACTGAACTGATCCATCCTATTAAATATATAAAAATTGTTACCACCAAAAAGCGGTGTAACAATAGTGAAAATAAATATCAATAAAAATGGGAAAATAATTTCAGTTCTTTTTATTTGATTGAGTTTTTTGTTCTTAATAAAAATAAAAATGAGAAAAATTAAATAATTAATTATTATTTCATGTAATTTAACATAAAACACTTTTAGTAATTGAAGACTATCTGAAATAACAGCTGGTTCTAAAAATCTAATATAAAATGATTTTTCTTCTGTAAAAACATCAAGAAAGAAAAATGGAAATAAAGAACTATTTCTTACAATTGAAACTAATTTATTTTCATTTATTGTTTCTAAACTTTTAAACACTGCTAAATCTACTGTTGTAATATAGGGAACCCAGGTAAAGATGAAATATAAAATATAAAATATACTTACTAAATATACTCTTTTGTAAAGTTCTTTTTTATTAGTCTTTAGTCTATCTTTATTTTTAAAAGTTATAAATAGAGTTGCAGAAACCATAAATAAAGAAGTGACAATGCCACCTAAATAAATTGACGGAGGTATTACAGAAACAATGTATAACATAGCTAATGTGTTCAGCTGTTTAGTTCTTTTAAATTTTAAAAATAAATAAAAAAAGAATATTGAAAAGTTAATAACTATCCATTGGTTCAAAAAATGAACTGATATATTAGAAATATATGAACTTGTTGATAAAGCCAGAAAAATTAAGAGTTTTTCAATATTTTTAAATCTTGTTTCTCTAATTAATAAGTAAATTAAAAATACTTGAATCATGGAGATAACAAAAGAAATTGTTATCAAATTGTTAATTGGCTTTAACAAATATGCTAAGAATATCATTCCATTTGGCATTGGAATATTTTTTGAACTTAATAAACCTACTTTTGCTTCAAATAAATTTAAAATATCTGCTACGTACAATGTAGATACACCTACTACTTGCCATGAAGGTGTCAATGACCAAAAATATCTATAAAAACCTAGAGAAATGATTAACAATATATAAAAAAATAATTTTTTATTTTCTTTAACAGTCATATAATTATTTTAAATTTTTTATGAAGTTGTATATCAATATTAAAAAATACATGACTTTTTTATCTTCACTTACAGATATTTCTAAAATTTTTAAAATTAACAACAAATAAAATGTTAAAAATTATAAATTTTTCTCTTATGGAACAGAATTCCAAAAATGAAATTTGTTTGCGGGTGCAAAAATTTTTTTCTATTGTTTTTGAAAAAGTACTTATACAGCAACAACGTAAGGACTGCTTGGTCTTGTCTGTGGTTTAACCTGCTTGATCCTGTTGGAGAAATGCAGTCTTGTATTTGTGAAAATTTACTCCATAATTCTGAAATATTTCTTGCAGCTTCTGAGTTATAATCAAAACCGATAAGCCCGCTTGCAAAATTATTTTGATTTAAATATTTTTTATTTATTCCAATATATTCAATAGTCTTAGGATGTGTCCATTCTTTAATTGTATTACTACTCCTAGGAACAATAATTCCTTTTGCTGTTAAAGCTATTTTCAAAAATATTATTTTTTTAGTAATGAGGTTTCCTGCATCTAGCCAGACAACTTTTGATTTACTTTGATTTAGTACCCTATTGACAATAACTGGCTTCCATGCATAGTTGCCTAATTTTTTATCAAAATATTCACTCATAAATTTTGGATACTCGTTAAAATCAAATTTAATTAAATCTATGTTTTGGTAACTATTTTTTAGATAATTAATTTGTTGCTTTTCAAGACCAATATCATACACTACTAATTTATTGTTTAGGTGTTTGTAATAGCTTTCTAATAAACTATTTAGCTGGTTAAAATAATTTTTCTCTGCTGCAGTAATAAAAATTATATTGTTATCGTACGGCTTTCTATAAATCAATAAATTGTAAATTAAGCTACAAAAGATTAACAATAGATCTAAAGAAAACCTTAATATTCTTTTACTAAATGAAATACATACCTTTAACCAAGTTTTTAATTTAATCATTAGAGTTTTCAATAGGTACTAGATTTAAAAAGTATCAAGGAATTAAATAAATATAATATTAACTTCCAACCATCTCTAAATCTAGAAATATTAGTTTTACCATATTTACGACTTCTATAATGAACTGGGTATTCAAGAATTTTTGCACCAGAATAAGCACTTGAAAAGATTAAATCAAAATCACAAAATGGATCAGAAATTATAAGTTTTTCTTGCCATGAATATAAAGAATCAATCCTTGATTTTTTAAATATTTTTGTTCCACATAGTGTATCAGAAAGATTTATGCCGATTAATTTTGATATAAAATACTGAAAGCTTCTGTTACCTATTTTATTTATATACCTCATAGCACTATCTTCCATTGGATACATAAGTCTTGTTCCGTTAACAAAGTCACAATTCGTATTTTCTAATACTTCAAAAAAGTTTGTCAATTCTTCTGGGTCAACACTAATATCTGCATCAAGAATTGCTATTGCATCATATTTAGATTGTTTTATTGCTTCCCAAACAGCATTTGCTTTTCCGTTTTTAGTTTGTTCAAAAACTGAAATATCTAAATCTAATCTTTCCTTTTTAATTGAATTTGCAACTTCAAATGTATTGTCTTTTGAAGGTCCGCATACAATAATAATTTCATAATTTGAAGAAAATACTGGAATTCTGTTTACCAACTCAATTAAATTTCCCGATTCATTTTTTGCAGGTACAATAATTGATTTTGAATATTCCTTTTGTACTTCATTTTTTAGTTGATATAAAAAATATGTTTTTATTCCTAAATTAAAGAAACTTAAGGTAACTTCTAAAAAAATATTTATAAATTTTCCAATACCAAAAATCCTAAAAGGAAAAATTTGTCTATTGTAACTGTTGAGTTTCTCAAAATTTAAAGAATAAAAAATATTAGAAATTTTGCTTGGTTTTATATAAGAATTTATTTGTGATTTTCTTTTAACTCCAATACTTTCAAATACCCTAAATAATAAATTCCACTTTGGGTTTATAGATGTTAACAAAACTTTTCCTTCTTCTTTTAAAAACTTTTTAAATAGCTTTACAAATTCGTAAATATCAGAGGAAACTTCAAATATATCAGTTACTACTATGAAATCATATTTTTTATTATCAAGATTAAATTCTTGAGTTTCTAGATCTTTTGTAGAATCAACATATATAGTGTCATATTTTTTATGATTCAGCTCATTTTCACTGGCATTGGAAGTTATATGAAGTATTGATTTATTTGGGAAAATATATTTTTCAATTTCACTAAAGTGATTTTTGTAAAAATTTTTTCTTGATAGCTTAAACATAAATTTGACTTTAAAACATTATACACGTGAGGAAATTGTTTAAATAGAGAATAATTATCTGCTGATGAATTTTATAAATTAATAAACTTATACAAAACTTCTAATTTATAATTTTTTAGGACAGTATTCTTGGCACTTGTTGAAATTTTTTTTATTTTTGAATCATCATTAAAAATTTTATTAATATTATCTACCCAACTTTCATAATTAAAACCATTTACAAAAATGATATTTTCATTATCTAAAAATACTTCTTTTTGCCAAAACCCTTTAGTTTCAGTTATCATCACTGGTATTCCTAGGGACATAGATTGGAGTGCAACACTTTGACCAGATGGTTGAAAACTCTCTTTTAGTGGGATTATTGAAAGCCTGGATTCTAGGTACAGATTCCTTAGATCTGCATCGGAAATTTCACCACTTCCCCAAGAACCATTGTGAATTTGGACATTTGGTAGGTCTAAGTTTTTGAAAACTTCATTAGAAGAAACAATTATAAAATTAAATTGCTTTAAACTTTCAGCTAATTTGATCAATAATTCATAGTCCCTATTTCCATCATTTCCAACAAATATTATATTTTCATTTTTTGTTATATCTTTATTATTTTTGTTTTCCCAAAATTCTGTATCAATACAAAATGGTAAAAAATTAAATTTTTCAATATATTTTTTATGGATAATTTTTGCTTTTTCAAACTCTGCATTTCCTAAAAAGATAATGTTATCAACACTCAAAACTAATAATCTAATAAAAAACAAATGGATAAACTTTAATTTTTTAAACTTTAAATTTTTACTATAAAGACCCATTACAAACATTGAAACATTAATACGTTTAAAAAACCTTGCAACAAAAAGTATTAAAAGAGAAGAAAAGCCTACTCCTTCATTTACTAAAAACAAATGATCAGTATTTAAAATTTTTTTTAAATTTTTTAGATTAGTCAATTTAGATGTATAAGAAGGTAAGCTTAAAAATTTATTCATAAATTTATCAAAAAATTTCAAAAATGGATATATTAATGACTTATTTTCAGTGAACTCAATTATTTCTATATTGTTGTTTTTATTTTCAAAACTATGAATCCCATAATAAAAATCTTTTGCATAATTTTGTTTGTCAATGTAATTTTTTTTTCGGTTTTGACTGAATATATATGTTATATTTTTCATTTCACATAATTTATTTTAATTAACTTACATAAACTGTTTGTATACAAAAAAATAAATTCTAAATTTAATCAGTTTTTTATTTAATTTCTTTAGTCTTGTAGAAATGAGAATTTATAAAAATACCTACAATGTAAATAGAATCCAAGGTGATCAATTTTTAGCTTATACACATTTGGGCTTGGGTGATCATATTGTTTGCAATGGTTTGATTAATCACTTCTCAGAATCTTTTCAAAAAATATATTTACCTGTTAAGTCAAGAGATTTAAACAATCTCAAATATCTTTATAGAGATAACCATAAAATAAAGATTTTTAGAATTGAGCACAATACTGAAGTTGAAGATATTACTAACTTTTCAAAGGAAAATGATTTACCGATATTAAAAGTAGGATTTAAAAAAAGGAAACCACCCTTTAATTTATCTTTCTACGAACAATTTAAATTACCGTACAAAATTTCGATCGATAAATTTCAAGTTTCAAGAGATACTATAAAAGAAGAAAGGCTTTATAAACATTTAAAAAATATTTATGATGTAAATGGCCCCTATCAGTTAGTACATAATCAAAGTTCTTATGGGAAGGTTGATTTAAAAACTAACAAAAACTTACCTTCAATTTATATCGAAAAAGAAACTGATTTATATAAAAATGTTTTCTTATATATAAAAGTAATTGAAAACGCAAAAGAAATTCATTGCTTAGATAGTAGCATTCTTCATCTTGTTGAAAGGATTAAAACCAATGCTGACCTATTTTTTCATAATATAAAAAAAAGGGGTCAAAGAGGTGCTGAAGTACACTTAGTGAATAATTGGCAAATAATAAATTACTTCAGTTAGATTTATGTCATTATTATTATCAATTAAATAAAGAAGAATTTTTAGGAATTTATTTATGGAAGTCAACATACCCGTTTCATTAGGTGAACTATTAGATAAAATTTCCATATTAGAAATTAAAAACAAAAAAATATTAAATGAATCCAAGTTATTAAATATAAAAAAAGAATTAAGTGGTCTAAAAATTGTCCTCAAAGAATTAGATATTAATATGTCTAAAGCAAACGATTTGTATGAGGATCTTTATAAAATTAATTTATCTCTATGGGAAATTGAAGACTCTATTAGATTGTTAGAAAAAAATGAGAGTTTTGGAAAAGATTTTGTTAAATTAGCAAGATCCGTTTATATAACAAACGATAAAAGGTTTGAAGTAAAAAATAAAATTAATAAACTCTTTCAGTCACAATATATTGAAGAAAAGTCATACGAAGATTACTAGTAATTGAAAGTTGCAGTTTTTTTCACCTGGGATTATTCATTAAACACCTGGCATGATTCAGGAACTATTAGTAGGGAATTAAGATTTTTTAAGAGTTTAGAGAAGAAAAAAAATGTATCTTTTACATTTTTTACTTATGGTGACAGTTCAGAATACGAATTAGCGACAGAACATAATTTGAAGGAAGTATATCCGATATATAAGTCTTTAACTTATTATAAAAATAAATTATTTAGAATATTTTCTTCTTTTTATATTCCTCTTAAATTAAAAAACTACATAAAAAATGCAGATATGCTGTATCAAAATCAATTACTTGGTAGTTGGGTGCCAATTTTAATAAAAAAAATATACAAAAAACCTCTAATTATTAGAACTGGATATGATATGCATGATTTTGCAAAACAAGATAAAAAATCATCATTTATTATTTTTCTATACAAAGTCTTAACAAATTTTGCAGTAAAAAATTGTGACTATTTTACAGTTACAAGTAAAGCTGATTTGAATAGGTTTAAAAAAAGGTACCCAAAATATGAACAAAAATTTTTGCTGAGACCTAACTGGGTTGAAGTGGATGAGTTGAATGATTTTAAAAATAGATACTCTAATAAATTACTTGCAGTTGGAAGGCTTGTTTCCCAAAAGAACTTTGACTACCTAATTTCAGAATTTGCGGATTCAAAATACAATATAGAGATCGATATTGTAGGCAATGGTCCTGAGAAAGATAATTTAGTTACTCAAGCAAAAAAATATAATGTAACTATAAACTTTTTGGGGAACTTGAGTAACAGAAAATTATTGAAGCTTTATCAGCGTTATAAGTTTTTTATTTCAACGTCTTTGTTTGAAGGGAATCCAAAGGCGTTATTAGAAGCTATGGGGTCTGGTTGTGTAGTTATTGGATCAAATATTAAAAATCATAGTGATATTATTTCAGACAACCAAAATGGTTACCTTTTTGATTTTGGAAATAATAATTTAATCAATAAATTTATAACTTTAACTCAAGCCGATACGAATTTGTCACAAATAAGCAAAGATGCTTATTTATTTATTAAAAATGAATATTCTCTTGATAAATCTATAAATTCATTCTATGACGATTTTGAGTATACTCTGTCTAAATAATTCTCTAATACAAATAACTTCCATATTCTTTGTCCGTTTATTCTAGACTTGTTAATACTCAATAATTTAATGATATTATTGTTAAGACCATTGACAATGTGGCCATTTAAAATTTTATCTGAAATTAAGTCTAAGTTATTAAACACCCATCTTTCAACATCAAAAACAAAACCTTGTTTCTTTCTTGATGTGAAGTCATCATTAAAATCTTTTGATAAATAATCTTTTAGGATTTGTTTGGAATTTAGTGGATTAAGGTAAGAATGATTTCGTGACATTATAAATTCTATTAATTTGTGATCTACAAATGGAGATCTTACTTCAAGTGAATTTGCCATTGAGGTTCTGTCAATTTTAAACATCATCATCTCCGGCAAAAAAAGTTTATAGTCTGAAATAAGTAATTTTTTATAATGATTTAAATCTTTATAATCTAACCCATCAGCAAAAGAATTGTTTGTTGAATTTATTTTTAATAGTTTTGTTAACTTTTTGTCTTCTAGAAATGATCTAAATTTTGTTTCCAAATTATTAGATTTTGAAAGTAGTTTATTTCCAGTTCCTAAAATTGCGGGATAAAAACTGTAAGATTTTGAGATTAAGTTACTAAATGCCCCGGTCTTTTTTAAGCTTTTTATTGTCCTTTCATAACCTCCAAGTAATTCATCTCCTCCATCACCAGATATAGCCACTTTATAATATTTAGAAATTTGTTTAGTTAAAATATAACTGGGTATAACAGAAGGGTCACTATAAGGTTCGTCTATAGAGTTTAGAGCTTCATTAATTTCATCATAAGAAATATCAGTTGAAATAGTTGTTGTTCTGTGAATAAGATCATATTTGTCGACCACTTCTTTTATATAACGGCTTTCATCATATTTTTTCTCTTTCAGATATACAGAAAAAGTCTCAACTTGTTTTTTATTATCGACTAAGTTTTTAATTATTGATGATGAGTCGATTCCACCGGATAAAAAATTTGCGATAGGTACATCCGCAGTAGTTCTGATATTGATTGATTCTGAAAAAATATCAAAAAATTCTTCTATCTCAAAAGGCTTGTTATTTAAAAAATTTTCTACGTTCCAATATTTTGATTTTTTGGAAGTAAAATTATTTTTTTGAAAATCAATTGTAAGTATTTCAGAAGGCATTAATTTATAAACATTTTTAAATAATGTAAATGGTGAGCTAATAACGCCGTAGTCAATATAGTTATATATTTGTTTTTCATCAATTTTATATTCCTTAAGGATTTTTAATATTGATAATAGGCTCGAACCAAAATGAATATTTTCGTTGTCAATGTAATAATATAAAGGCTTTTGACCTAACCTGTCTCTGATTAGATGGAGCTTTGATGACTTTTCATCAAAAAATGCAATTGAAAATTGCCCTCTTAGTTTTTCTACAAACTTAATACCATAATAAGACAGGCCAACTAATAGTGTCTCTGTATCAGAGTGAGATGTGTAAAATTTTAAACCTTTATTTTGTAATTCTTGTCTAAGTTCAGAATGATTAAATATTTCGCCATTGAACATTAATGTAGTTTTAAATTCTTTAGAATACATTGGCTGGTTTGCAGTGTCTGAAAGGTCAACTATAGAAAGTCTATTAAACCAAAAATTGATATTATAATTTTCGTATTTTTTTTCAAAAAAACGTTTTGAATCTGGGCCTCTACAATCAATTAATTTGTTTGCTTCAGAAATTAAAGAATTATCAATTGGCTTTTTTGAAACAGATCCGGTGAATCCACACATTCTTTAATTATATTCATAGGAATTTATATTATTATTGTTAAATTAACATTATGAGTGAAAATATAAACTTTTTATACTGTTTCGATAAAAATTATAATTTACAAGCATTTTCATCTATGATTTCCTTACTGAATAATGCCACAATAAAATTAAATATTTATGTCATTCATAATGAAGATAATTTTCAAAACCAAGTTCCAAGTGAAATTTTAAATCATAATAATTTAAATTTTTTTAATTCATATAAATTTACAAACTATGACCATAGCTTTCCAAACATAGAAAATGTACATATTAGTGTTGCAACTTATTTTCGACTTTTCATAAAAGATTACCTCCCTAGTGAAGAAAAATATTATATTTTTATGGACCCAGACGTCATTTGTATTAAAGACCCTGTTAATGAAATTAAAAATACTATAGAAAAGCTGAATGTTTCTAAGTTTACAATAGCAGCAAAGACAGAGCATGATTTTGGTGTAGAGAGAATAGGTGTAAGTGATAAATACTTTAATGCTGGAGTAATGATTATTGATTTTATTAAGTGGCAACAAAATAATTACCACGAAAAATTATTACATAGACTAAAAGAATTAAAAAACAATATTGTTCAATGGGATCAGGATGTTTTAAATTCATTGATAAATGGAGAATATCTAGAGTTAAATGAAATATTAAACTTTAAAGCAGCAACAAAAGTTGATGAAACCTTCAAAAACAAAGTGTTGTTTGTTCATTATATGGGTAGTCATAAACCCTGGCTTACTAGTGGTTTATTCCAAAAAGATTCAAATTTTTACCATCAAAATTTTAAGTTAATTTCAGGAAAAAACTTTCACATTGAACACAAGTGGAGGATAAGGTCTTTGTTTGATTTTCTAATAGCTATACTGTCACTAAAGATTTTTAGATTAAAAAAACCTGTAGTTTTTATAATTGAGTTTGCAAAATCTTTCAGTAAAAATAAAAATTAAGACATTTATAATACAAATATTAAATGTTTAATTGAGGAGCACCTTTGAAGGTTTTGATACTAGGTAGTAGGGGCATGGTTGGATCATCAGTTTCCAGAACTCTTAAAAATAATAAAAACATAAATTTATTTGAATCTTCAAGAAGTGACACCAACCTATTTTCACTAACTGAGACAAAAAAACTATTTGCAGACTTTAGGCCTGATATTGTTGTAAATGCTGCAGCAAAAGTTGGCGGTATTCTTGCAAATAGTCTTCAAAGAACAGAATTTATATTGAATAATCTTAAAATAAATATGAATATTGTTGAAAGTATTGTACAGTACCCTAAAATCAAGTTGATAAATTTGGGTAGCAGTTGTATTTATCCACTTGGAGCAGAAATTCCAATTAAAGAAACTAGCTTATTAACTGGTAGGCTTGAACCAACTAATTCACCCTACGCAATGGCTAAATTAACAGCAATAGAAATGGGTGATGCTATTTCTAAACAATATGGTCACAAAGTTTTGGATCTTATGCCCACAAACCTTTATGGTCCAAATGATAATTTTTCTGAAAATGAAAGTCATGTTATCCCTGGTTTAATATCAAGAATGCATCGTGCAAAAATAGAAAATAAAGAAAAATTTGAAGTTTGGGGAACAGGTAGTCCTTTAAGAGAATTTTTATATACTGATGACTTAGCTAAAGCAATAGAATTTACAATTATTAATAATGTAGACCCAGGAATCTACAATGTAGGGAGTAATGAAGAAGTTACAATTAAATCACTTGTAGAGAATATTAAAAAAGTAATTCAATATCCAGGAGAAATTGTTTTTGATGATTCAAAACCTGATGGAAATCCTAGAAAACTTTTAGACTCAACAAAATTTCGAAGTCTTGGATGGAAACCTACGGTAAAATTGTCTGCAGGGCTAAAAATAACTTATGAATGGTTTTTAAATAATTAAACTGAGTATTCCCAAGTTGGATTTATCAATCCATTTTCAATTAGGACTTTTTCTCTTTTTGCTAATTCCAAATCACTTTCAACCATTTTTTTGACTAAATCATTAAAACTAGTCTTTGGTTTCCAACCAAGTTCATTGTTTGCTTTAGAGGGATCTCCTAAAAGATGGTGAACTTCGTTGGGTCTTGCATACTTATCTGAAGTTAAAATATAATCTTTCCAATCAAGGCCCACGTGGTTGAATGCTTTTTCAGCAAATTCTTTAACTGTATGTGTCTCACCTGTTGCTAAAACCCAGTCATCTGGATTTTCATGCTGCATCATTGCAAACATACCTTCAGTATAATCGCCGGCAAAACCCCAATCTCTTGATGCATCGAGATTGCCTAAAGTAAGATTTGTTTGCAATTTGTGATAAATTCTCCCAACAGCTCTGGTTATCTTTCGTGTTACAAATGTTTCACCTCTATACGGTGATTCATGATTAAAGAGAATTCCGTTTACTGCAAAAATATTGTAAGACTCTCTATAAACTTTTGTTATATTGTGGGCAAAAACTTTACCTGCTGCGTATGGACTTTTTGGATCAAATAAAGAGTCTTCATTTAAGACACTCTTTTCAGACCCACCAAACATTTCCGATGAAGAAGCCTGGTAGAATTTAATATCTTTTTCAATGTTTCTTATTGACTCTAAAATTGTAATTGGACCAACTGTAGAAGTATAAGTTGAATATATAGGGTTTTTAAATGAAACTGCTACATGTGATTGAGCGGCTAAATTATAAATTTCATCTGGTAATATTTTATTGATCAAATTAGTTAGAGATGATGAATCTATTAAGTCCGAATAATAAAGACGGAGCTTTCCTTTATCAGCGTACTGAGAAATTAATGGGTCAATTCTACTTGTATTTATGTTTGAAGCTCTTCTGATGAGACCGTGTACTTCATATCCTTTGTCAAGGAGTTGGTTTGACAAGTAGTATCCATCTTGCCCTGTTATACCTGTAATAAGTGCTTTCATAATTTACCTATTTTTAAATATTACACCCGAATAAAAACTACTTACAAAAAAGTAAAATACTATAGCAAAGTATGGATTTTCCATAGATCCATCGAACATTGATATGAAAAAAATTGGTAAAGTAAATGTTAAAAGTTCAAAATTATTAAAGCCGACTTTTCTTAACTTAAACATATTGTAGAAAAAAAAGGCAATCATAAATAACCCAAAAATACCGCTTCGTATAAATATATTCAAAAAATAATTGTGAGAATTTTCATTTAACCCATCTACACCAGAGTAAATAAAATTATTGAAAACAAGAGGTTTTGTATGAAACCCTTGGCCAAATATAATTTCATTATTTTGTTCAGCAAACATATAAATATCTTGCCAAAGCTGTAATCGCCAATTCAAATTTCCATCAGCAGAAAAGATTCTGCCTTCATATATGTAAAACAAAGGAACTTCATCATCATAGGTATTTGAAACTATATATTTATGCTTAAACACTTGAGCAACAGCATCAGGTGTTTCTTGAACTTCAAAAGTATTATCTACTAAAAAATGAGAGGTGGTTAAAAATAAAACTATCGATATTAAAAGTAGAATTAATGATTTTTTCAAATTTTCAAAAAAATAATTCTTTTTTCTTAAGATCATTACAAAAATATATGCAAATAGTGCTATTGCGGCAGACCTACTTTTAAAAAATATTAATGGTACGTAAATAGATGAGGTGAGAACAAATAAATCAATTAAAGGTCCATTATTTGCGAATTTATTTGCAAAAAATGTAACAACTATAAAAAAGATAGCTATTTCTGCGCCTTTTAAAAATTGAGTTTTATCAGAATACTCATTAAAAAATCTAGTTAAAAAATCTGGATAATAAATTACATTAAACATAAATTGTATAAGAAGGCCTAAATAACCAAAGTAAAAAAAGTTTTTTGAAATTTCTATATTTTTAAAAACTATAAATCCAAAAAACATAAATGAAATATACCAAATATAAACACTTGACTTATAAATATACAAATCTAAAAAATTTGCAGAATTTATAAAATTAAATATAAAGAAATAAAGTACTAGCAATAGGTAACTAAAAATAAATCGTGAGCTAAGATTTTCTCTAAAATAATTATTTTTGTATATTAATAAAAACAATAAAAATATTGAAAGACCAGTTAACAATTCAGCTAATCTGAAACCAAATATATATAACCCCAATAATGAACGCCCATTTACAAGAACGACCAGAATTAAAATAAACAAGGAATTAACTGTAAAAGATTTATATTTAGTAACTAACTTAATCAACATTTTTGTTATTATACTTTGTTCTTCCTAATGTTTTTTTTAAAGAGAAATATTTAATATACAGAAACCTAACAATTTTATTAAACAGATATCTAGTTAAAATATTTATTTTTGATTTCATATTTCTTTCGTTAATAATTTCAAACTTTTGTTCGTAAACTTCATTAAATACTTTTTCAATATATTTTGCTGCACTTAAAAAATCGTATGGATATTGGTTTAGCCTTAAAATAAAATTATCGTAATCTTTTTTTATTAAGTCTATAGATTTTAAAAAATTTTCAGTTTCAAAACTAACACCGTAGTCTTTACAATATTCTGACAATGCACCACTATCTTTAAAAAGTATTGGCAATCCGCACAATGCTCCTTCCATGTGATGATTTCCTGATGGTTCATTTTCAGAAGCTGTAATATAAATGTCATGTTTTTTTAACTCATTGGATAAATTATTTCCTCGCAGTGGCTCTAATACATTAATATTCTTAAAGTTCATATCTTTCGGTTTATTTCCAATAAATGTAAATTCAAAAATAGAATTATATTTTTCAGAGTCTAGAAAATCATCCAATTGTTTATAGTCTAAATATCCTTTCATCAAATTATCACTCCAATGATGAGTAACTAGTTTAAGTTTTGTTTTTTTGTTCCAATATGTTTTACCTTTATTATTAAATATCTCCTTGTTTGGACCACCTTTAACTACATATGATTTTTTTTTGCTTATCTCAAATTTACCAAATATATTCTTAAGCCATTCACTAACAAATATATTTACGTCTACTACTTGATTGAATTTATTTAATTTAAAATTAATTTTATTAGTACCTTTTCTTTCATCACACTCGTTAAACCTTTGAAATACAATTGCTTGACTGTTTAAAAATTTTAAATACATCTCAATGTCGTAACTATTAAAACTTGAAGTTTCAGATGAAATAAGTGGATTGGTTAATAAAATTATATCTATATCTTTATCTTTAAGGTGGTTTATAACTGTGTGTCCCTCTTTATCAAGAAAATTTATTAAATTTCGTAAAAACTCATTACCGCCACCAAATGGTCCGTCTATAATTTTTGCTCCTATGCTAATTTTCATAAATTATCCTGTTGAATTTTTCTAAAATAGCTTCTCTGTTCCTTGTTCTTGAGTGATGAAATGTTATTTTTCATATTTAAAATATATAGTTTCTTATACAAAATTTTTATTTTATAATTTTTTTCCAATAGTTCTAGAAATAATTTGTAATCCTGAGCATACTTCATGCTCTCGTCATACATACCAACATCTAATATTGCATTTTTTCTAACCATTAATGTTCCATGAATAAATGGATTTTTATATTTTTTAACAATTCCTAGTGGCAATAAGTGTGAGAATCTTGGTATAGATCTTTTTGAATCTTTTACATATGCTCTTGTTGTACAAGCATCTAATTGAGATTTTTGAAGTTCGTTATACTGTAACTCAAGCCTATTAGGAAGGCTAATGTCATCACTGTCTTGTCTTGCTAATATTTGTCCTTTTGATGCTTTTACTAAGGTATTCAAAGATTTAGTTAATCCCTGATTTTTTTTATTTCTAAATATTCTTATTCTGCTATCGGTTATCTCATTTATGATTTCATAAGTCTTATCTGAAGAGCAATCATCAATAACTAGTAATTCGATATTCTTGTAGCTTTGTGAAAGAATACTATCAATTGATTTTTTTATATTTTTATCATCGTTATAAACAGATAGTAAAACTGAAATTAAAGGGTTTTTAATAATTTTATTCATCTAAGTTAAAAATAGATTCTAAATTTTCACTTAATATACTCGTACTCATATTTTTAATAATATGATTATGAATTTTTTTACTTTCTTCTAAAAGAAGGTTTTTATTTTGCAGACAGTTAATTTTTTCTACCAAATCGAAATAATCAAATTGTTGAAATGAAAGTTTATAATCCCTAGGAAAATATTCATCTAATCCTCCAAAAGATGGATATATTGATGGTATGCCATGAGCTGATGCTTCTGATGTTAGCCTCGGTTGCCCTTCAAACATTTTTGTTGCGGTAATTACAGCTCTAGAATTTTTAATAAAATCTATAACTTTTTCATTTTCTACAAATCCAAGAAACTCTATATTTTCTGAAGAGTACTTATTTATAATTTCATTTTCTAATTGCCCGGCTCCTATGATTAATAATTTTAAATTAATGTTTGATTTTCTCCATGATTCAAGTAATTCTTTTATACCTTTTTGCTCAACAAGAGATCCAGCGTATACAACATAATTACTATCTGCTAAATAATTATATTTTTCTGATATTTCAAATGGATTGTAGTTAATAAAAATTTTACTCTCTTTAATTCCTTTTTCGATTAGGTAATCCTTATAAAATTTGTTAAGAGCAATTATTTTTAAATTATATTTTCTTAAAATATTTATATATTTTTTACCATATAAGATGATAAAAAATGACTTTATAAATGAATTTTGAAAATATTTATTAAAAACGCTAAGTTTTTTATTTTTATTTCCACATTTATAACAAAATTTTTCATGGTTAAAGTGCTTTGAAGCTCTAAAAGTATCTGTACACGCAAATCTAAAATTATGAATTTTTAAGGCAACTTCAACATTTTCTTTTTCCAAGATATCAAAAATACCAAGATTTGCCTTAAACCATGTGTTATGAATATAAACAATATCTGGTTTAAAAGAATTTAATTTTAACTTAAGTGCTTTGTTTGAAGATAGGTTTGAAAGAGTAAAAAAACCAATAATATCAAAAATGTTTAACTTTTTTGAATTATCAAAATTTAAATAATCTACAGAATAATACTTATTTAAAAATTTTATTTCATCAACAAAGTTTGAATCTTCGCCACCATATTTCTTATATTTAGTATTAATAACTAAAACTTTTTTCATTTTAATTTATCAGTTTTTATAATTTTTACCGCCTCCATGATTAGCGTCGTAGTAAAAAAGAGGCTCATTAATATAAACTAGGTTACTTAACTGGATAAGTCCTAACCAACAATCGTGATCAGAAGTGTGTTCAAAATAAGGAGTCCTGTATAAACCTCTAAATCCACCTAATTGTTGTATCAAATTTTTCTCTACTACAACACTTGATAAAACAATAGAGTTATGATGTTTTAGAAAGCTGTAATCCCAAATCTTGGGAAACGAACTAAATTTAAAATACTTTGTCCACCTATACTTTTTTTTAATTTTTTTAAAATGATGTTCCGCGTTGTATATTAAGTATTTTTTATTTTTATCATATATTCCATAACCAAAATAGCCATCTGTACAGGAAAAACCAATACTTTGGTACTTCATTTCAGAAAGTTGTAGTTCAAGTTTATTGGGAAGCCAAAAATCATCGTCATCAAGGAAAGCTATAAAATCTCCACTTGCTTCAGAAATTCCATAATTTCTAACTGCTGGTCTTGATCCACCCCAATCAGGAGTGCTATTTCTGTCAATATGAATAACCTTAGACAATCTTTTTAATTCACTTGAGTGGTAACCATCTTCTGTAGACCCATCATTTACAACTATTATTTCATAATTTTCATATGTTTGATTTTGTATGCTATCGATTGCATTTAGTAAATAACTGTATCTGTTGAAAGAAGGGATAATCACGCTTACTTTATTTGAGTTCATGTTGTAATCCAATTTTATATCAAAAGAAATATTTCAGTTATAACTTTTTAATTTTACTATTTTGTTTAAGTCTAAATGCTGTATATTGTTCTTAGTAGAATTTTTATGCTGAA
>MDTG01139336.1_pt1 | contig 23283 bp, 20 predicted proteins | sample 811421 | NCBI WGS metagenome assembly MDTG01 (sample SAMN05326645, study PRJNA326480) | marine metagenome | isolation source: seawater | place: Pacific Ocean: South East | collected 2011
ACCATCTCGGCGCTGCGCAAGGACGTCACCGCGAAATGCTATGGCGGCGACATCACGCGCAAGAAGAAACTTCTGGAGAAGCAGAAGGAAGGCAAGAAGAAGATGCGGCAGTTCGGCAAGGTCGAAATCCCGCAGGAGGCCTTCATCAAGGCCCTCAAGATGGACGAATAGGACTGCCGGCAGGCCGTGTGCGCGGCGGGGCTTACTCCGCCGCGACCAGGGCCGGCTGTTGCCAGGTGCCGGTCTCGATCTGCGCGATCTGTGCATCGATATGCGCGAGCACCGTGCGCGAGAACGGCCCGAGGTGGACGTAGAGCGCCACCATCTGCAGCATCGGATTGAGCGCCCGCGGATTGGTGCGCAGCGTATAGGCGATCATCCGCCACAGGTGGCCGCGGTGCTCCGGGTGGTGGCGGGTGATCGACCAGACGAGCTTGCCGAGCTTCTTCAGATCGCTGCCAAGGCGCGCATGGAAGGCGTCGCCGTTCGGACCCGACATGTCCAGCCGCGCGACCACATCCTTGAGCCGCGCGAAATAGGCGTCCGGCGCATAGACGCGGGCGATCACCTTCCGGAAATCCGAAAGAATCTGGGCGCGCGGGCGCAGCGTCTCGAAGTTGAGGCCGGAGGTGCACTGGTCTCCGCCATCGGCGGGATCGGCGATGTCGAACTCCGCATGCAGGCGTCCCTGGGCTTCAAGCCGGCGGGTCAACTGCGTGGTCGGCAGCGCGTAGAGCAGGCCGGTCATGGCAACTGGGATCGCCGCCTCCTCGATCAGCCCGGCGATTTCATCGGCGACCTGGTCGCTTTCCTCGTCGAAGCCGACGATAAAGCCGCCGATCACCATGATGCCGGCCTCATAGACCTTGTGCACGCTCGCCGCGATGTCGCGCCGGGTGTTCTGCTTCTTGCGGGTGGCGTTCAGCACGTCCGGGTCGGGGCTTTCGATGCCGATGAAGACGACGAAGAACCCGGCCTGCTGCATCATCGTCAGCAGCGCGTCGTCGTCGGCAAGGTTCAGCGAGGCCTCGGTGGACAGTTCGAACGGCCGGCCATGCGCATTCTGCCAGGCGATCAGCTCGGGCAGGAACTGTTTCACCGCCTTCTTGTTGCCGATCAGGTTGTCGTCGACGAAATCGACATGGCCGCGATAGCCGAGGTCGTAGAGCGCCTGCAGCTCGGCCAGGATCTGCTCGTTGGTCTTGGTGCGCGGCTTGCGCCCGTAGAGCTCGATGATGTCGCAGAACTCGCAGGTGAAGGGACAGCCGCGCGAATATTGCACGTTGACCTGGACGTAGTCGTCGAAGTTGAGCAGGTCGAACCGCGGCACCGGCGTTGTGGTCACGTCCGCCTTGAATTTCTCCGCCTCGAAGGTGCCGGAGCGCTCGCCGCGCTCGAACGCCTCGACGAAACGCTCCAGAACCCCTTCCGCCTCGCCGATCACGCGGAAGTCCGCATCGACGTAATGTCCGGGGCTGGAGGTCACGTCCGGTCCGCCGACCACCGTCGGCTTGCCGGCGGCGCGGCAGATCTCGAGGATCTCGAGCGTGTCGGGTTGCTGCGGCAGCATCCCGCCGGTGAAGACGACATCCGCCCAGGCGAGATCCTCGCCTGACAGCTCGCCGGTGTTGCGGTCGACCAGCCGCGAGGTCCAATGCGCGGGCAACATGGCCGCGACCGTGATCAGGCCGAGAGGCGGGGCGGGGTATTTCGCGCCGACCAGCTCGCAGGTGTCCTTGTAGTTCCAGAAGGAGCCGGCGCGGAACTTGGGATAGAGCAGCAACACGTTTACGCTGGCGGTCATCGAAATGTCCTGTTTGTCCTGTTTGATCAATGCGATCCGGGAGGGCGCACCGGTCGGGCCGGCTTTCTCCGATGTCGAATGCGCCAAGGCTCCCGCAGGCGTGAAGTCTAACACGCAAGACGGCTCGAACAAGCGCAGGAAGACGCCCGAGAGGAAGCTGTGCACCCCGATCTTTGCCCCGCAAAAAAAGACAGGACTTGCATTTTGCGGAATAGTCACCAATTCTTAACAATGATTGTTCATTATTCGCTGACGCTGGCAGGTTCCTGAGGGAACCCCAGTCTCGGTCTTGCAGCCCATGACCCCATTATCCACGGGCGGGCTGCGCCCCGAATGTCACGCCTCTCCAGAACGTTCGGTGCGGCCATGAGCCCGCCCCGAAGCGATTGGATTTCGCGGCCGGATGGTCCGACGCTGGAACAATCGCATGCTTTGAAAAGCAAACAACAAAAAGACGAAAGAGAACTGAAATGGAACTTGGAAACGTGAAGTGGTTTGACCTGCGCAAGGGCGTCGGTCAGATCCAGGCAGACGAAGGCGACTTCGTCCATGTCGATATTCATGCCGTGCGCAAGGCCGGCCAGGCGACGCTGCGCGAAGGCCAGCTTGTTGCCTATGATCTGGAATACGCACGCGGCACGTCCGTCGCGGACAATCTGCGCGTCCTCTAACAGACGACGCTTGGCGATTGTCAGGATACCGAGCGCCGCGCCCTGCGCGGCGCTTTGCGTTTCAGCCGGCCTTTGGTGTCAGCCCACCTCGGTCAGGCGCTTCAACCGGATCATCGCGACAAGTCCGTAGGCCGGTCCGAGCGCCAGCAGCGCCAGCATCAGCGGCCAGCCTGCCGCTGCCGCAACGAGCGGGGCGGCCTGCACCGTGACGAAGGTGAGGGCGAAGCCGAGCGCGGTTTGCAGGGTCATCAGGCTGCCCGCTTCTTCCGGCGGCGCGAAATCGGCGACCAGCGCCGAGAATTGCGCCGAATCCGGAATGACCGAAAACCCCCACAGCACGAACACCGGAACGACGATCCACACCGGCCCGCCGAAGCTGAGGGCGGCGGCGAGCGCGCAGGTGCCGCTGACGGCAAGCGCGATGATCGCGATCTGCGCCTTGCCGATGCGGTCGGCCACCCATCCGGCGCCGATACAGGCAAGGCCGCCTGCGGCAACGGCGACAAAGGTGGCGATCCGCGCCAGCGGCAGGGCGTCCTGCGGCGCCATGCGCAGCGCGAAGCTTGCCGCCATCGCGGCGCCCGCCCAGCTCCACACCGCATAGAGTTCCCACATGTGCCCGAGATAGCCCGCATAGGCGAGACGGATGCGCCGGTCCGTCCAGGCGCGGGTGACCGCGCGGATATTGAAGCGTGCGGCCTGCGCGTGATGGGGACCGAGCCGCACCCCGAGCGCCAGCAGGGCTGCCCCGAGCCCGGCAAGCGAGGTGACGGTCACGGTGACCCGCCAGTCCGCGCCGCCGGCAAGGGCGACCAGATGCGGCGAGGCGGACCCGAGCGTCAGCGCGCCGACCAGAAGCCCGACCAGAAAGCCCCGGTCGCGCGTGCCCCAGCCGACCGCGATCTTCATGCCGACGGGATAGACGCCGGCAAGCAGCGCGCCGGTGACGACGCGCGCGGCAATCGCCGCATTGCCGCCGATGGGCGAGATCAGGAGCGAGGCGTTGACCAGCGCCGCCGCCGCCGCGCAGGCGGCGAACAGGCGCGCCGGGTGGACCCTGTCCGGCAGGCCGAGCACGGAAAACAGCAGCGCCCCGAGCACGAAGCCGACCTGCACCCCGCTCGTCAACAGCGCCTGGCGGGATGCGGAGATCGGGGCCTCCGCGAGCATTTCCGGCAGGACGGCGGCTGAGGAAAACCACAGCGAAAGAGCCGCGACGCAAGCCGCTGCCAGCAGCGAGATGGAAAGCGTTTTTATGGCTGTGCCCCTGTGCGCATTGGAGGGACCTTCAAGGAAACGCCCGGCGGCCCGCTGTCGGACGCTTGCGCGAGCGCGCAGTGTCCGCCATCCATAGCACCGTCGCGCCCGAAAGGTCGATTCCGGGCGTGGATCCATCTGCCGCGACGTCGACGGACAAACCGCAAGCTTTTCGATTGACCCCGTTTTGGTTTCGTTTGATTGTCGTTTCGACCAATAAGGAAAGAAAACGAACCTGGTTATGGGTGCATTTCGGGCCCGTGACCTGACCTGGGAGGGCCACGTGAGCGGCGAACACATTCTCGCAATCGATCAGGGGACCACGTCAAGCCGAGCCATCGTCTTCGACGGCAGCTTTCGATCCGTCGGAACGGGACAGCAGGAATTTCCGCAGCATTTTCCGCATTCCGGCTGGGTCGAGCATGACCCGGAAGACCTGTGGACCTCGACGCTCGCGGTCTGCCGCGAGGCGCTTGCGGGCTTTTCCGGCGGTGCTGCCGGGATCGCCGCCATCGGCATCACCAACCAGCGCGAGACGACGGTGGTCTGGAACCGAAAGACCGGCAAGCCGGTCTACAATGCCATCGTCTGGCAGGACCGGCGCACCGCCGATTTCTGCGCCCGGCTGAAGGCCGACGGCCACGAGCCTATGGTAACAAGCAAGACCGGCCTGCTGCTCGATCCCTATTTCTCCGGCACCAAGCTTGCCTGGATCCTTGACAAGGTGGAGGGCGCGCGTGCGGCGGCCGAAGCCGGCGATCTTCTCTTCGGCACGGTCGACAGCTGGCTGATCTGGCGCTTCACCGGTGGGAAGGCGCATGTGACGGATGCGACCAACGCCTCGCGCACCTTGCTCTACAACATCGACGACAATGCCTGGGACGAGGACCTGTGCCGCCTGCTGGGCGTGCCCATGTCCATGCTTCCGGAGGTCAAGGACAGCGCCGACATGTTCGGCACCGTCGAGGCGGAGCATTTCGGCGTGGAGCTGCCGATCCTGGGTGTTGCCGGCGACCAGCAGGCCGCGACCGTCGGTCAGGCCTGTTTCGCGCCCGGCATGGTGAAATCGACCTATGGCACCGGCTGTTTCGCGCTGATCAACACCGGCGAAACCCGCGTGGCCTCCACCAACCGGCTGCTGTCGACCATTGCCTACCGGCTCGACGGCAAGACGACCTATGCGCTGGAAGGCTCGATCTTCGTTGCCGGCAGCGCCGTGCAGTGGCTGCGCGACGGGCTGAAGATCATCGGCAGCGCCGCCGAAAGCCAGGACCTCGCCGTGCAGGCGGACCCGAAGAACCGCATTTACATGGTGCCGGCCTTCGTCGGGCTCGGCGCCCCCTATTGGGATCCGGACGCGCGCGGCGCGATCTTCGGCCTGTCGCGGGCAAGCGGACCGGCGGACTTCTGCCGTGCCGCGCTGGAAAGCGTCGGCTACCAGACCCGCGACCTGATCGATGCCATGCGCGCCGATGCGACGCATATCACCGGCGCGGGCGAGGAAATGGCGGCCATCGTGCTGCGCGTTGACGGCGGCATGACCGCTTCGGACTGGACCATGCAGTTCCTCGCCGACATCCTGGGCGCGCCGGTCGACCGGCCGCAAGTGCTGGAGACGACGGCGCTGGGCGCGGCCTGGCTCGCGGGCCGCAAGGCAGGCGTGTGGCCCGACGAAGCCGCCTTTGCCGAGCGCTGGCGTCTCGATCGCCGGTTCGAGCCCGAGATGGCGGACGCCGACCGCGAGGCGCTCTATGCCGGCTGGCAGGATGCCGTCAACCGCACGCGCAGCAACGCCTTCGCCTGAGGCGTTGCTGCGTGCGTCAACAGGTTTCTGGAACCTCTAGAGACGGGAATGCGTTCCGTCGCACAGCGGCGCCTTGCCGCTGTGCTTGCAGGCGCAAAAGAACGCCTTCTTGTCGGCATCGGCGGTGTATTTCACCGGCGTGATGTCGGTGCCGGCGTGGCTGCCGTCGCAAAACGGTTGCTTCTTGCTGCGGCCACAGGCACACCAGAAATAGGTCTTGCCGGCCTCGACCTCCACCGGAATGGGGGTGTTTTGTGCAATTACCGGTTCCGACATCTGTGTCTCCCTCTGTCCTCACGTGCCCCGCGCGGGGGCTTTCCTGATTGTGGGGCAACGCGCGCGAAGGTCCAGCGGGCCGGCCGCTTTTTCGCTCTCCGTCGCGGTCCGGTGCCCGAAACCGCCCTGCCACTGGTCGTCCCGGCGAACTGCCCCACCTTACTCCGGGTCAGGTCGATGTGGCGGAGGAGATGCGCATGGAGACGGAGCGGCGGACGAACACTCGGCAAACGGGCGGGGCCGGCGCCCGCGATCGTCTCTTGTCCTTTGCCATCGGCCTTGCGCTGATCCTGTTCGGGATGATGGCCGGGGCCGGGTCGCTGCGGGCCCAGACCGGGGCCGACCCCTATCTCGATCTCGAGCTTGTGCTGCTCGCCGATGCGACCGGCTCAATCGATGACGCGGAGATCCGCTTTCAGCGCGAGGGCTACGCCCGGGCGATCACCGATCCGGCGGTGCTCTCCGCTATTGCCGGCAATGCCTACGGCAAGATCGTCGTCGCTTACGTGGAATGGGCCGATGCCGGGTCGCAGGACGTTGTCGTCGACTGGACGGTGATTGACGGCAGGGCCTCGGCCGAGCGCTTCGCGGCCGCGCTGCTGGTGCCGCCGCGCCGCGCCTACGGGCGCAACGCCATCGGCGCGGCGCTGCTCAAGGGCAAGCGCATGATCGAGGAAAACCAGTATCAGGGCATCCGCCGGGTGATCGACCTTTCCGCCGACAGCGCCAACAACTGGAACGGCCCGCCGCTGGAAACGGCACGGGCCGAGGTCGTGGCGTCGGGCATCGTCATCAACGGGCTCGCCGTGCTCTGCCGCCACTGCTCGGGCCGCCCGGCCTCCTACGTGCTCGAAGACGCCTTCGCCGAGCGCATCATCGGCGGCCCCGGCTCCTTCGTCGTCACCGCCGACAGCCCCGGAACCTTCGCCGACGCCGTGCGCAAGAAGCTGATCCTGGAGATTGCGGGGAAGGTGGCGGAGCGGAGTTTCGCGGGACGGTGAGGGGGAAGAGGCGTGCAGGACAGCCTCTCAGCATGAGTCTCGCAGACGTTTTCGGCAACCGGAGTTCGAATTCGTGACAAAGCTCCGGACGTAACTCTGCGTTGATGAAATGGCTTAGTGATGAGCAACTGAGTCTGGTTCGAACGGATTTCAAATTTTGGCTATCAGATCAAGAATCGAACATTGCAAAAAGGATCCATTTTGCAACGTCCTATTGAATTACCGAGTTGCGGACAAAGTGTGAATTCGCATCGGTTGCGCCAATGGCCGCTTTCACTAATTCAAGGCTTTTTCATTTGGACGAATCATGCCGCCACAACAGACAATCAAGCCTGCTATGTTTCAACAAATTCGGGCAGTCCGAAATTCTCGTTAATGTCATGCAGATAAGAAAACGGGTTAACCGCCCGAGCTTTTTGTCCCGCCAAGTACCCCCGAACACCGATGTCTGCTGCCGCAAGAGCGGCTCCAGCTCCGAGAAGTGCGGGTCCAGTTAGGCCGGTAAAATAAGCAAGCGCCCCAGCAGATGGCACGGAAATCGTAATCGCCCTATACGCACCTGCCCAAACGGCGGAAATCGACTGATTGCTAAGTTCACGTTTCAGAGCGCGCAGGCTGGGCTCAATGTCTCTATCATATGCTTTCTGCGCCCTATCAAACAGCTCTTCACCTTCAACCTCCCCGGCCTTTGCCAGCTTTTCGGATAGTTCCGAAATCTTACCTGCAAAATCCAAATATTGATCTTTTCGGGATTGTCGAAATTTTAGCAACTTGGCCACCGGTACAGATGCATCTACACGCAATCCTCTCATAACGACACCAACCATTGCACCGGGGGCGTTATCTGGGGAGGAATCCACCACATCGTCAAACATAAACCGGAATGACATTCCTTGAGCACGCTCGTAGGACGTTAGTGGCGACATCGTTAGCTGTTTCGAAAGCTGTGCGGCAAGTGCCGACATATATGCATCAGCAAATCGACTATCGACAAGGAGCCATTCCCCATCATGGGGACCGTTGGGTTGCCACCTCTCAAACAAGCGCCTTAGTACAACAGGCATTTTTTCAGGGTGCATTAGCGCCATGTTAAGATCGCGAAAGATTCTCCGGACATCTGGGGGCACTTTACCACGATGCACTCTGCTCAATCCAAACTGAAATGCCAATTCCCTGATTTCGGGCGACATTTTTCCTGGATGCATCCCCAATTCATGAAATGCGTCTTCAAGATCCCAAGTAATTTCATCAGCCTGACGAACCGATTGAAAGACTGGTTTTTTAATTCCATTAGTATGCCACCAATTGTCGTTTCCGCGATCCCCGAGGCGCAATATTTTTCGCCCCAAATCTTCGATCACATGCGGATGCAGATCGCATCTTAGGGGGCGTAAATAGCCTTCTGCTTGGCAGATCTTCGTGTCTTCATGTCGATAGGGTTTTTTGATTGCGCTTGGTGCGATTGTTTGAATCTCGTCCCAAAACAAAATCGCCGAACGCAGCCAAGCTGGATCGTGAACATCAATATGCGGAAAATAGAGCGCGGAACCAAGCATGATCTATCCTAAAAAACGAAGTATTATCGCACCTACATCACCTAGTGTCATTTGTCGAATCGGCCTAAGTTACCAAGTGGGTGCGTATCCGTTCATGAATCTTAGGCTGCAGAAAGTGGTCATTGGTTGAAAAAGCAGCATTCGGTAAAATCGTGCTCAGAGCGGAAATTCGCCTATCTTTTTGCGACAAAGTTTTGCCACAGCCAATCCGTTGAATTCGTAGAGTACGAAAAACCGTTGCAAAAACCTTCGACTCTACGCCGTTTACCGCGTTGTGAACAACCAGCTTACAGGTAAAGTTATGCGGTTGTAAGGTTCTTTTCTGTGCAACTAATATATCTCGGTTGGTGGCGGGGTCTAACCACCCAGCGCCTGCGCGCCGCTAAAGGTCACCTGTCCCGTGCCCGTCTCCGTGTCGCGGCGTTTCACCACGATTTCGACATCGCGATTGAACAGCGTGAGGAAGCCCATCAGGCGTTCCACCGAGTATTCGCGGAACCGACCGTTCAGCATCCGTGACACTTCCGGCTGGGAAATGCCCATCACCGCGCCAGCGGCCTTTTGGGTCAGTTTGCGATCGCTGATGATGTCCTCGATCTCGCTGACGATCTGCGCCTTGAGGTGATGCGTTTGCGGGTCGGGATAGCCGAGATCCGCAAAGACATTGCGGCTGCCGATTTTCACGTGTTCGTTGTTCATGTCCGAGATTCCTGTTCGGGCCCGTTTTGCCTGTAGTCCTTTTCCGCAAGCCGCAGTCGCTGCTTGATGAGGTCCAGATCCTTCTTGGGCGTTGCAATGCCCTTCTTCGATTTCTTCTGGAAGGCGTGGAGGATGTAGATAACCTCCGAGAATTTCACCGTGTAAACAGCGCGAAAGGTATCGCCGTCATGGTCTGCGATCACCTCTACAGCGCCACTTTGCGCGCCTTTCATTTTCTTGGCGTTCCGGGGTGCCTTGCCTTCCTGCGCTCGATGCAGGGCGTATCCGACAGTGTCGTGCACCGGCTCGGGGAACTCCATGAAGTCATTGTAGCTGGAACCGACCCAGCGGAGTTGCTTCAGCAAGCGGCGCTTGTTGTTCATATAAGAATTATGAGTAATTACTCATGAAAAATCAACTGAATTCGGGGAGTTGGGAAGTCGTTCACTTCCACCCCTCGCGATACAATGCATCGAGCGCCTTGCGGTAGGTCGGGTATTGGAACGCATAGCCGAGCTCGCTCTTCACGCGGGCGTTGGAGACGCGTTTGTTCTCGCCGTAGAAGGAGCGCGCCATCGGCGTGAGCTCGGCGGTTTCGAAGTCCTGCTCCGGCGGGGGCGGGACGTCCAGCAGTTTGGCGGCATAGGCGACGACGTCCTGCGGCGGGGCGGGCTCGTCGTCGGTGACATTGTAGATGCGGCTTGCAAGCGATTTTGACAGGGCGGCGGCAAGCGCGCCGGCGATATCGGCGACATGGATGCGGTTGAACACCTGGCCCGGCTTGATCAGCCGCCGCGCCTTGCCCTTTTCCATCGTCGCCAGCGCATTGCGTCCGGGTCCGTAGATCCCGGAGAGCCGGAAAATCTGCACAGGGATGGCGGCCTTTTCGCCAAGCCGCGTCCATCCGGTTTCGGCGGCGACGCGTTGCACGGAGCGCTTCGAGACCGGCCGGCAGATCGTCTCCTCGTCGACCCAGCCGCCGTCGTGATTGCCATAGACGCCGACGGTGGAGAGATAGCCGATCCATGCGGGCGGATGCGCGGCGATATCCGCGCCGTGATGGGTCAGCACCGGATCGCCTTCCGCATCGGGCGCGATGGACACCAGCACATGGGTCGCGTTCGCTAGCGCCTCGGCGATGCCGTCTCCGGGGGAGGTGCCGTCGAACAGGAACGGGGTGATGCCGCGTTCGCGCATTTGCTCCGCCTTCTCCGCGCTGCGGGTCGTGGCTCCGATCCAGTCGCAGTCGGGGGCGATCCGCTCGACGAAGGCGCTGGCGGAGAAACCGAGGCCGAAGACAAACAGGCGCATGAGTGGATGGTCCTTCTGCGTGTGTTCGTGATAATCTCTCGTCTGGCGTGTTAACGCCGTGAAAGAGACGTATTTCAAATTCTGTTTTTTGACATGGCGGGAACTTCGCCCGGTTTTCACGGGATCGAAGCCGACCGTCGGATAAAGACCCTGGGAGGGGAATATGGAACTCATTGAAAAGCTTCAAGCGCAACCGGCGTCCCAAAGCTGCCGCCTGATCGATTTCGACAAGGCGGACCTGCGCACCGAAGAGGGCGGCAAGCGGATGTTCCTGGTCGTCAGCGGCGAGAAACCCACCGTCTCGATGAGGGTCGAACTGCGGCCGCTTTATTACGTCATGCAGCCGGACTATTGGGGCGTCGAGGTTGTCGGGTGCGTGTCGGGCATCGTGTTGCCCGCGGTCGCGCCCTATGCAGAGGCGCTCGACGTGACCCACACGATGGGCAAGAAGGGCATCGAGGTTCTCGGGGCGAACAAGACCGTGACGCTCAACAAATAGGCGTTGCCCCGGACCGCCGAGCCGGTCGCCTCAGGCGTCGAGGGAGAGATCGCCGCGGCGGATCTCGTAAAGCATGACGCCTGTGGCGACCGCGAGGTTCAGGCTGTCGGCCTCGCCCACCTGCGGGATGCGGGCAAGGGTCGTGCAGGCATTCGCCATCTCGTCCGGCAGGCCGGCCTGTTCGTTGCCCATCAGGAGCAGCGTCGGGCGCTCGTAGGAAATCGCGCGGTAGTCGGTCGACCCCTTGAGGTGCGTGCCGACCAGCGTGCCCGGCCAGCTTGCCGCCATCTCCTGAAAGGCGGCGCGGGTCATGCGCGCCAGCGGCACGTGGAACAGCGACCCCATGGTGGCGCGCACGGCCTCAACCGCAAAGGGGTCGGTGGTCTCGCCGACGAGAATGACGCCCTTCGCTCCCACCGCATCGGCGGTGCGCAGGATGGTGCCGAGGTTGCCCGGATCGCGCACGTGATCGAGCGCCACCCAGACGGCGGCGGGATCCGCCTTGAGCGCGCGGGTCAGCTCCGCGCCGTCGAGCAGGCGCTGTTCGTAGACGCCGACGACCATCTGCGGATTGTCGCGCCGGGTCATGGCCGCGAGCACCGGCGTCGACACCTCGAGAATGGTGGCGCCACGGGCGCGGGCGGTGGCGGCGACCTCGCGGGCCGTCTCGCTCTCGCGCGCCTCGGGACCGAGCACCAGCATGTCGATGCCCCAGCCGGCGGCAAGCGCGTCGGTGGCAAGCTTCAGCCCTTCGGCGACGAAGCGGCCGCTGCGCTGGCGGTGCTTGCGCTGGGCGACCAACGCCTTGATGTCCTTCACCAGCGGGTTGGAGAAGGACGTGATCTGCTTGACGCTGCCGGCGACCCGCCGCGAAGCGGCGTCCGAGAAAGGCGGACGCTCGCTCATGGCATGCTCCAGCGGCTGAACATGGAGGTCGACAGCGCCCGCCCGCCATCGGGGGTGCGCAGCACAAGCTCGCCGGATTCCAGCAGGCCGCCGCGGGTTTCGAGCGTTTCCGACATGATCTCGTGCAGGGCGACGAAACTGGAGCGGATCGCATAGGCGGTGAGGATGACGAAGCGGGCGTCGGGGGCGAGGATCTTCTCGATCATCGGCAGCATTTCCGGCAGGCTGTCGAACAGCTCCCAGACCTCGCCCTTCGGGCCGCGTCCGTATTTCGGCGGGTCGAGCAGGATGCCGTCATAGGTGTTGCCGCGCTTGACCTCGCGGGCGACGAATTTCATCGCATCCTCGCAGATCCAGCGGATCGGCAGATCCTCCATGCCGGACAGCTCCTGGTTCTCGCGCGCCCAGCCGATCGCTTTTTTCGAGGCGTCGATATGCGTGACCTGCGCGCCGACGCTCGCCGGGATCAGCGAGCCGAGACCGGTGTAGCCGAAGAGATTGAGAACCTTCAGCGGCCGTTCCGCCGGGGTCTTCTCGATGGTATCCGCCATCCACTGCCAGTGCGCCGCTTGTTCGGGAAAGACGCCGACATGGCGAAACGACATGAAGCGCCCGAGGAACGCCGCCTTGCCGTAGCGCATCTGCCAGGTTTCCGGCAGGTCGCGGTTGAGCCGCCAGCGGCCGGGCCCGTCGTCGTCGTCCTGTCCGGTGAAGACGGCGTCGGCCGCGTCCCACGCCGCATCGCTGAGGTGCCGCCGGCCCATCGCCTGCGGTTCGGGGCGGTCGACAACGACATCGCCGTAGCGTTCCAGCTTGCGCCCCAGCCCGAAGTCGAGAAGCGCATAGTCCTCCCAGCCGCGGGTTTCCAGCATGGTCGGCCATGCGGCGCGGGGGGCGGAGCCGGGCGCGGCGGGGCGAAGCGGGGAAGGGGCGTCGGTCACGCGAGGGACCTCTTTGAAAAGCGGCTCGGACTGTCTGGGTTTTGCAGGATCGCCTTAGAGCAATTTCGGAAAAAGCGAAACCCGTTTCGCCCTGTCGGGCGCGGCGCAAGCGGCGCAACCGGCGGCAATGCCCGATTGTCCGGCGGTCTCCCTGGCCATGCTGCCCTGCACCAAAGAGAACTTTGCAGCCAATTGTCTTTCAAAGACTTGCAAGCGTGCGCCGGCTTGGCCAAGCTAGCGCCCAAGTGTCAGAGTGACCGCTTGCGAGGGGTGTCGGGTTGTGGTGTAAATTGCCACAACCGTACAGTTCCGCGACGGTCCAGCCGGAGGATGAAGTTTATGGACTTGAGTGGCGAGTATCGGATCCGCGCCTCCCGAGCGGCGGTGTGGGACGCGCTGAACGACCCCGACGTCCTGCGCCGGTGCATTCCCGGCTGCAAGGAGCTGGAGAAGAGTTCGGACACCGAAATGTCCGCCACCGTCGTCGCCAAGATCGGCCCCGTGAAGGCGACCTTCAAGGGTGCGGTGACGCTGGAAAACCTCAACCCGCCGGAGAGCTACACCATCGTCGGCGAAGGCAAGGGCGGTGTCGCGGGCTTCGCCAAGGGCGCTGCCGACGTGTCGCTCGCCGAGGACGGCGAGGAGACGGTGCTCACCTATGAGGTCAAGGCGCAGGTCGGCGGCAAGCTGGCCCAGCTCGGCAGCCGGCTGATCGTCTCCACCTCGCGCAAGATGGCCGACGAGTTCTTCTCCAGTTTCAAGGATATCGTCGAGGGCGATGCCGGCACCTCCGACGCAGCATCTGCGCCCGCCGACGCAGCGTCCGCACCGGCAGAGCCGGCACCGTTCCGGGCCGCCGGCGAGCCGGTCGCCGGTCCCGACGAGACGGTGGTTGCGCCGACGCCCGCCCCCGCGCCTGCCGAAAAGGCCCCGGACACGGCGGCGCCGGCCGCAGGGGAGGAGCGCTCCTTCGCGTCGTCCGTCAGCGAGGCCGCCCACGACGTCGAGGAGCGGGTGGAAAAGGCAATGCACGAGGTCGAAACGGAGGTCGAGACGGCCGCCGGTCGCGGCGCTTTCGGCGGTCCGATGGTCTGGGGACTGATCGCGCTGGCGGCGGTGATCGTCATTCTGGCGGTGATGAGCTAGCGGTTTTTCGCATTTGCAAATTGCCGGGTGCGGGCAGGACGCTACACTCGGCGAGGGAACATCGGAAACAAGCGCCCGGCGAGCGGGTCTGACGTTTGAGAGGGAGGAACAGCATGGCCAATGTGACCATGACGGTGAATGGAAAGAGCGTGTCGAAACCGGCGGAGGGCCGCACGCTGCTGGTCGAGTTCCTGCGGGAGGGCGCAGGGCTGACCGGGACCCACGTCGGCTGCGACACGTCGCAATGCGGCGCCTGTGTCGTGCATGTCAACGGCAAGGCGGTGAAGTCCTGCACCATGCTGGCCGCCCAGGCGGACGGCGCCGAGGTGACCACCATCGAGGGCCTGGCCTCCGGCGGCGAGCTGCACCCGATGCAGGCGGCCTTCCGCGAGCATCACGGTCTTCAGTGCGGCTTCTGCACGCCGGGCATGATCATGGCCGCTGTCGACATGGTGAACCGCCTTGGCGCGCCGCTCGACGAGGCGACGATCCGCGCGGAGCTGGAGGGCAACATCTGCCGCTGCACCGGCTATCACAACATCGTCAAGGCGATTGCCGCGGCGAGCGAGGCCATGGCGGGGATGAAGACGGCGGCCGAATAGGGCTGGCGGCGGCTCGGGCCGGTCGCGCGGGGGGCGCGACGGGCGGACGACGGGACACGGGCGCGGGCAACCGCGCGTCCCGACAGGCGGAGGAAGCTCCGCCGCACGGGGCCGCCGATCCCCGCGAACGGGGACCGCAGAAACGGACACCTTGAGGGATTGCACAGGTCAAGGGTCTCCGCGCGCCGCGAAACGGCCTGCAGGAGACCGCATGGGAGGATGCACATGACAGGTTCAGCAGAAGGCATTGGCGCAAGGGTTACCCGGCGCGAGGACAAGCGCTTCATCACCGGCAAGGGCCGCTATACGGACGACATGGCGGTCGCCGGCATGTGCCATGCCGCCTTCGTGCGCTCGCCGCACGCCCACGCCAAGGTCACCTCGCTCGACGCCGACGCGGCGCGCGCGATGCCCGGCGTGATCGCGGTTCTGACCGGCGAGGAACTGGCGGCCGACGGCGTCGGCAACCTGATCTGCGGCTGGATGATCCACTCCAAGGACGGCACGCCGATGAAGATGGGCGCCTGGCGCGCGCTGGAGCACGAGACGGTGCGCCACGTCGGCCAGGCGGTTGCGGTGGTCGTGGCCGAGACCCGCGCCCAGGCCCGCGATGCCGCCGATGCGGTGGTGGTCGACTACGAGGCGCTCGACGCGGTGGTCGACAGTCTCGACGCGCTGAAGCCCGGCGCGCCGCAGATCCATCCGGAAGCCGAAGGCAACCTGATCTACGACTGGGAGATCGGCGACGAGGCAGCCACGGAGGCGGCTTTCGCCTCCGCCGCCCATGTCACCAAGATGGAAATCCGCAACAACCGTCTGGTGCCCAACCCGATGGAGCCGCGCGCGGCCCTTGCCCACTACGAGGAGGCCGACGAGCACTACACGCTGTGGACCACCTCGCAGAACCCGCATGTGGCGCGGCTGGTGCTCTCCGCCTTCTACAACATCGCGCCTGAGCACAAGCTCCGCGTGATCGCACCCGATGTCGGCGGCGGCTTCGGCTCCAAGATCTATATCTACCCCGAAGAGATGGTCTGCCTCTGGGCCTCCAAGAAGACCGGCGTGCCGGTCAAATGGACGTCGGATCGCACCGAGGCCTTCCTGACGGACGCGCATGGCCGCGACCACCATTCGGAAGCGGAAGTCGCGCTCGACGCCGACAACAAGATCATCGGCCTCCGGGTCAAGACGGTGGCGAACCTCGGCGCCTATATGTCGCTGTTCTCCTCCTCGGTGCCGACCTATCTCTATGCAACGCTCTTGTCGGGCCAGTACGACATCCCGGCGATCCACTGCAACGTGAAGACGGTCTACACCAACACCACGCCGGTCGATGCCTACCGCGGCGCGGGCCGCCCGGAGGCGACCTATCTGCTGGAACGGCTGATGGAGACAACGGCGCGCGAGATCGGCATGGATCCGGCCGAGTTCCGCCGCAAGAACTTCATCCGCTCCTTCCCGCACCAGACGCCGGTGATCATGTGCTACGACGCGGGCGACTACGACGCCTCCCTCGATGCGGCGCTGAAGGCGATCGACTACGACGGCTTCGCCGCCCGCAAGGCGGAGGCCGCCCGTCGCGGCAAGCTGCGCGGCATTGGCCTGTCCTGCTACATCGAGGCCTGCGGCATCGCGCCGTCCCAGGCGGTCGGCTCGCTCGGCGCCGGCGTCGGCCTGTGGGAATCGGCGGAGGTGCGGGTCAATCCGGTCGGCACTATCGAGGTCCTCACCGGGTCGCACAGCCACGGCCAGGGCCATGAGACCACCTTCGCCCAGCTCGTGGCCGAGCGCCTCGGCGTCGGTCTCGACACGGTTTCCATCGTCCATGGCGACACCGACAAGGTGCAGTTCGGCATGGGCACCTACGGCTCGCGCTCCGGCGCGGTCGGCATGTCGGCGATCTCCAAGGCACTCGACAAGGTGGAGGCCAAGGCCAAGAAGCTCGCCGCCCATCTGATGGAAGCCTCCGAGGGCGACATCACGCTGGAAGGCGGCACCTTCAAGGTCGCCGGCACCGACAAGGAGCTTCCCTTCTTCCAGGTGGCGCTGGCCGCCTATACCGCCCACAACATGCCGGAAGGCATGGAGCCGGGCCTGAAGGAAGGCGCCTTCTACGACCCGACCAACTTCACCTTCCCGGCTGGCACCTATGTCTGCGAGGTCGAGGTCGATCCGGAAACCGGCAAGACCGAGGTGGTGGACTTCGTCGCCGCCGACGACTTCGGCACGATCATCAACCCGATGATCGTCGAGGGCCAGGTGCATGGCGGCCTGACCCAGGGCATCGGCCAGGCGCTTCTGGAGAACGCCGCCTATGACGCGGACGGCCAGCTGCTCTCGGCCTCCTACATGGACTACACCATGCCGCGCGCCGACGACGTGCCGTCCTACCGGCTGATGACGACGGTCACCGAATGTCCGGGCAATCCGCTCGGCATGAAGGGCTGCGGCGAGGCCGGCGCCATCGGCTCGCCGCCGGCGGTGATCAACGCGATCACCGATGCGATCGGCACGAATGCGCTGGAGATGCCGGCGACGCCCGCCAACGTGTGGCGCGCGCTCAAGAGCGCCCAGCCGGCGCAGGCGGCGGAATAGCAACCGCGGGATCACCCGCGCCCCGGGGCCAAAGCTCCGGGGCGCGGCGGAACGACGAGCGGGCGCGCGCCGGACACAGGCGCAAGGCCCGGCTGGACACGACAAGACAAGATCAAGACGGGTGAGGAGAGACCCAGGATGTACGAAACAACCTATCACCGCGCGACGAGCGTTTCCGATGCCGTCGCCAAACTGGACGCATCCGAGGACGCCAAGGTGCTGGCCGGTGGCCAGACGCTTTTGCCGACGATGAAACAGCGCCTTGCCGCCCCCTCCGACGTGATCGACGTGACCCATATCGCCGACATGAAGGGCATCACCGAGACGGCCGGGGGCCTGCGCATCGGTGCGGCCACCACCCATGCGGAGGTCGCCGGGTCGGAGATCGTCAAGCGCATGCTGCCGGGCCTGGCCACCCTTGCCGGCCATATCGGCGATCCGCATGTGCGCCACATGGGAACGATCGGCGGCTCGCTCGCCAACAATGACCCGGCGGCGGATTATCCCTCCGCAGCACTGGCGCTGGGCGCGACGATCCACACCAACAGCCGGCAGATCCCGGCAGAGGATTTCTTCACCGGCATGTTCGAGACCGCGCTTGAGGACGGCGAGATCGTGACGGCGGTGGAATTCCCCAAGGCCGGCGCCTGCGCCTATGCCAAATACCCGAACCCGGCCTCGCGTTACGCAATGGCCGGCGTCTTCGTCGCCAAGACCGACGGCGGCGTGCGGGTCGCGGTGACCGGCGCGGGGCAGGGCGGGGTGTTCCGTCATGCGGGCCTTGAGGACGCGCTGGCGCAGAATTTCTCCGCCGATGCGATTGCCGGGGTGACCACCGATCCGGACCAGCTCCTGTCCGACATCCACGGTTCGGCGGACTATCGCGCCAACCTGATCACCGTGATGGCCAAACGCGCGGTCGCCGCCTGCGCCTGACGGCGAGGCGCGGCCTCCGCCGCATCGGCTGCGGCAGGATAGAGAAACGGCCCGGGCCTTTCGCCCGGGCTTTTTCGTGTCCGGAGAGGGAAGCGGCGATGCTCAGGTCTCGGCGATGGTCCGGGCGGGGCCGCGGTGCAGCAGGCGGGCCAGGACCGCGATGACAAGGATGGTTGCGGCGATCCTGCCGACCAGGATGATCCAGACATCCGCGCCCACCGCCAGCATGACCGCCGTGTCCTCGATCACCGAGTGGCAGAGCGACAGGCAGCTCAGCGCCAGAAACAGGTCGCGCCTGTCGTAGCGGCGCACCATCGTTTCCTGAATGATCAGCCCGCCGCCATAGGACAGGCCGAGCAGCAGGCCGATGGTGGTCAGTGGCGCCAGGTCCGGGTTGAGGCCCAGCAGCCTGAGGCCCGGATTGAGGGCCCGCGTCAGCCAGTCGATGACCTTGATCGCCTTGAGGATGTCGAGAAGGAGAAACAGGGCGACGATGATCGCCAGCATGCTGGCCAGCGACTGCGCTGTGGCGCGTGTCCAGCTGACCCAGTCGGATGCCGCAACGTCCGTCGGCATCCACTCCAGCACGACGACCTCCGACAACACGCCGGTCGTGCGGCATATCCAGGCGGCGAAGGCGGCATAGGCGAAGCCGACCCCGAGCCGCAACGCCGTGGTGGCGAGCAGGCTGGCGCCGGCGCGGCGCACGATCGCCTGTTCCACCGGCAGCGCATGGGCAAACAGCATCAGCGAGGACAGCACGCTGACCTGCGCGACTGTGAGCTGCATCTCCGGTTGCAGCGAGACGAAGGCGCCGACCCCGCCGTAGAGCCCGGTGAGAATGGTGATCGCCCAGATCAGCCCGGCCTCGGCCGGCAGGTCGACGAGCCCCATCACCGGCGCGAGGCCGCGCGCCAGCAGATCGGTGAGACCGTAGAGATCGCCGAGCCGCACGAGCAGCATCACCGGCAGCATGACCTTCACCAGCAGGAAGAAGGTGGCCAGGCAGCGATAGGCGAGGGAACGCACATAGGAAGGCATGAGGCGGGCCTTGTCTTGGGAAGGCGGACGGCAGGCGGACAACGGGTGCGGGCAGGGCAGGCGGGTGCTGCGCGGCTTGCGACCGCGTAGCACGGGCGACCGCTGCAAGCTATACCGCGCCATGCGCGTCTTGCGATCGTTCTGCCCCGTCCCGACGCGCGTATCTTGCGTTCTTCGAGGCGAAAGGCAATTTTCGGGCACATGAGTGAGATAGACCGGATCGACAGACAGCTCCTGAGCGAATTGCGACGCGATGCCGATATCGGCAACGCCCGTCTGGCCGACCGTGTCGGCCTTTCGCCCTCCGCCTGCCTGCGCCGCGTGCGGCGGCTGAAACAGGCGGGCCTCCTGCGCCGGGTCGTGGCGCTCGTCGACGGGCACGCCTTTGGCAACGATCTTTCGGCGATCGTCACCGTCTCCTTCCTCCGCCATGCGCCGGAGTATCGGGCAAGCTTTAACCGCAGGCTGCGCGAGGAGCCGGCCGTGTCGATGGCCTACAGCGTGTCCGGAGACGTGAGCGCGGTGCTTCAGGTCGATGTCGCCGACATGGCGGCCTTCAACGCACTGGCCGCGCGCCTGTTCGATGACGATCCCAATGTCGCGGCCTTCACCACCCATTTCATCATGGGCACCGTGAAGCAGGAGCCGGTGGTTCCGGCGACGTCGCGGCCGGTGGCCGCACCCTGACATCCTGACATCCTGACATGCGAAAACGGCCCGGGCAGGGGTGCCCGGGCCGTTCTCGATGGTCCGATCCGCTCGGTCGTGGCTCAGGCGGCCGCGACGTTGGTCAGGAAGCGGTCGATCTGCTGGCGCAGGTCGCGGGTCTTCTCGCCCACGTCGCTGGAGGCGACCAGCACCATGTCCGCCGAGGCGTTGGTTTCGGCAACCGCGTTGGAGAGCTCGCCCATGTTGGCGGAGACCGATGTGGTGCCGGTGGCCGCGTTCTGGACGTTGCGCGAGATCTCGTTGGTCGCGGCACCCTGCTGTTCCACCGCGGCGGCGATGGCGGAGGTGTAGTTGTCGACCTCCTGCATGGTCGCCGTGATCGCGGCAATCGCCTCCACGGCCTCCTTGGTCGAGCCCTGGATGGCGCCGATCTGGGCGCCGATTTCCTCGGTCGCCTTGGAGGTCTGGGTCGCCAGTTCCTTCACTTCCGCCGCCACGACCGCAAAGCCCTTGCCGGCCTCTCCGGCACGGGCCGCTTCGATGGTGGCATTGAGCGCCAAGAGGTTGGTCTGTTCGGCGATCGCCTGGATCAGGGTGACGACCTCGCCGATCTTGTTGGCGGCCTCGGCAAGACCCGCGACCTTCTCGTTGGTGCGACGCGTGCCTTCGGTGGCCTCGCCGACGACCTGCGTCGTCTGGCCGACCTGGCGCGAGATCTCCGCGATGGAGGCGGCCAGTTCTTCCGCCGCCGTCGCGACGCTTTCCACGTTCTGCGTGGCCGTACCGCTGGCATGGCTGGTGTCTTGCGCCCGCTCCGCGCTTTCGCCGGCGATCCGCGTCAGGTCGCGTGCGGTGGCTTCCATGCCCGAGGCGGTGTCGCCGACGGAGGTGAGAAGCTCCTGCACCTGGGTGCGGAAGTCGGCGATCAGCGTGTCGACGCGCGTCTGGCGCTCGGCCGCGGCTTCCTGCTCACGCTCCTGCTCGGCCCGCATGCGGGCGCGTTCGCGGGCATTGTCGCGGAATACTTCGAGCGTGCGGCTCATGGCGCCGATCTCGTCGCCACGCTCCGTGCCGTCGATCTCGACGTCGGTGTCGCCTTCGGCCAGCTGACCCATGATCGCGGTCAGGCGACGGGTCGGACGGGTGATGGCGAGCGACAGGACGATGGCGACCAGAACGCCCAGGCCGGCGACAATCGCCAGCGTGACGGAGATGGTCCAGAAGCTCGCGGTGCCGGCGGCAGCCGCATCCTGGGCCTGGCGCGCGGCAAGCTCGGAGACCTGCAGGCGCATCTGGTTGGCAACGACCCCGAGGTCGGTGGTCATGGTCTCGACCGTTTCGAGGCTCGCGACCATGGAATCAAACGCGCCGCGATAGGCGGTGATCTCTCCCTGGATCTGTTCCACCAGTTTCGCCACTTCCGGGAACTTGGCGGCGGCGGAGTTGATCATGCCGGCGATGCGGGTGAGTTCCGCAAGTTCGCCATGGACCTGCTCGGGGCTCGATTCCACGAGCCCGGAGATCAGCCCGAGCGTGGACGCCTTGACCAGAATCGACTGTTCGGCCAGTTCCGCGCCGTAGTCGGACACGAGGTCGACCTTGATCTGCTCGATCGCGCTTTCCTGCGCGGTCTTTTGCACCTTTGCAAAGACCATGCGGGCCGCGACCTGGATATTGGCGGCGAGATCGGTGATCTGCGTGAGGGACTCCTTGATCTCCCTGCGCAGCTGATGGACCTCGGCGAAGGACGTCGTGTCCTTCAGTTTGGCAAGCCCCGACTCAAGCTTGCCGGCCTCGGCGGCGAGCGTCTCGATCGCGGTGCTGTCCATTCCCTCGATCGAGGTGTTGGTCAGTGCGCCGGCGCTCTGGAGCAGAACGGCCGTCTCCGCCAGCGTGTCGTCCATCACCTCCTGCGAGGTGGATGTCGTCGACAGCAGGAAGAGATACTGCACGCGCAGGGCGGCTTCGCGCACCGACGACACCAGCTGGCTGATCTCGTCGACCTTGCGGTTGGTGGCGGACATGCGCACGCTTTCACGCTTGGCGTCGCGCCGCTCGCCCTGCATCAGGGTGTTGATCGAGTTCGCCAGATCGCCGAGCTTGCCGACCGAACCGGTCAGTTCCGCAAGCAGGGCCTCCTGATTGGCAATCTCCACTCCGACCTTGCCGAAGTCGGCCTTGAGGCCGGCGACGGCGTCGAGCGCCTTTGTCACCTCTTCCTGGGCCACCGGATCGGACGACACGGCCGCCTGGAGCCCCTGGAGCTTTTCGTTGAGCGCGGTGATGAGTTCGTTGGTCCTTGCGGCATCCTCCGGATTGCGCGACCGCATGAAGGCCTCGCGGGATGCCGAGACATCCTGAAGGCCGCCCATCACGTCCGCCGCCACCTCGGACGTTTTCATCTGTCCGGTCAGGCTGCCGATCGTCAGCGCACCCACCCCGCCGACAATGGCCGTGAGCAGCAAGACCACCGCGAAACCGCCGCCGATCTTGGCTGCAAATCCAAGGTTTCCAATAAATCCGAGTAGCCGGGGCATCCCCATCCTCCAACGCCTGTGCATTGCACGCACCCTAGCGGTCCTAGTGTGAATCTTCGGTAAAGCGGCGGGTGATTTTGACCATTGGCAACTTTGACGATTCTGGTGTCCGGCAGTATTGCCCTGCAAGAAATTCCGATGCCGCAACGGAAGTACAAACAACAACGGCGGGACCGGGGTCCCGCCGCGTTGATGCTGTGTCGTGTCGGCGCGTGGCGCCGTCAGGCCGCCGCGACGTCGCGTAGGAAGCGGTCGATCTCCTCGCGCAGCGCGTCGGTGTTCTGCGACATGGCGCCGGAGGCGGAGAGCACATTGTCGGCCGCCGCACTGGTGCTTTCCACCGTCGTTGCCAGCCGCGACATGTTGCTGGTCACGGCGCCCGTGCCCTGGGCCGCCTGCTGCACCGAGCGCGAGATGTCGCTGGTGGCCGCGCCCTGCTGTTCCACCGCGCTGGCGATGGAGGCGGTGTACCCGTTCACTTCCTGCATGATCTGGGCGATCTCGCCGATGGCCGAGACGGCCTCGCCGGTCGAACCCTGGATCGCGCCGATCTGCGCGCTGATCTCCTCGGTTGCCTTGGAGGTCTGCGTCGCCAGTTCCTTGACCTCGGCCGCGACGACGGCGAAGCCCTTGCCGGCCTCGCCGGCGCGTGCGGCCTCGATGGTGGCGTTCAGCGCCAAGAGGTTGGTCTGCTCGGCGATGTCGGTGATGAGCTTCACCACCTCGCCGATCTTGCTGGCGGCCTGGGCGAGGCCTGCGATCTTCTCGTTGGTGGCATGGGTTCCTTCGGTCGCCTGGGCGACGACCTGGGTGGTCTGGCCGACCTGGCGGGAGATTTCGGCGATCGAGGCGGAAAGCTCCTCGGCCGCACTTGCCACCGTCTGCACGCTGTCGGTCGCAGCGGAGCTCGCCTCCGCCGTCTCGCCGGCGCGTTCCGCGCTGTCCTGGGCCGAGGCGCTCAGCTCGCGCGCCGTCTGGTCGAGGCCGACGGCGGTTTCGCTGACCGTGCCGATCAGATGCTGCACCGTGCCG
>MDTG01263062.1_pt1 | contig 23283 bp, 21 predicted proteins | sample 811421 | NCBI WGS metagenome assembly MDTG01 (sample SAMN05326645, study PRJNA326480) | marine metagenome | isolation source: seawater | place: Pacific Ocean: South East | collected 2011
ATCAGCCCACCACCAGCCAAATGCTTCAACAAGCCCCAATCCAGTCAAAGTAACAATGGTTTGATACTGGCATATGAGCGTATCTTTTGCATCGTACTTAAGGGTTTTAGCTTCCAGTTTTTTGCCATAATGGTATTTACCCCACGCTAGAACCGGATTAACCAAAAGCGACAAAACAAGTATGCCGATTCCATATATCGAAAAAGATGGAGCAGTTTGCTCCAAAAATTTTGTGTAAACTTCATAAAGAATAAAGCAGACGACTATCCAAAATGCCGAAGATATAACGGCTAGTGCGATCTTTTTACGAAATCTGAGTGCTTCTGAAGAAATCTCTTTTTCTTCGCCTTTCAGACGCCAAATCATTGTTGCTGCGGAACCGGCTTCTACGGAACTATCCAGCCCCCAGCTGATTAAAGCAGAGCTTCCCGTTAATATGCCTGCCGTTACTGACACGATAACTTCGCAGATATTGTAGAGAAGACTCGCCGTTTCGACCCAGCGTCCTCTTTTTAAGAGCTTTTTTCTTTTTTCATCCTTCATTGTTCACTCTTTATTTTATGATATATTCTGCCGCCGATCACCTGCGCGGCGGTAAGCAGGACATTCACACCAACGGCAGCGATCAGCTTACCATCTCCCATATTTTCTGTGCCGTGATCGTGTGAATGTCCCATGATGTTCCTCCTTATTGGCTGTTATTGCCCATCCATTTGTTGTGCCATTTATTGTTGTGCATATCGCCCATGCCCATATCTTTGTGCATTTGCTGCATTTCTTTCATATGTTCCTGCATGGCGGGGCAATCATCATAATTACCGTTACACTCTTTTTCCATTTTATCCATCATATTGCCCATATTCTGGTGCATCTGGCGCATGGATTTCATGTGATCTTGCATAGACATATCGCTGTTATTGCCGTTCATCATCTGCATACACATCGGACAGCACATCATCATCGGTGCGTTGCCGCTATTTTGCATTTGCTGACCCATTGAGCTACTTTGCCCATTATTGGTTTGGGCATAGACCGCCAATGGTATGGCAAGCAATGCAAGGGCTAAAAAGCTGGTTATTTTCTTCATAATATTCTCCTTGATTGGTTTAGTTGGTTGGTTGTTGAAGGGATGACGTTTTAGCTTCACCAAGCGCGCTGAATAAAAGTAGCGCCACACCGATGAAGATAAAACTGTCGGACAGGTTAAAGGCAGGCCAGTGATAGCCAAAGGCATGAAAATCCAGATAATCAAACACGGCAGAAAACCGTATCCTATCTATGATATTGCCGATGGCTCCACCGATAATCAGCCCCAGCGCCAAAGCAGTGGAGCGATGTTCGACCTTCCTTAACCATACGAATAGCCATGCTACGATGAGCATGGCGACAGCTGAAAGAATCCACTGACCATTTGAGATATCTTGCAACATGCCAAAGCTGATGCCGGGATTCCATACCGTCACCAGATTAAAAAATGGGGTCACCACCACTGACGCTTTTGCGCCTGCAATGGTGGCAAACAACACTTGCTGGGTGACCTGTATCAGCAGCAGAGCAATCGCGGCAATGGCCACACCAAATCGTGTCATGACTGCCTCACTTCTTCTAGCTCTTTGATGGCCGAGCGATAGATGCGCCATGCGCTGCGTAAAAATAGTGCGGCGATGACAAAGGCGATCAGAATATCCGGCCAGTGGCTTTGCGTGAATGCCACGGCAGCGGCGGCCAGCATGACCAGCACATTGCCGATGGCATCATTGCGACTACAAATCCATACTGATTCACGGTTGCTGTCACCTTCACGGTAGCGGTAAAGCATCCATGCGCTGGCGATATTGACAATTAGTGCCAGCAGACCGATAGCGCCCATCACTTCGGCTTGTGGCACCGCCTCGGTTGCAGCGCGGTAAATGCTATTGCCGATGACTAGCAGACCAAACAGCCCCATCGTGCCGCCTTTGATCAGCGAGGCTTTGGCGCGGGTAGCTAATGCCTTATCCAGCACATAGAGCGAGATGGCGTAGTTAAAGGCATCGGCAAAGAAATCCACCGCATCAGCCAGCAATGCTACCGATCCGGAATACAGGCTGGCAATCACCTCCACCACAAACATTGCGGCATTTAGCATTAAAATAATCCAAAGGATTTTCCGGTAATTGCTATCAGCGATATTGCCGCTATCACCATTATCGCAACAACTGGCAGTCATACCGACCTTGAGCTTACCTTTGTTTACCATAAACTCCCCATAGGGGTAGTTACGCCAGCGTTGCGGCTCCATTCTATCAAATCGATAATGATCACTGGTGTAAGCCACCACAATGCATCACGCAAAAAACTGTGGATGCGCCTCATGTTAATGATGATCTCTTTGGGGGATTGATAAAGCGTGGGGCTGGGAATAAACCGAGGAACTAAGGCGCAGTATTGGGTGTATGCCTGCCCGAATTTCTCCTGCAAAAATGCTTCTTCCTGCCTGACCAATGGCAGATACATCAACAGCATACCCACCACTAGAATTATCAACACGGATAATTGATTGCTGGTAAAGCCGATGCCAATGATGCCGAGCAATGAGCAAAGATAGAGCGGGTTTCTAACCACCGAAAACGGCCCGGTAGTTACTAATTCCTCATTTTTGCGCCCACCGATAAATAATGTGCAATAAAAGCGTCCCAATATGCAAAGCGATATCAGCACCAGCCCGATACTGTGATTGAGATGATGAAGTAGCGCTTCTTGTGGCAAATAGCTGCTACTGAACAGCACAATGGTAAGTGCCAGTAGCAGCAATACCCGACCAATCAAGAGGCGGCTACGGTTGAGAGAATTTTGCAATATCATTGCTCTTGCCTCCGTTCCTTGCTGTGAAACAGGCGATACAAGGCTGGCAGCACTAGTAGTGTCAGTGCGGTGGAGGAAATAATCCCGCCGATTACCACCGTGGCCAATGGCCGCTGCACTTCCGAGCCTGCGCCGACATTCAGTGCCATTGGCACAAAGCCGAGGCTGGCAACCAACGCGGTCATCAGGATAGGACGCAAGCGTGTTAAAGCACCCTCGATAATGGCTTCGTCTATTTTCATGCCCTGATCACGCAGATTCCGGATAAAGGACACCATTACCACGCCGTTAAGTACGGCCACACCCGAAAGCGCGATAAAACCGACACCAGCGGATATGGAGAGCGGAATATCCCGCAGCCATAGTGCCAGAATGCCGCCGGTCAGTGCCAATGGTACGCCGGAGAAAATCAGCAAGGCAGCACGGCCAGAGCCGAAGGCCATAAATAGCAGGCCAACAATCAGCAGGAGTGCCACAGGCACCACTACCATCAACCGCGCACGGGCAGAAATAAGCTGCTCGAATGTGCCGCCATATTCCGTCCAGTATCCGGCTGGCAGATCAACCTTTTCACGCACGGTTTGCTGCACATCTTCCACGAAACTTCCCAGGTCACGGCCTCGCACGTTGGAAGTGACTACCACTCGCCGTTTACCTTGTTCGCGGCTGATTTGGTTGGGGCCATAGGATATTTCTAGCCTTGCCACTTCTTTCAATGGTACATAATCTGGCCGTGCATCCACTCCTTCCATTTCCGCTTGTCGCAATGGAATAGGTAATCGCTCTAACGTATCCATATCAGTACGCAAATGCTCTGGCAGACGCACCACCAGATCAAAACGCCGATCACCTTCAAACACCTGACCAGCTTCTTTGCCACCAAGGGTGACTTGCACCACTTCCTGCACATCGGCAATATTGAGCCCGTAACGATCCAACGCAGCGCGATCCGGCAAAATGGACAGCACCGGCAGGCCGGTGACTTGTTCCACCTTCACATCAGCAGCGCCTTCCACCGATTGCAGAACAGTGGAAATTTCTTCCGCTGAGGCAAGCAACTGATCAAGGTCGTCACCGTACACCTTCACGGCCAAATCACTTCTTACACCAGAAATTAGCTCGTTAAAACGCATCTGAATGGGCTGGGTGAATTCATAATTATTCCCCGGCAATTTCTCCAACGCTTCTTCAATTTCCATCACCAGATCAGCCTTTGATTTACCTGAATCCGGCCACTCATCGCGTGGTTTTAGCATCACGAAAGTATCAGCTACGTTAGGTGGCATTGGGTCGGTAGCCACTTCTGGTGTGCCGATTTTACTGAATACCTCTTTAACTTCAGGGAATTGCTGCACGGTTTTTTCAACAGCCTCCTGCATTTCCACTGATTGACTGAGTGACGTACCGGGAATCCGCATGGCGTGGAGCGCAATATCGCCCTCATCTAGGCTGGGTATAAACTCCGCTCCCATGCGTGAGGCAATGAGTAAGCTGAGTAATACAAATACCGTAGCCCCACCAATGATGGCTTTTGGATGCACCAAGCTCCATTTGAGCATCGGCTCATACCATGCTTTAGATTTACGGATGACTGCGTTTTCCTTTTCTTCCACTTTGCCGGTGACAAACAGTGCCACGGCAGCGGGTACAAAGGTGATGGAAAGGATCAGGGCAGATAGCAACGCGGTGACCACGGTAAAGGCCATCGGGTGGAACATTTTGCCTTCAATGCCAGTTAGGGCAAAAATCGGCAGGTACACCACGGTGATGATGATTACCCCGAAGATGCTCGGCTTAATCACCTCGGCAGTGGCTTCAGCGGTGAGCTTAAAACGCTCCTCCTGCGTGAGTAGCCGCCCCAGTTGGTGCTGCGCCATACCAAATCGCCTGATACAGTTTTCAATAATGATGACTGCGCCATCGACTATCAGGCCAAAATCCAATGCACCAAGGCTCATTAGATTACCAGATACGCCGCGTCCTACCATGCCGGTGATGGTCATGAGCATTGAAATAGGAATCACTGCGGCGGTGATCAACGCAGCGCGGATATTACCCAGCAACAGGAATAGAATCACGATGACCAGCAACGCACCTTCCAGAAGGTTTTTCTCTACCGTGGCAATGGTACGATCTACCAGTGAGGTGCGATCATAGACTGCACGAGCAACGATGCCTTCGGGCAGGCTATCGTTAATGACTTCCAGCTTCTTAGATACGCGCTGCGCCACTTCACGGCTATTTTCACCGAGTAGCATCATCGCCGTGCCAAGCACGACTTCTTCACCATTTTGAGTAGCTGCTCCGGTGCGAAGCGGCGAGCCTAATTTGACATCGGCAATATCGCGGATGCGGATAGTCAGTTCATCACGTTTGGCGACTATAATATGCCCGATATCATCTTCATCTTTGACCTGACCGGGAACGCGGATTAGATATTGCTCCCCGTTTTTCTCAATATAGCCTGCGCCGATATTGTTATTGTTATTCTCCAACGCCTCCATCACATCGGTGATGGTAAGATCATAAGCCAGTAATCGTTCTGGATATGGTGTGACGTGGAATTGCTTTTCATAGCCACCAATAGAGTTAACCTCGACCACACCTTTGAGGTTACGCAGCTGCGGCACGATAATCCATTCCTGCGTGGTGAGTAAATCCATCGGCGTGTAAGCCGTGCCATCTTCTTTTACTGCACCTTCTTCGACTTCCACCACATAAGAGAATATCTCGCCCAGACCGGTGGCTATTGGCCCCATGATCGGCTCTAAGCCTTCGGGTATTTCACTTTTAATTTGAGATAAACGCTCATTCAGCAGTTGCCGCGCAAAGTAAATATCCGTGCCATCTTCAAATACGACCGTGACCTGGCTTAAACCATAACGCGAGAGTGAGCGCGTGTAATCCAGCTTGGGAATACCTGCCAGCACGGTTTCAATCGGGAATGTGACCCGCTGCTCAACTTCAAGCGGGGAGTAGCCTGCGGCCTCGGTGTTAATCTGCACCTGCACATTGGTAATATCCGGCACGGCATCAATCGACAGGCGGTTAAAATTATAGACCCCAAGCGCCATCAGGCCGAAAACGATCATCATTACCAGCCAACGCTGGCGGATTGAAAAATAGACGATTTGTTCTAACATGCTATTTCTCCGCTATTAATGTTCGTGTTTAGCGGCGGCTTTGCCGATATCTGCTTTGACGATGAAGCTGCCTTGGCTTACATATTGCTCACCGGCTTTCAGCCCTTCGCGTATTTCAATATATTTTCCATCACTTGCGCCGAGTTTGACGGGACGCATTTCATATCCATCACCTTCTTTGACAAACACCACCGTTTTATTCTCCATGCGCTGCACGGCTTCCTTAGTGACCGCCAGCGGCACTCGTTTTTCGGAGATATGCACATCGCCTTCGACCGTCATGCCTGGTCGCCATGCCTTGTTACTATTGGGAATTGACACCACGGCAATCACGGTTTGACTTAAGGGATCAGCGGTGGGCAAAATCAGCGTTACGGGAGCTTCAACTTCCTTACCATTTTCCAGCGTATGAACACGCACCTGCTGGTTTTCTCTCACTTTGCTAATATCACGCGGGAAAACATGAAACTCCGCCCATACATCTGATAAGTCAGCAATGGTAAATAGCGCATCACCTCCTGCAACATTGCCGATATTGGTATTGCGGCTTAGCACCACGCCATCAGTGGGCGCGGTTATGGTATAGACTCTCAGACTTTCGTTGGCTTCAACAGTGGCTAAGACTTGGCCTTTGGTAACCTTCTCACCTAGATTCACCTTTACACTTCGCACAATGCCGGAAAAACGCGCCCTTACGTCTGCCGTAGTATTACGGTTAAGCATGATGCGTCCGGTCAGCGTCAGCACATCCTGAATGTTTGCTGGCTGCACTTTGCGAACGACAATACCAGCAGCTTTAGCAGCTTCGGCATCTATCTCGGTGCGACCTTCCTCATGCTCATCACCATGACCGTGGCCATCATCTTCTCCGTGATCATCATCTGATTTTTCTTTATGTTCATGAGTATCTTCGTCTTTGTGATCATCGCCGTGGTCATCGTCATGCTCATGGCCTTTTTCATCGTCATGTCCGTGATCATCATGATCGGCATGGTCGTGGCCTGTTTCTGCCATTGCTGGCGTGACGGTATAGAGTGTTATGCTGCCAGCAGCCAATAATAGGCCGAGCGCAATAATTGTCAGTGAATGTTTCATTCTTTTTCTCCAATTGAGGTTGTCAATCGCTCAACATTAGCGCGAGCGGTGTGGTAGCGTTTTAATGCGCCGTGATATTGTGATCTGGCATCAAACAAGGTGCGCTGAGCATCCAGCACTTCTAGATAGGGAAACTTGCCTTTTTCATAGCCGCTTCGTGCCAAGCTGAAGGCTTTCTGCGCGGAGGGAAGCAAGGTATCTTTGAGTCTTTCAGCTTCCGAATAAGCGATATTCCATTGTTGCCAGTTTTCAATCAGCTGCTGCTCCAGCGACAATTCTAGCTGACGCGCATCGCTTTCGGCTTGGGATAGCTCCGCTCTGGCTTTGGCAATATTACCCTGATTCTGGTTTAGCACCGGAATGGGCAGTGATACACCCAGCACAAATGCCTGATCACCGCTTTCTCTAAAATCACGAACGCCAAGGCTAAAGGTGGGATCGGGGATGGAGGCGGCTCGCTCTAAATCCAACAGCGATTCCTTTTCGGCTTTGGCAAAGGCCAAACGCTGCATGTCAGGAATATCATTCAATTTCTCACGATAACTTGCCAATGGCGCAGGTGACTCCAGTTCAAAGAAGTGGCCGTGATCGAGCGATATATTAAAGTCCGACTCACCCCATAGGCGCACCAGCTTTTGTTTGGCAACTTCCAGCTGGCGTTCTTCCTGCTCCCGCGCAATCACGCTGGTGGAATATGCTACCTCTGCCTTACTGCGCTGAATCTCTGGCTCGGCGGCGGCATTAACACGCTTGGATACGCTGCCTAGCACCGATTTTGCCAGCTTTTCCATTTCATAGGCGAGCTTTACCGCTTCGGCCTCGGCCAGCACTTCCTCATAGGCAATATGCACATCGCGCTCTAAATTCAGCCGTTCAGCCAGCACTTCCACATTAGCGGATTCCCGAAAGGCTCTGGCGGCGTTTTGCCGTGCGCCACGCTTGCCACCAATCTCCACCGTTTGGTTAATGCCCAGCGTATATTCCGCCGAATCCGTGCCGCTGAAATTGCCACTTCCTGCGACATTTTCCGCTTCAAAGCCGATGGATGGATTTTGCCAATATCCGGCTTGTTCTTCTGCGCCCTTGGCTGCATCCAGCCCAGCGGTAACTGATTGCAATCGTGGTGACGCATCCAGTGCTTTTTTGATGGCATCGTCCAGCGTAATGACTGGCCCGTTATTATAGATAGACGCTTCATATTTGTGAGCATCTGGCGAGTGCGGTGCTTCTGCCCATGCTGCCGATGAAAGCATGGTAGAGCAAACCAGCCCTCCCACGCAAAGCGCACGTAAAACTGTGATTGATGGCATTGATATATTCCCAAGTAAATTGCTAAACACGCGTTAAAAACGCTGCTGAAGCATGGAAAAAACACGCGCCAGCAGCTTCGCAGGCACACGTCACCTGCGGTAATTTACGGATTTAGACTTTGGGAGGTTTGGAGGGGGGATAGTGCAACTGTGAGAAGTAGTTTTCTCCTACACTGGCATGTAGCGTCTGGCTGCTTGCGGCAATAGGTTCGGCTTTATTGCCGATAAACGCTATATGGGAATGATGGTGGTGGCCACAGGTAGCACAGCAATCACAGGCAGCTTGTTTTTGGTCACCGTCATTATCATCATGTTGATCAGCAGATAGGGTTTGTTGAACCCCTTCACAGATCATACCTTCCGCGCAATCAGCATGAGCAATGTTGGCGAAGCTCATCACCAATAATGCCATAACCATCATAAATGCGGGAAGTTTTTTCATGCAAGTATAATAGCTCAATTTGGTTAAAGATCAATAAATGATTGTACTGAAAAAGGTTTTAACTGTCATTTATACTGCTAACCCTGTGATTAAACCGCCACCCAACCAGCCAAAAGCCAGCATGGAGAGCCAGGACAATATCTTTTCACTGATACGGTCGCTGCCATCCATTCCAGAGTCTGACTTTTTGAATTTCCACCATACAAAAACCGCGCTTAATCCGATAAACAGCAGATTAAGGAATAGCGTGTAATCAATTTTGAAAAACTCCCGATCCGTTACGCTCTTTGCGCTGCTACTATCGGGCAGCATATCAAAAGCTGCAAAGCCGTAATGCATGATGAGCGCGGTAGATACCAAAATGAACAAAAACACGCCCATAATATAAAACGCCATTTTCCAGCCATAATATTTGGCTTGAATTCGCAGCACTGGGAAAACTACTAGATCACTAAAGATAAAGGCCATGACTCCGGCAAAGCTCACACCGTTGCTAAACAATACTGCTGCTAGCGGTATATTACCCATCGAACCGATAAAGGTGAAGAAGGCGGCTATAGGGCCGATGAGTGCTTGTACCAGCACCTCCCAAAAAGCCGGATCATCACTGCCAGAGCCGATGAATAATGCCTGAAAGAAACTCTTTGGCACAAAGGCCGCGATGATACCTGCAACGGTAAAGCCTACCGTCACATCTTTCCACACCATATCCCATTCCATGACATATTGTTTGGCGACTTTCAGCCAGCCTTCCTTGCTCTTAATCAGCTTTTTCCAGTTGGGAATATCTTCTTTATCGCTTGAGCCTTCTTCTTCCTTGGCATGTTCCCGCGCTTTTTCAGTGAGTTTCTTCGGGCGGGTGATCTTAACCACCAGCCACATCAGTAATATCAGCAACAAGCCGCCGACATATTCTCCAACCACAAACTGCCAGCCTAAAAATACGGCAATGACAATGCCAAGCTCAATGACGAGATTGGTGGAAGCCAATAAAAATGCGAGTGATGGGATGAGTCCTGCGCCCTTGGTAAATAAGGCACGGGTGGTTGAAAGGGCGGCAAATGAGCAGGAACTGGATATAAAGCCAAAGAATGTGCCAAGTGCGACGCTTTTTCCGCCAGCTTCTCCCATCGTTTTCTTCATGCGCTCTTGGGTCACGAACACCTGAATCATCGAGCTGATTAAGTATCCCAGCCCAAATGCCCAAAACGCCATCCAAAACAAGCCTACTGTGGTAACTGCCGCTTCATTCCATGTTTGTAGAAAAGTGTTCATAAGATCAGAACCAGAATTTTACCCCGGCGACAAAGTTGGTTTTGTTAATATCTTCGCCATCTGCCTGCATCATATTGGCGGTTTGGCCTAGATTGCGCTCCCATTCCACACCGACATAGGGCGCGAACTTGCGGGTAAATTCATAGCGCACCCGCAGTCCGGCTTCGACATAGGTAAAACCGCTGCCGATATTGTAATCTCGCGCATCCGAGAAGGCGAATTCCGTTTCAAAGCGTGGTTGTAGAACCAGCCGTTGCGTAAAGTAGAAATCGCGCTCGGCTTCAAACACGGCGGAAGAATCGCCATCCTCGCTTAAATAAGCCGTGGCATCGACTTCAAAGATATAGGGAGCCATACCCTGAACACCTGCGGCGAGGAAGCTGCGGTCGTCCTTCCCATCAAGAAAATCATGCCGTACCCCCAACTGCGTATCCCAAAATGGACGAATGGTGTGATTCCAGAACACTTCCATTGACACGCTCTCCGGCTCATCCCTGTCAGTATTCCATTCCCCTTCGGATTCCACATAGAATTTGTTGTAATCCGTGCCATACCATGCGTCCACATCCCATAATATAACCTGCTCCTTGCCATCGCTGCGATGCTCCAGTCGATCACCGATAACTTGAAAAAATGGCTCATTATCGTGCATGGAAACTACACCAAAATTTTCCTGTGGTTTTCCCGGTGCATCCTTCGCTATTTTACGAATTTCCTTGCCCGGTTCTGGCGGTAGTCCGGGACTATGATAATCAGCCGGTTTTGGCTCGGTTCCCTCATTGGTTGCCTGTATCGGCACATCCACAGAATGATGCTGATGTTCCTGCGCGAACGCCATAGACGGTGCGATGCAGATAAAAGTGCTTAGTATTATTTTTTTCATGATGTCCTCCATTATGCTACCCTCACAACCTGAAACATGCCTGCTTCCATGTGGTAGAGCAGATGGCAGTGAAACGCCCAGTCACCTTTTTCAATGGGCGTGATTCTAAAAGATGCAACTTCGCCGGGTTTAAGCAGATAGGTATGCTTGAACGGAATTTCTTCGTTACTGCGTCCGGTTTCCAGCTGCATCCACATGCCATGCAGGTGCATGGGGTGATCCATCATCGTATGGTTAACCATATAAAGGCGCAGACGTTCATTATGCCTGAACAGATATGGCCCCGGCTGGTCAGTAAACTTCTTACCATCCAACGAGAAAATATAGCGCTCCATATTAGCGGTGACATTAATCGTCATCTCGCGTTCGACTTCGGCATTGTATGGTTGTGGCTCATTGGAAATCAAATCTTTGTAAGTCAGCACTTTCCATCCATCGTTGCCAAGGCCGATTCCCGGCTCGTCCATACGCTCTTTCGGGTTCATCACCGTCATTGCTACGTCTGGATTATTCTTATCCGGCATGAAAGGCATCGGCCCATTTGGGCCGGGAATGTTTTCATCCTGCATCTTCATGCGTTTGTGGTGCATTTTCTCCATCATGGCATCATCCATGCCGCCGAAATACTTACCTTTCATCATGCCCATACCAATGCTTTCCAGTGTGCGATCCGGTACAGGGCGCATTTTAGGCACTGGAGCAGTCATACCCGGCTGTGGAGAAAGAGTGCCGCGTGTGTAACCACTGCGATCAAGCGATTCGACAAAGATCGTATAGGCTTTCTCCTCTTTCGGCGTAACTAGCACATCATAGGTTTCCGCAACACCGATGCGGAATTCATGGAACTTGACGGGCTTCACCTTTTTGCCATCGACCATGACGACCGTCATATCCAGCCCCGGAATCCGGACATCAAAATTACTCATGGCAGCAGAGTTAATGAAGCGCAGCCGCACCGTTTCGCCGGGTTTGAACAGACCGCTCCAGTTCATATCGGGCGAATGGCCATTCATGAGATAGGTATAAACAGAGCCGGTAACATTCGAGAGATCACGCGGCGACATATTCATTTTAGCAAAAGGCAGCAACTCGGCATTGGCTTCACCAAAACCTTTGCGTTTTACATCATTCAGATAATCAAAAACCGTACGCTTGTAATAAATGTAATATTCCGGATCGAGATTGATGTTGCGAAAGATGGTTTCGGGGTCTTCGAACGCCCAATCGGAAAGCACAATCACATGATCGCGGTCATAATGGAACGGCTCCGGCGTTTTAGGGTCGATGATGATCGGCCCGTAAGCACCGGTCTGTTCCTGAAAGCGTGAATGGCTATGATACCAATAAGTGCCTGCCTGTATGACTGGGAAGCGGTAACGATAGGTTTCCCCCGGCTGGATACCATTAAAATTCACACCCGGCACGCCATCCATGCGAAATGGCACCAAGATGCCGTGCCAGTGGATAGAAGCATGATCCACATCCTCCAGATGGTTGGTAACATCCATCGTTACCTCATCACCTTCGCGCCAGCGTATCAGCGGGGCTGGTACTGTGCCGTTTATAGCAGTTGACCGGCCTTGCTTACCGTCAATGGTCAGTGGCGTGTAGCGGAATGCCAAATCAAAATAGTTTTGTGCCTTATAATTCTGCACTCCTTCATGGAGATTCTTCGGGCTGGCCAGTGCCCATGCCGGAAGCGGTAGCGCGGCGTTCATGCCGGTGACAAAAATGCCCGCGCCAATGCCCTGAATAAAGCGGCGGCGTGTCAGGTCTATGGGTGGGGGTGTAATGATATTTTTTTCGCTCATGGGTTTCTCCTAGATTTTCTTGATGTTAAGTCTGAGCGCATTAGCCACAACGCTTAAGGAACTAAGCGACATGGCAGCGGCGGCAATAATGGGTGAAAGCAGGATGCCAAAGAAGGGATATAAAACCCCGGCAGCTATCGGAACGCCTGCGGCATTATAGATAAAGGCAAAGAACAGGTTTTGCCGGATGTTCCGCATGGTGGCGCGGGATAGGTTGATGGCGGTGGCGATGCCGTTTAAGTCACCGCGCAACAATGTCACGCCTGCGCTTTCCATCGCCACATCGGTTCCGGTTCCCATAGCGATTCCCACATGCGCGGAAGCCAGAGCCGGTGCGTCATTCACCCCATCACCGGCCATAGCGATAGTTGCACCACCATCACGCAATTCACTCACAATGCGGCTTTTATCCTGTGGCAATACATCGGCATGAACTTCATCAATGCCCAGCTTCCCTGCCACCGACCGTGCGGTGGTATCGTTATCGCCGGTCAGCATGACAATTTTCAAACCAGCTTCGTGTAAGTCCTTAATGGCTTTTGCGGTGGTTTCTTTAATCGGATCAGCTACCGCAATCATGCCAGCCAGCTTGCCATCCACAGCAACAAACATCGCTGTGCCACCCTCGGCGCGGTAGGTATCGGCCTGTTCTTTTAAGCTACTACTATCAACCCCCATATCATCCAGGAGCTTGGTATTGCCAAGCGCCACTTTTTTCCTATCAACATTGCCTTTCACACCTTTGCCGGTGACCGCTTCAAATTCATTGGCTTTTGCCAGTTTCACTCCTTTGCCTTCTGCACCGCGCACAATAGCTTCTGCCAGTGGATGTTCACTGCCTTGCTCTAATGATGCGGCGAGGCGTAATACCTCATCCTCCGATAAATCGCCTGCGCTGACGACATGGGTGAGCGCGGGTTTTCCTTCGGTGAGTGTGCCGGTTTTATCGACTACCAGCGTATCCACCTTTTCCAATATCTCCAGCGCACCGGCATTCTTAATCAGCACACCGGCTTTTGCTCCGCGCCCGACACCCACCATAATGGACATCGGCGTAGCCAATCCCAAAGCGCATGGGCAGGCTATGATTAGCACCGATACGGCGGCGATCAGCCCATAGCTAAAGCCCTGCGCGGTGGCAAATACCGTCCATGCAATAAAGGCAATGATGGCAATGACGATGACAATCGGCACAAACCAGCCGGATACTTTATCGACCACGCGCTGGATGGGAGCTTGACTGCGCTGGGCATCGGCTACCATCTGCACGATTTGCGCGAGCATCGTGTCAGAGCCAATCTTCTCTGCTTTAATAATCAATGAGCCATTGCCGTTGACCGTGCCGCCGATCACTTTCGCGCTTTCGGTTTTTTCAATCGGCATGGGTTCGCCGGTGACCATGGATTCATCGACATGGCTTTTGCCTTCCACCACCACACCATCGACCGGCACTTTCTCACCGGGGCGGATACGCAGCAAATCACCAAGCTGAATATCTTCAATGGCAATTTCTTCTTCCTTATCACCGTTGACACGTTTTGCGGTTTTCGGAGCTAAACCCAGCAAGGCTTTAATCGCGCCGCCGGTGCGCTCCCGCGCTTTAAGCTCCAGCATCTGGCCGAGTAGCACCAGCACGATAATTACTGAAGCTGCTTCAAAATAGACTGGCACGACACCTTCGGACTTAAACGCATCGGGGAAAATGCCGGGAGCAAGGGTGGCAATCACACTATAGACCCATGCCACGCCAGTTCCCATCGCCACCAGCGTAAACATATTCAGTGATTTAGCTTTCACCGATTGCCAGCCACGCTCAAAAAACGGCCAACCTGCCCATAGCACCACGGGGGTAGCAAAGACCATCTGCACCCAGTTGGATATGCTGGCATCGAGCAGGTGGAAATCCATGAAATGGCCACCCATTTCTAACACTAGCAGCGGCAGCGATAAAACTAGTCCAATCCAGAAGCGGCGGCGAAAATCGGTAAGCTCCGGGTTTTCGCCTTCTTCGCCGGTGATCGTTTCCGGCTCTAAAGCCATGCCGCATTTCGGGCAGCTTCCCGGCCCCAGTTGCCGCACCTCCGGGTGCATCGGGCAGGTGTACATTATTTTGGAAGCGTCTGCGCCTTTTGGCAGCGGTTTTGCTTCGTTGTGGTCATGCTGATGATGGCAGCAGCTTTTGGCTTGGTGTTCGCTCATAATTCACCTTCAAACTCTGGTACGGGACGCTCTGCGGCGGCTGCTTCGGTAGTGGCTTTGCCGTTTTTCTTAATATCCTCGATCAGCCAATCCATTTCTTTAATTTCGCGGCGCTGGGCTTTAATAATTTCATCGGCCAGCTCGCGCACACGCTTGTCTTCAATACCTGAACGCTCGCTGGTGAGTACCGCGATAGAGTGATGCGGAATCATGGCTCGCATATAGGAAGTATCACCGACCGTGGCTTGGCTGCGCACCAGAAATACACCGAGTGCGAAAATGGCGATTGCCCCGATAAAGATGGCAGTGTTTTTAGTCTTATTCTGATACATGCCGAGCATGAAGCTAAGCATAATCACGGCCATCGCTCCGCCCATATAAATGGCCATGTAAGTGCGCGTTTCGCTAAAAAAGACGTGATCCAGCGCGTAAGTGTTCAGGTACATCAAACCAAACATGACGATGGTTGATGTGGTAATCATAGCTAAAAATCGTTTGTAGTTGTTCATAGGTTCCTCCGTAACATTATTTATTTTTTCCATTCTCATGACATTTACCGCCTTTATTATTCAGGTAATGTACAAAGGGGCAATGTTCCGCTGGCACCTGACCGCCGGGACAATCTTTTGCAAAGCGCTCTAATGAGTTAAGAGCTATTTTGCTATCTGCAATCTGTTGCTTGAATTTACTTATTTTATCTTCCACCATCGACAATATATCGCCACAAACCGAACTGCTATTCTCGGCCATCGTCAGCAACTGCTTGATTTCATCCAAGGTAAAATTCATGATTTTACCACGGCGGATGAACAGCAATATATTCAGCGTATCGGGTGAATAAACACGGTAACCGTTCGCTGCACGATCCGGTTTTTTTAAGATTCCCAGTTTTTCATAATAGCGAATAGTATCCGCTGGGCATTCGCTCAGTTCTGATAATTTTCCGATAGTTATATAGTGTTTATCTGTCATATCGCGGGACTCTACACCTTAGACCATACTCCAAGGTCAAATGTTTATTACCAACAAATTGGAGTTTATTTTTAATGGGTATGATCTTCATGCCCGTCATCGCTATTTGTGTTGGTTTCAGTTCCTTCTTGGTCAGATGATTCACTATCATCTGCATGAGCTTTGCCGCTACTTTCCGATGATGACATTACGCCAACACCATGACGGTACACTAGTTCGCCGCCCTTATAGCCAGTGGTTGTCAAAGGGGTTAATGCTAGCAAAGCCAGTATAACGAATAACCAGCCTTCTTTAGCACCACGCCGCCAGTTGATGGCAGCCCACAATGCCAGCAAAGCAAATGATGCCGCTGTTGCAATTGCCCAGTTTCGGTGATCGTGAATATAGTGATCAACCTGACTGCTTATCTGATGATGTGCTTGCTCCATAGCCCCGAAGCCTGCCCATAGGGTAAGGGGAGTTATAAGCACTCCCGTCCATAAAGAGACTCTTCCTGCTATTAAAAATGTTTTCCCCCATGGCTGATCTTTGCCAAATTGAGCTATTAAAAAGGCAAAGGGTGAGAGAAATAAAAGTGCAAAGGTAAAATGCACCAATATGGGATGCCAGTTAGGAATAATTTCAGGCATGGGAAACCTCCTTATTGTTAGATTGGTTAAAAATGAAAATATGTTCCGGCGTAAATTCACGCACATGGCGCAGGCCACAAGTGCGAGCAATAAGTGCCGTTTCCTCACGCACCCGGTTCACATAATTGCAGACACCGTGTTTCTTTTCCTGCGGTTTCAAAGCCTTTTGCAGGTGTAGGTCATGGGTGGCCACCCCGCTGGGGCAGGTATTGGTATGGCAGCGCATGGCCTGTATGCAGCCAATGGAAAACATGAAGCCACGCGCCGAAACCACATAATCGGCTCCGGCAGCCAATGCCCACGCTACATCGCCCGGTGTAACCAGTTGACCGGAGGCAATCAGGCGGATGCGCTCTTTAAGTTCATGCTCATGTATAATCTTTGCCGTTTCCGGCAGTGCGATACGAATCGGCAGGGCAACATAATCCATTAACATCATTGGTGCTGCGCCACTGCCGCCTTCGGAACCATCAATGGTGAGAAAGTCCGGGGCAGCATTTTCGCCACGTTGTATGACTTCTTCACACAATTCTTTCACCCATGCCGGGTCACCCAGTGCCGTTTTGATGCCGACAGGCTTGCCGGTAATCTCCCGTAGCTCTGCGATGAAATCCAATAGCTGCAAAGTGTTGGCTGCTTCCTTGTGACGATTAGGAGAGATGGAATCTTCGTTTTCGGGAATATTACGAATTTCCGCGATTTCCTTGGTGACTTTACAGGCGGGGAGAATACCGCCTTTGCCGGGCTTCGCCCCCTGCGATAGCTTAATTTCAAACATTTTAATTTGCGGGTTTTGCGCCAGCTCTTTCAGCTTTTCTTTATCCAGATTGCCTTCCTTATCCCGCACTCCATATTTCGCCGTACCCATTTCAAAGACGATATCGCCGTTTCCTTTGGTATGGTATGGAGCAAGCCCACCTTCACCCGTATTCAGCCAGCAACCGGCCATTTCTGTACCATAGGACAAAGCTTCGGCAGCAGGTGCCGAGATGGCACCAAAACTGAGCGCCGACATATTAAAAAATGATGGTGGCTGGTAAGGATGCCTGCAATCCGGCCCAATAGTCAGGATGGGCGCATCGGTAAATTCTTCCGGTTCGCTGGGAAAAACACTGCTTTTCAGCAAAATGACATTGCCTGAGTTCTTCTTGCGCGTGGAGCCAAAGCCGCGTGTATCTTCTTTTCCTTCGGCTGCTTCCTTGACCCAGTCCCGGATTGCCCGGTTGAAAGGCTCACCCTTACGGTCGGAATAGGAAATATAACGCCGGAAAAATTCCCCCATCCGTTTGGCAAGTGGCCTGAACCATGCAATCACCGGATAATTGCGTTTGACTGCATCATGCGTCTGCCATTTGTCGTGGATGAACAGCACTATTGCCACCAGTGCAGCACAGCCTATGACGAAGATGAACAGTGTCGATAAAAAGTCCAGATGGGAGAAGGCCTGTTCCACATATTCTCCTATTTCTTGTTAAAGAAAATATATTTTCCAAGGGCTATTGCAGCCAGCACCAAGACAATAATCAGGAGGATGCCAATTGCGCCCATACCTCCCATCATTCCATTCATTCCTTCCATCATCATAAAAACCTCCTTTAATGTGTGTGGTTATGTTCAGCATTATTGCTGGTTATTTCGGTGATGCGGTAAACCTTGTCATCACCCAGTACGATATGAAATGTAATCGCATCACCGGGTTTAATAGCGGTAAGGTCAACCGATTCCGCCACATCTAAATCCATTGTCATCTCAGGCCATTTGAGTTCTGGAATCGGCTCATGTGTCAGGTTAATTTTGTGGTTATCTGAATCAATCGTATGCACGACTCCGGCTCCCATAACTGCGTTTTGTTTTTTCATCGTTTCATGCTGCATTTTCATGCCATTATGCTGGTGGCTGCTTTCTGCCGCCGCTAGTGCCGGAAATGCAAATATTGACGTAAGCAACAATGTTCTAAATAAAGTTTCCATTATATTTTCCTTTTAATTACTGTGGGTTGATTAAAATGGCGACTCTCCCAAAGATAATAGATCACCGGAATCACAATGAGAGTCAGTATTGTGGTGGTAACCATGCCGCCGACCATCGGCAGAGCGATGCGGCGCATTACGTCTGAGCCGAGTCCCTCGGTCAGAAATATAGGAAGTAAACCGGCAATGATGACGGAAACGGTCATCAGTTTAGGCCGCACACGCAGCACTGCGCCGTGCATCACGGCTTCTGCCAGTTCAGTTCTGTTAGTGGGTGGATGGTGGCGCACCTGATGATCGAGATAAAGCAGCATCACCACGGCGGTTTCCACGGCAATACCTGCCAGCGCAATAAAACCGACCGAAGTGGCAACCGACATATTATAGCCTGCCAAATACACCGCCCACATGCCGCCAATTAAGCCAAAAGGCAGCGACAGCATCACCATGAGGGTGCGATCCACTCGTCCGAAATGCATCATCAGCAGTACGAATATAATCAGGATGGTGGCTGGGATGGCGATTTTTAATCGTGCTTCGGCTTCCAGCATCTGTTCAAACTGGCCTGACCATTCCACGGCATAACCGGCAGGTAATTTAACATTTTCTGCCACAACAGCTTGTGCTTGCTTGACATAGCTTCCAATATCCCGATCCGCGATATCGACAAATACCCATCCATTCAGTCGGGCATTTTCCGATTTAATCATGGGTGGCCCTTCGGAAAATTGAATGGTGGCAAGTTCGCCAAGCGGCACATGTGCGCCATTTGGAGTTGGCACCAGAATATCATCCAGACTTTGCACATTCTCGCGGAAAGGCCGGTCGTAACGTAGCATGATCGGATAACGCTCACGCCCTTGCACCGATTCAGCGATTTTCATGCCTCCCAGCGCCGTTTGCACGACCTGCTGGAACACCGCCATATCTACATTATACCGCGCCAGCTTTGCCCGATCCGGTGTGATGTCCAGATATTTGCCGCCTGCCACCCGGTCAGCAAAGGCAGAGCGTGTGCCGGGAATATCTTTTACTGCCGCTTCCACATCACGGGCGACACGCTCGATTTCTTTGAGATTGTCACCAGAGATTTTTACGCCCACCGGGGTGCGAATGCCGGTGGATACCATGTCGATACGAATTTTAATCGGATAGCCCCAGCTATTGATCAAGCCCGGCAGTTTAACCCGTTTATCCAGCTCTTTAATCAGCGCATCGGCAGTCATACCTTCGCGCCACTGATCTTTCGGTTTTAACCTGATCCATGTTTCAATCATGGAAATGGGTGCAGGGTCGGTGGCAGAATCCGTGCGCCCCAGCTTGCCAAATACCAAATCCACTTCCGGCATGGTTTTAATCAGCCGATCCGTTTGCGCGAGAATTTCCTTCGCCTTGGTGATGGATACTCCCGGCAGCGTCGTTGGCATGTAAAGCAGATCACCTTCATAAAGCGGTGGCATAAATTCTGAACCGGTGCGCGAGAGCGGAAGTGCGGTGGAAACCAGCAATGCCACTGCAATAATGACCGTCAGCACACGGAATTGTAGTGCCTTGGCCAATAGTGGTTCGTAAAGACGAATGAACCAACGGTTAATCGGATTTTCATCTTCGCGTTTGATCTTGCCGCGAATCAGCCACAGCATCAGCACTGGTACTACCGTTACTGACAGGATGGATGCAAATGCCATCGCATAGGTTTTGGTGAAGGCTAACGGTGAGAACAGCCGGAAAGACTGGCCGGTAAGCGCAAACACCGGCAGGAAAGACACGGTAATAATCAGTAGCGAGAAAAACAGACCCGGCCCGACTTCTTTGGCAGACAGCAGGATGGAAGCGTTTTTCTCTGCACGGCTGGCATCGGCATGAAGCTCGGATAGCTTGCGATGCGCATTCTCCACCATGACGATAGAGGCATCCACCATCGCGCCAATAGCAATGGCAATGCCGCCAAGCGACATGATATTAGCGGTGATGCCTTGGGCAGACATAACGATAAAGGCGGCAAGCACCCCTAGCGGCAGTGTGATAATCGCCACTAATGCGGAGCGGGCATGGAGGAGGAACAGCAGCGTAACCAATGCTACGACAATGCCTTCTTCAAGTAACTTGTGTGAGAGATACTCCACCGCTCCTTCAATCAGCGGTGCCCGATCATAGACCGGCACGATTTCCACGCCTTCCGGCAATCCGGGCTTCAGGCTTTCCAGCTTTTTCTTCACGCCTTCGATGACGTTCAGGGCATTTTCGCCGGAGCGCATCACCACAAACCCGCCAACCACTTCACCTTCACCGTTAAGCTCTGTTACGCCGCGCCTGAGTTCCGGTCCTTCAATCACCCTCGCTACATCGGAAAGCAGCACAGGCACACCGCCTTCGGCTTTGACTACCGTATTCTGCAAGTCCTCCAGATTGGTAATGTAGCCTTTGGAGCGGATCATATATTCGGTTTCGGCCTGCTCGATGACCCGTCCGCCCACCTCGGCGCTGGCCGCAGCCACCACTTGTTTGATACGCGAAATGGATAGGTTAAATACCCGCAGGCGGTTAGGATCAATCAGCACCTGATATTCTTTAACAAAACCACCAACGGAGGCCACTTCCGACACGCCGGGAACGGTGGCCAGCTCATATTTCAAAAACCAGTCCTGTAGGCTGCGAAGCTGTGCCAGATCATGATTGCCGGATTTATCGACAATCGCATATTGATATACCCAGCCCACACCGGTGGCATCCGGCCCGATCTGCGGCGTGGCGGCTTGTGGTAAATCACCCTGAATTTTAGATAAGGCTTCAATGACCCGGCTTCGCGCCCAGTATTGATCCACATGGTCTTGGAAAATGATATACACAAAAGACGTGCCGAACATGGAAAAGCCGCGTACATCCTTGGTTTTTGGCAGACCAAGCATGGTGGTGGATAGCGGGTATGTTACCAAATCCTCCACGATCTGCGGGGACTGCCCCGGAAAATCGGTGCGGATAATCACCTGCGTATCGGATAGATCGGGAATAGCATCAAGCGGGGTGCGCTGTACGGCCAGAATGCCGGTGACAGTCAGGGTAATTGCCAGCACCAATACTAAAAATGCATTTTTTACCGACCATTCAATCACCCCGGCGATGAAGGATTGGGTGGGATCATGCCCCAGCTGGTTATTTTGATTAGTGTCCGACATGACTCCCCTCCATTTGCATGGATTCGCCGTCCATATCTTTCATGTCAGCTTCACCCGATGTTTCGGGTTGTGGTGAGCGCATCTTATTTAAGGATTCTTTCAGCGAACTCTCCGAATCAATCAGGAACTGACTGCTCACTACAATGTTGGCACCTGCTTCCAATCCTGAAACGACCTCGGTTTTGCCGCCGCTGCTGATGCCGGTTTCAATGTTTTGCGGGGCAAACTTCCCATCTCCCAATGCCGTAATGACATGCGCTCCCTCACTATCGTAAAGGATAGATTCGGTGGGAACGGCAAGCCGCTGCTTAGGTTCACTTACAAAAACAACATCCGCAAACAGACCGGGACGCAATGCGCCGCTTTCATTCGGTAAAAGCAGGCGCACTTTGCCAATGCGCGTATTGGTATCAACTGTTGGGTAAATATAATCCACCTCCGCTGAGTAGCTTTTTTCGTTTAGGTTCGGAAAGCTGACTTGTGCCGTGGCATCGGAGGCGATGAAGGGCATATCTTGTTCTGCCACACTCGCTTCCACCCAGACTTTCGAGTAATCCTCAATTTGGGCGATCATCTCGCCGGGCTTCATATAGCTTCCTTCCCGCGCCATAATCTGGCTGACCGTTCCGTTGTTTTCAGCATAGACAGGCAGTTTTTCGATTGCGGTTTTCCGTTTAGTAATTTCTGCGATCACGGATGGTTGTGCGCCTAAAAACTCCAGCCGTTTGCGCGTGGCATTAATGCGGCCTTTTATACCGGTGGAAAGCGCACTGATATAATCTTTCTGGGCGCTGATAAGCTCCGGGCTGTAAAGCCGATATAAAACATCACCTTTAGCAACGACATCTCCCACGGCTTCAATTTTTAAATCTTCAATCCAGCCTTCCACGCGGGTGGTGAGTTCCTGCTGCGCCCGCTGATCGGCCTCAATAACGCCTACTGCCCGCACTTCCGAGCCGAAAGATGCTATCTCAGCGCGTACGGTTCTCACACCCATTGTCTGGATGGTTTCCGGAGAAATACTGACGGTGCCAGGTGCATTTTCTCCGCCGTTTGATTCTTCATAGACCGGCACCAAATCCATCCCCATTGGCGATTTTCCGGGTTTATCTCTTCTGTAATTGGAATCCATTGGTGCAACCCAGTAGAGAATCTTTTTCTCTGCAGATGGTTTCGGCGTTTCCTCACTTTGTGTTTCTTCTCCACCCACCGGCACTAAATCCATGCCGCAGATCGGGCATGTGCCTTCATGATCGGAGATGTAATGCGGATGCATCGGACAGGTATATTGCTCTGCCGCCCATACGGATGTTGAAAATGTGATAATGAGTAGTGATAGAATCAGGCTAATTTTTTTCATGTTCGCCTCCTGCGATATGGCTATTAATTTGTGCGATGAGCATTTTGTGATGTGCGTGATGACGGATCAGCCGCTGCGTTAATGCCAGCCGGTCTATTTTGGCTTTGAGGAAGGCTGGATAGTCAGATTCTCCCGATTCGTATTGACGTTCCCTTGCGGCAATCAGTTGATCCA
>MDTG01295693.1_pt1 | contig 23283 bp, 6 predicted proteins | sample 811421 | NCBI WGS metagenome assembly MDTG01 (sample SAMN05326645, study PRJNA326480) | marine metagenome | isolation source: seawater | place: Pacific Ocean: South East | collected 2011
AACTATAATATTTTAGATGTACCAGTATTTAACTTTGGGTTAGAATTTAAAGTAAAAGTAAAGTCAGGATTCAATATAGACAATGTTATTCTAGATATTAATTCTAGGATAGTTGAAAATATTAGATTTGATCTATATCAAATAGGCACTCCTATTAATGTCAATGATATTGTAAAAATTATTGAAGCTACAAATGGAGTAAATTCAATAATTACTCCTAGAAAATCAATTGTTTCGTCAAAAACAAGCGAAAATTCATTTTTTGATTTAGATAGTGGACTTACTAGATCTTACAATGAAAATACATTTAATCCACAAACTTTATACAAAGATGGAGAAATACATCCTCCAAGAGGCGGTATTTTTGAAATGAGATATACATTTAATGATGTAGTTATTGCAGCAAACTAAGGAAGTATAAATGATAATTATTTTAGAACCTGAAAAAGATACATACGTTACTAATATCAAAACAACAAAGAATGACGGGTCAAAAGCGAATGTTGGTCAAGCTGCAACTTTGGATCTTTTTAAACTTTATAATGAAAACAAAAATGCAAAATCATGGGCAGCTTTTAAGTTTACTGGGGCGATTACAGATGGCAAAGAGCTAAAACTAGTTGATGCATCTGGCAACACAGTCGACTTTATTTTTAAAACCGGACAAACTACAGTTGACGGCAGTCTAGACAATGGAAAAGTTATTATTGGAATTCAAGGAATAGATGATCATAACGATACTGATCCACAATCTTATGCAGCTAGAATTGCTACAGCAATCAATAATGTTTCTACGTTTAACAATAGCTTAACGCTAGGAATAACTGCCGATAGTAATTCAAATAAAGAACTAGTTTTAAAACAGAATAAAGCAGGATCATCTGGCGATACTACTTTTACACTTCCTGACAGCGGCGTTATTGAGCATGTTGGAGGTGCATCTATTACTAAGTTTGCGAGAATTGATTATAGTGCAATTTTAATAAAGTTTAATCTAGATACATTTAAAAATAGTTGGATTACTTTAATAAATGATACAAACAATGATGGTATTGACGAAGATGGTGGTACAAAAGATGATTTACCCGGAGCATTTAGAAATTTAAAAGCAGAAATTATTTTAAAAGATGTATCAACTGGGATTACTAAACCTAAAGACTATCAATTGAAAGCATATAAACTTTTAAAAGATTTTAATGAAGGTATCGGTAAAGATACAGTGCATTTTTCTGATAAAGACTATACTGATTTTTATAATTTCTCAAGTAGCGTAGAATGGGACATACCAGAAATAATATCAACATCAGATGCAGGAGATCTTTCATCTTCATTTGATGTTGTAAAAGGCAATGAAGACTTAAAGTTTGATATAACTAGCTACGTCAAATCTGAGCTGGTAAAAGGTACTTTAGATGATAAAGGATTTCTTATTAAGTTTGATGATTCTGATATATATGATACAAAATCATATTTTGCAAAAAGATTAGGCAGCAGACATTTACTAAATAAAAAATTAATCCCACAGCTTAGAATTAAAATAAATGACTCACAGTATAACATTCCTATTGATTCATTTAACAAAAAGAGATATTTGAATAATGCTGAAGAGTTTTATTTATTTAACAGATATAACGGCAACTTAATAGACTTTTCAGCACCTACAACAGGTAGTTATACTCTAAAATTAAAAATTAAAAGTAAAGATAACAAAAAGATATACACGTCAATAACAGCAAATAGTACTAGTACTAATCCAATAGTTAACTTTAAAGGTGAAAAAATATCAGGAATTAGAAAAGCTTCTCTATCTAATACTAGTTTAAGCAAGTTTGACAGTAATGTTGAACAAGATATAAAACAAGGCAAGCTAGAGTCAATATATGAGTGGGTTTGGAACGATGATAGTGATCAAACAAAAACAGTATTAGCAGGATCATTTGTAATTGGTCGTAAATATAAAATAAAGACTCTAGGCACTACAAACTTTAGTTTGATTGGTGGAGACTCTACACCGGCTGCAGGTGAAATGTTTTTTGCAACAGGCTCAGGTATAGGAACAGGTGACGCATATGAAATAGAAAAAAGCGTTATTTCTAATAGAGTTGACTTTTATGTAAGTGAAGACTCAAACGAAGCAAAATACGAAAATCTAGTGACTTCTATTAAAGTAAATGAAAACAAAATGATCGCAAATGATTCAACAAATTCAATAGAAGTTTATTTTTCAGATACTAAAAAAGAATTTGATGCTGTTAAAGTACCGTATGAGCTACCCAGTGAAAGTCTTGGTGATGTTTTTTATCAAGTTTATGATGTAGAAACTGATAATATCTTAATTGATTATAATGATGCATCAGACTCTAATGGTACTTTAATGTTTTTTGATGGCGAAAAATATAAATTTAACTTTTTCATAGCAAAACTATTTAAAAATACAAGAATTAACTTCAAATTCAGATATAAAGATAAAATATCAAATGTCGATAAATTTATTTTTAATGAAAAATTTTCAATTAGGATTATATAATGGCTTTAATTAGTAATTCAAAAAATATAAGTTCTTTATTTGATACATCAAATAAAAATTTAAACTTTACAGAAAAAAGTACAAATGATCTAAAAGACTTGATAAAAAGCTTAAATATTATTGATCCTGATAGATTAACAAAAGAACAATTATCTATACTTCTTCAAAGAATTGATGATTATAATGGCTTTTATACAACGCAACAATTAGACAATATTGACTATTTAAATTTTAATGAGCACATATTTTTTGACTCTGCAGTAAGCAAAATATCGTATGCTTTTGATAGAATTCAAAACTTGCCTTATGACAAAGATGAATTGATAAATATTGAATTTTTTAATAAGACAGATGGTTTTACAAATTATTTACTTAGAAATATTTATCCAAAAAACAAAGGTTATGTTAAATTTACAGGTAATGATTTTGTTGTTGTCTATGATGAACAAGGTAAAATACTTTCAGATACAAAAGAAAGAAAAGTTGGAGTATTAAATCCACAAAATAGTAATTTTTCTTTTGACTTTTGGATTAATCCAGATGATGAAGCTTTAGATAATCAAATTATTTTTCACAAGATTAATACAAAAACTAGTGGTGCTAGTACTGTAATAGACAATGGTTTTTTGTGTTACCTTAAAACAATTGCAGATAATAATACAAATTTTAACTTTCATTTTTCTGTATATATTGATGGAAGTTTTATTGATAAGAATATTATTATTGAAAAAAATAAATGGCAACATGTCGCTATTAGTATATCAAATAAAAGTGTAAATAATATTTCTATCAAAGATATAGACTTTGTCTTAAATGGTAATATTGTAAATAATACAAACATTAATAATAATACTCCTAACAATACATTACAAAATAAAAGTTTCAATATAAGTTTTAAAGATAGAAATATTCCTTTATCTATAGGGAAAGTTTTTATTCCTAGCAGTACTAGTGTACTTGCAAGTATAACACATAATAGTAATACTTTGCAAAATGGATTTAAAGGTAGTATTGATGAATTTCGAGTTTTTCATAAAACTAGAAGTAGTAAAGCTATAAAAAGAGAAATGCACAAAAATATACTTTCTCAAAAAGGTCTTAAGCTTTATTTAAGATTTAATGAGCCTAGCGGAAATTATACTAATAATTTTCTATGTATAGACTATTCTGGAAATAAAATACATGGAATGTTTTATGAAACAACAAACAATAATATTACTATAAAAAGTGATACAAGTTCAAATCGATATTCTTCTTCCCATATTAAATTAGAAAAAGATTACGATTCACCAGTCATCAATTCAGCTTTTCCTGATGTTATAACTTTAAGATCAATTTTAGTTGAAAATGCTAAAGAGTATGATAAAAACAATCCAAATCTTATTTTTAATTTAATGCCTAAACATTATTTTTTAGATAGCTCAAGTATGCAAAATCTACCTGTATATAGTAATACTAATGAGTATACAAATCCAACAAGTGTTACTGTCGATTCTACTGAGAATTCTAAAGTTACTAATGTTACAAATAAAAGTACCTTTAATACTCCAGCACCTGCTAATAATGATTTAGTTAATATTGTACTAATATGGGCTAGATTTTTTGATAAATTAAAAATGTATATTTCTTCAATTACTAACTTATTAAACGTCGACTATGATACAATAAATGAGAAAAAAGTTATTGGAATGCAAATCCCTATTTTGTGTAAAATGTATGGAATTGAATTTAAAGAATTATTGCCAACTATAACAAAAAACAAACTTAACAATGAAAATCTAAACTTTGATGACATTGTCTCAGAAATGAGTATAAGAAAAATACAAAATATTTTATGGAAAAGATTTCTAATAAACACTCAAGACTTTTTAAGATCAAAAGGAACTATAAAAAGTATAGAGTCAACTTTTAATTCTTTTGGCATTGATTATCGAAAACTTATCAGTATTAAAGAGTCATCATACGAAAATATAATAAAAACTAGTGAAAACTTTTCTTTTAGAGAAGATACAGCATTTTCAGTAGATTTTGGTAGTTTAAAAAACTTAATGAAAGTATCTGATTTTACGAATATTAACAAAGGATATTCTACTAATAAATTATTTTTGCAAGTAGATAATATAAGATATAAATCACATAATAATTCAGATCAAAGATTTACTAATATTGATGATACCAACGGAAATACAAACTTAATAAATGGCTTAGGCGAAGATTGGTCAGTCGAACTATTTTTTAATTTTAAAGACATTGTAAACAAATTAAATATTTTAAATCAAAACAAAATTAATCAAGTTTTTGATTCAAATAAAAAGTACAATGATAAACAATATCTTTTTACGCTCAATACACAAAACGGTGCTGTTGTTGTCGTTAAATATTTAAAAAATAAAGCATATAGTAACGAAAATGGTATTATAACAATATCTATACAACCTATTTTAAATGATGTTAGCTTTAATACAACAATAACATTAAGTGATGTTAATATTTTTAATTCACCTAAGTATTTTTCTCTGACACAAAAAAAAGAAGACAATAAACTAACATATTCAGCAACTATATCAGACATTGGTAGACAAATAATTACAAAAAATGAAAAAACTTCAAGTGTATCTGTAAGTATTGCAAACTTAGAAAGCAAAATATCAGGAAATGTTTACGCATTTAAAAACAATCAGATATCTTTAAATCTAGGTGATTACAAATATGAAGACAGTACATTATTACTAAATCCAACTATAGATAACAACAGCATTTTCCAGGGTGAAGTTTTAAAAATAAGACTCTGGAATAAAAAACTTGAAAATACAGAAATAGTTTCTCATTATAAAGATATTGAAAATTTTGGAACATTAGATTTTAAACCTTTAAAAAACATAATTGCAGACTTTAAAGTTAAAAACGTTTCATATTTAGAAGATAGCGGTGTAAGATCATGGTCTATAGAAGATGTTTCAAACAATAGATATTATTTAAGTAGCATTTTAAATAATATAAATACATGCAAAGTGTCGACAAAAAATGTTACTGATTTTGATAACACTAACGTAATTAAAAACATCTCTATAATATCAAAACATACAAGCTCTAATTTAGATGAATTTAACACAAGTAACTATGTCAATATATTAAGTTATAATCAAGAAGAAAACAAGACTTTAAGTGATAATTTTAGAGAATTTCCGACTAATACAATGCCTTTTGATTTTAACTATAAAAATACAAATAGAGTAACAATAGATATGTCAATAGTGAAAATTATTAATGATGATATATCAAAAATAATATCAGATATTAATAGTTTTACGCTAAAATTGTCTGGTAATCAATCTAAATTTGAATATTCTTACAAATCTTTAGAAAGTTTAAGGAGAGAATTTTTTGATAAATTTAGTGATGAAAGTTATATAAATTATGCTTCCTTAGGAAATGTTTTTAAATATTTTGATAATATAATGTCATCTATTCTTTATGATATTGTTCCTAGCAGAGTAAGATTTGAAGGATTTAACTTTGTTTATGAATCACATTCTTTAGAGAGACATAAATATGAACATAAAAATAAAGATAGTATTAATACAATATCACCTTCGATAATATTGACTAGTTCTAATGCACCTCCTGAACATTTTGTTAATTTTTCTAGAGAAAATATTAAGTGCAGGAGAAGTGCAAGTTATACTAATCAAAGATATAAGTCAACCTAAAAATAGAAAGAGAAACATTGTATGTCAACTTTTATTGATACAAGAATTGCATTTATAGAAAGTGATGATTTTCCATATGAACATAAAACTAAATCTTTTTTGTCTGCTATAGAAAGAAAAAATATATCACAAGATCAAAACTGTCTTTCAAGAGATGGTGTATATAAAGTAAATCTCTTTCCGGGATTAAATTCTTCTTTTTCAAAAAATGAAATTTTAAATTCTAGTTTTTACTTAGAAGATAAAAATTTAGGTAAAGATATTACACCTTACAATGACTCAAACAGTAATCTAGGTAACAACGTAGACACTTTAATGAATCCTAAAAAAAGGTGTTTGACTTATGGTCAAGACAATGCATCAGATTTTTTTGTAAATATGAAAAATCTTCCTTTTGAAGACATTGGTAGTGCTGAAGCTGTGAATGGCTATTTTTTTGATGTTACAAAAATTACATATCCAAAATACTTTAGTGACTATGAAATAGATAAACTTTCAGGAGGAATTAGTGCAACTGGAATAATAGAATCGTTAACATGGAAAAGTTTATCAGAGACACCTTTAAAAGGAATAAAAGGCAATATTACGACAAACGGTATAGATGCTAGAGGTCGTCAAGTTGGTATTATTAATAAACTAAATAGAGCTATAGCAAATAATCAAATAGAAGCATTTTTAGATTCTTTAGATGATCAAAATATAGCAAATGAAATGAATGAAATTACAGCAAATTTTCAGTTTGAAAACCAGCTGATTAACAATAAAAATGTTGTAGTTTTTAATGATGGACAAAACTCATCAAGTATAGTGCAACTAGAAACTTCTAGTGAGTTCTATAGATTAAATGATAATAATAGTATAATACCTTTCAATGATAGAAATACTAAAACTTTTTTAACTGAAGTAGATTTAAATAATTCAAATAACGAATATAATGATAATGATAATCATAACGCAGCAGGTACAAATAATAATAACGAAAACGGTGGCCAGCCTGATTCTATTGCTTTCTTAGGAGACATTAATTAAATGAGTAGAATTAATAGTAGATCTAATAATTTTGTTGAAGGAACAATAACTAACATTGTTAAAAATGATGACTTAAAAAACTTCACTGTTTCATTTAATTCAAGCATTTCAAGTGATAATGATGTTATATTTAGAAACAGTATTTTTTTAAGAGATGCATTTGAAGCTGGGAGAAGCATTAGTATAAAAAAATTAGAATTTAGAAATTTATCTAATGTTCTATTAAATCATGTAAATCAAGTTTTAGTCGTAGAAAGTTCAAGTTTTCAGGCAGTAGATGGTGTAAATCATGTTTTTCTAGTCTGTACATGGACACCTGGAAATTATGACAATATAATTTCAAATAATTTTTCATTTAATCCAGCATACTCTTCAGAGCCCAATAAAGATAATATTGTCACATATTCTAAGATTGGTGCACCAAAGCACTCAGGTGGTTCTGGAATAATAAGTTCTCCTTTAAAAAAATTAATAAATTTAAACAGTTTTGAAATGGGAACTTTGCCAGCAAATAAAATAACAACAGGTAAAATATTACAAAGTTTAAATGATCCTTACATTGAGAAAAACTTGATTGAGTTTGTGCAAAAATCAAACGTTAATACTTCATTAGGGATTCCTATAAAAAATACTTCAGAAGATGACGGTTTTTATATAACTACAAATGAATCTTTACTAAATTCAGGATCAGACTTACAAATAAGTAGTAATCAATATTTAAGTCAATATGATTTAAAAAACAGTAAAATTGCAGGTTCTGAACTTAATTTTGATGGTCAAATTATATCGACAAGAAAAGTTACGAAAGATAGTTTAGATAGTTTGATTTCAAAAAAAATGTTTCAACAGGATTTAGATCCTTTTGTTGAGAGCGATTACTATTTTGAAGAAGAAACAACTAGAAGTAGCTTTTATACAGATACTATTGATATCGATGCTGCTAAGGGTTATAACTTAGGCAAGCAAAAGCAAATAAAAATAATATTAGATTTTAGTGGTGAAAATTATAAAAATTTGCATTTATTAAATACAAAGCTAGATTTTGTAAATCCAGTTTCTTCATCTGATAAGAGTGAATTTTTCTTCAATAATCCTAGTAAAGATATTATTAATAGCACGAGTTATCTTAATTTCTTAAAAGGCGATACTGCAGACTCTTATAGCTCACATTTTATGCCTACAGCATATTGGAATAATGCACAAAACAGATGGAGTTATTTGTCTTCAAGCTATACACAGATAAGTAGTAATTTTAGATTTGATCAATATGATCAAAATTATAACAATCTTGCGCCAAATTATCCTGCAAATGTATCAGGTGTTAACAATGATCACTTGAAAGATAATCTATCTTACTACAACAGGTCAGTTTTGACAACGCCAGGATTTCGAAATGATGGCAGTTTTATAAAAAATAACACGTCTAACCAATACAACAAATCAATGCTTTGCCAAATAACAGATTCATATGGCTTTCCTTATAAGAATAACTGGCAGCCAACTAATGATCACTTAATTAATATGTCAAAATATCTAGCTAAAGATTTTCTGTTGGAAAAAGTTATTATTAAAGGAAAATATACTTCTAAAGCTGAAATGCCTGTTAAAAAAGGAAATTATTCAAGTAACTTTGGAAACAGTATAACAAGCTTAAATGATTTTGAAAGTCCTTATGACTATAAAGATGATCATAAAAACTATTTGTCAAATTCTGTAACTTTTTTCTTATTAAATGAGCAAAAAAATCAAAACTTTTTTGATCAAAAGATAAAAATTGAACCAGTTCAACATTATACTTTTGTATTAGGTGACAGTGTTAATATTAGTACTTTTGGCAAATCTTTTGGCAAAAAATTAAGCGACTATCCTGGAACTTTTGGATCAGGTGAAATAGAAAAACACGGTAACAATCTCAACGTTCAGTCGTATATTGTTGAAAATGATGCAATATATTCGTTTGATAATTACAATGATTTTAACTTAAATGCTAACAAGTATGGGAGTTCTTTAATACCGTACCAAGCAAACAATTTCTACTATTTAGATTCATCAAGTAGTAGCGAAACTGCTGAAGATACTCTTTATTATAAAAGTAGAGCTTCATGGACTACTTCTAACTACAATGATAATTTAATTACTAACTCTAATATTATCGCAAAAAAAATTAAAGAATCTACAAATGACTTTAATCAATTAGCAAGTAGAGAACTAGTTACTTATTCTAACATGTTAATAACGAAAAAATTAAGCAATGTAGAGTTAGACGATAGATTGCTTGAAAATATCGATTTACACGAAGTCTCAATCGCTTCTTCTGAAGATGAGATGCATATTAACCAAGACACACCTAAGAGTTTTGAAATTAAAAGTTTGTGTAAAAATAACAATATTTTTAGTGACTATTCAGATGAATCTGAATTTAAAATAAAGAGTAACTATTCGCCAAGAATAACAATAAATGAACCGACTAGATCTAAATTTTCTATAAATATTAGTCATCCTTCTCCTTATACTGCTCCTAACATTAAGTTGTTTACAACTGAAGAAAGTCATGGTATTCCTGATTCCAATTCAACTATTGCTAGCATCTTCGGTAGAGATTTAAAAACAGAATTTGGAGTAACATCATTAAACAATATTGCAGAAATGTCTTCTTTCTTTTTCTCTACAAACAGTTATGATTTAGGCATACTAAGAAGTAGAACATTAAATAAATTTAATTTAAGTCTAAGAAATTTAAGTAACAATCAAGTAAAGACTTTTGTTAAAGTTTACTTTACTTTTTTAAATCCAAAAGACAATTCAAACTATGATTATAATATTAGAAGCTATGGCGAGCACAATGATAATCCATACGCTTCAGGAAATAATCAAGAATACGTATATCTCCAAGATTTTATTAGGTACAACAAGTACTCATCAGGTAGTGATCATTATAACGAAATCTTTATTAACTTAAGATTTCTAGATACTTGGGAAGCGAATAGCTCTATTTTAAGCTTTTTAAATTCAGGAAGAACTTCTACGTCTTCTAATCTAAGCCCCGTTCCTGCAGGTACTGTATTTGAATTTTTATCAGATAATGACGCAATCAACAATAATATTCTAGTAAATAGAAATTCATCTTGGGGTCAAATAGACGATGATCTTCCAAAATGGAATACCGATCACCAAAACCTTGCAATATCTTTGTTAATATATCATGCTATTTTTAATACATCTTTTAGGAAAAACAGTCATCCTTTTAACAATACATCTGACAATTCAAATGAATTTTTTATAAATCCTTTTACTGGTCAAAGTAACATTAGACCTGAATTTGATATTTTAGAATTTGATAGTGGTATCGTTAAATTTGAAAAAGGTAGCGACAATTTTAATTATTTTATTCACTTGGAAGAAACAACTAGAGCAAGTAAAGTATATTCTTTCTTTGATGAAAACAACAATGTTCTTTTAAATGATTTAGTGACAGAGGCAGATACTGATTTTCTTGTTGCAAATAAAGTAATAGGCGTTCCTGCTGAACTTGATGATGAAATATATTACAATGCAAATTATATTCTTGAAGGCAGGTTTAAAGGAACAAACAACATAGAAATAGAATCAAATCGTGTAATAAACAAAAAGCCTCTAACTGATACGATCATACCTGAATTTTTGACAAAGTCTGGTAAAATAATACATGAAGGAAAAGATATAAATCAAACTGTTAAGTCAAACTATGTCCTAAAATCAACAGATAACTTAGTATTTGGTGTAAGCTCAAACTGTAATGGTCAAGTTATGCCCACAATATTTAAGTTACATGATAGACTAGAAATTACACTTATTGGTAGAGACTATATTGATAACAAGATAGAATATAAAAACAATGAATCTAAAGCAATAAGAAAAGTAGTAATTGGTGATGAATATATTAGCAAGCTAGGTGATACCATATATGAAACAAAAGGATCTTATTATGATAATGTATGGGATAAATTTTCGCTAAATGACTCTTTTAATGAATTCGTTGAAGGAAAAAATATCCTATCATTAAACTCCTCTAGGGATGAGGGTACTTACTCTGGGATAATTACTTTAACTAGCGAAAACAGACTTTTAAAAAATAATGATGAAGTTATTATTTACAATAAAGATACAATACAACCTAGTATAGGTAATGTATTTAAAAATTGTTTAAATTTAACAGAAATAGAAGGTATTAATCATGTTGATGAAAAAGAAATAAAAATAATAATATCAGAAAATTTTGAAAATTCAAATAACTCGTTAAATATTATAAACAAATGGCATAACACTTTTCATCTAGATACATTTAGTAGCTTTTTTGGGAATGATACTAATATTAGATTAAATGATACAACTTCTACAAATATAGATAATAAAGGCTTAGATATTTGTATCTATTACGATATAGAATCTTACAAAACAAACCCAACACTAAAAGAATTTATATCTTATGCAAACGCTAATCTTGAGAATTATAATAATAGTTTTAATGATAATCAAAAAAGCAATCTGCTTTCAGAAATAAAGTTTAAAGGAAAGTCTATAAAAGACTTTATTTTGCCTTCTTCTCTTTTAAAGAACTATCAAAACGGTATATTAATTAAAAATGAGAAAAATTATAATGTCTATGAAAATCAATCACAAAAAACTTTAAATTATATAAAGAGTGATATTAATATACAGCGTAATACTAATTCAAACAATAAAAAAATATTTATAAACAGATATACTTCTTCTTTGCAGTATTTTGATGCCACTTTATGTTTATCACAAAGAAAATTTGGAACTAATCTTAATTATGATCGATCAAAGTATATTGATATAATAAACAGAAACAGTCTTAATTATATAGTTAATGATTCTAAAGAGAGCAGTGATAATCTTGAAACATATAATCCACAATGGCACTTAGTTATTGAATTGCCTTTTGCATCTTTCAACTTAATGTTAGGGATTGCTGACAGTGATTTAAATAATCCGCCATATCCAGTAACAGATTATATAGGAAAAGAACTTTTTATAGATTTAGAAAACGTATCAAAATCTTGTAAAGTAATAAGAACAGATGAAAGCAATAAAATTGCAACACTAGCTATACCACTTTATTTCTGGGAAACTTTAGAAATAGACACAACTAGATATTTTAATAATAATTCCGACTATTATGATTCAACAAGAATAATAAATGGTAGAATTAACAATGTAATAGAAAATAATATTTTTAATCATCATGCAACTTCGCCAATGTCTTACGCAAAGCTTTCTACTGATCCTACTAGAAATGGTACATGGACATGGCCTTCGCAGATACATGAATCAGTTAGCAAATTTTTGGCAGGTAGAGATACTGGGGGTGATATTGGAGTTGATATTGGGTATAGCATCTACAAACCTTTTGTAAACAAAGAATTTCATAATAGCTTAGAGATATATGATTTTTACACATATCCTAATTTATTAGCAAATCCTACGTATTCACCTATTCAGATGACATATGATACAAATATAAACTCAATAACAGACGGGAAATTTGACAAGATTCCTTTCATACTTCCTTATTCTATAAAACAACTTTTAGCATTAAGTATTGATCAAGATCCTGATGATTGTAGACATGCCTTAATAGTAAATAGAGACTACAATATTTCTTTATCAAGCTTTGTAACTCTTGATAACAAAACCCCAGTATACTCAAATAAAGGACAAAACATAGACAAGTTAAATAATTTTTATAAATTAGAAAACAGTAAAAGATATTTTACTCATGAAAGATATTTTGAAAACAACATATCACAAGTTTCAGCAAGAGAAACAAATGGATTACAGACTTACGATGTTAATGAAAGTTTAAATATAAATGAAAAAGTTTATAGATCAAAAATTTATAAAAAATCAATTAATAACGAATATTTAGCTTCTAATTACTATTTAATATATAAAATACATGACCTTACTACAAACCACAGTATACATGCTGGCTCTGATGTTTATCCTTATAAGGTAATAGAAACTATAGCAATAGATACAGATAATTTATTGTTTGAAAAAAGATCTTTGTCAAAAGAAGACTTGCTTGCAGGATTTAGTAATACAGATATTATTAGAATATACGAAAATGATCTTTTAGAAGATAACTACTTTAGTAATGATATAAATTCAAACACACCTTATTTTGAAATAGATTTTTCTTCAAAGTCAAAAAGTTTTGATGTATCAGCTGGAACAACAGTTAATGGTATTGACCAAATACTAAATTCACATTTAAAAATAGATGTGTCAACAAATATTTCTTCGAGCCTATCTACAACTACAACGGGACAACTTGGAACTCCAATATATACTATTGAAGATAATAAAGAGAAATTATATAAAAGTTTTAATAGTCAAGAAGATGCTATAAAAAACTTTTTCTATGGCTTCAGTAAAGGAAAATATCGATATCCTATTGAAAAACTCGATGGATTTAAATATGGTGTACAAAGTGGTAGTCCGCAAACTTTAAAAGTTCATTTTAGCAACAAAAGATTTGGTATGTTTGCTGATAAAATTATGGGTACTATGAATTACTCTGTAGTTTCTAAAGATACAAGTGGTAAAAATATAGTTGAATATAGTATCTTAAAGAGATTTGTTGATGCTAATTATAAATATTTAACAAGTACAGGCACAATTAGATATACTTATAACATAGATAAAAGATCAAGAAGTGTAAAGCCTTTTATTGAGCAGTCTTCTAGTTAATAAAGCTAAAGAAAGAAACTTTTTAATTATGTCAGGAATTTTAGATAAAAAAAGTAGAATTATAGATTTCGTTATCACAGAAAACGGAAGAGAGCAAATGGAAGACGGTGACATAAGGTATAAATTTGCATCTTTTAGTGATAAATCAATTATTTATACAAAAAATCACGATCTTTCTTTAGTAAATAAATCAAACATAACAGATTCTGAACTACATTATATACCTTTAGAAGTAGCTACAAAGCTTAATGACAATATTAATCCTGAATTTGATATTAGAAAGTTCTATACAGACTCAGGTACATCAATTACAGGACTTAACGATGTTTCTATAGATACACAAGGTAATGACTTCTTGATGGAATCTTCATTATCAGGTTATTTGAAAAACTTAAAATTGTTAAGAACAAAAAATATAGTAAATGAAGATGCAGAATTAAGCTTTATTGAAAGAAATACAAATAATGAAGAAATAGATTTTTCTGATAACGGAGAATCATCTAATAATTCAAATGTATTAAAATATTCAACAATCAAAAAAAGAATAGTTAAGAAAAAAAATATTCCTGTTATTGCACTAGACAAAAGATTTTCACATAAAACTAATTTCTTGTATCTTCCACCTACTGATAGTGTCACAGGTGTAAATCTTTACTCAAGAGATAATTTTAAAAACTTAGAAGATTTAGATGAAGAAAATTCGACAGGATTTTTACTATCAAGTTACAATCAGTTGGTTGATGAAAGTTCTATAGAATCAAGAGAAAAAGAAATCTTAAAGATTTTAAGAAGCATAAAAAGCAATGATAGCTTATATAAAAGGCTTTACGAAATAGAAAAACCCTCAGAAAATGATTCTCTTATTTTTGAAATGCATGAACTACATACTGTAAGAGAAGCAGACTTAAATGCTGATCCAGTAATACAAAAAAAAGTAAATTTAAAAAAATTACATTTTGTTAAAATAGGTGATTTTTACGACAAACCAAGCGGGACAACAAAAAAAGTTTATTTAATTGGAAAGTTTTTCAATACAAGAGACAACTCAGATGATTTAGATACAATGTTTACATTTAATGATGGAAAAGTCAATCTAGATAGTAAAAGTACGTTTACACTGTCTGCATATTTTTCATTTGTATCTTTATTTACTTTAGTTGTAGAATAAAAGGAAAAAAATGATAACAATACCTGACACAATTAAAAATATAAATTCAGACTATAGAGTAAATGTAATTGGAAACGATAATGAAGTAGTTAATCTTTTAAATTCTAATACTAAGTTTTCTATAGATCTCGAGCTTACTTTAAATAGATCAAATAGACTTTTACAGACTGCCAAATATATAGAATTTTATTTCTTAAGTGAAAGTCTTGGCGGCAGGGACTCTTTTAATATACAGTTTAAAAACTTTTTATTAGAAAATCAAAACTCAAAAAGCAAAAAATATGCTGAAAGCAGCTTGTTTAATGAAATATTAGAAAATGATTCAAGAAAAAATATTTTTATAGACTATAATGCTGCTTACGAAGAAAATGAAGGTTTAGTAGAAAGAATAAACTTTGATTTAAATAATTTTAATGAAGATAGCAATATTTATAATGCTAATATTAGTCAAGCTTTTTCAAAAAATATATTTACATTTGGTCTTAGCAGTACTATTTGTTTTAAAAAAATAAGAGCTTCTATTCTTGACGAAGACTATAATATAATTGATATTTCACCTTTTTTTGCAATTGATTTCTCTGCTTCAAATATTCGAAATGAAGTAGAAATGCAAAGTTTTGAAGATTTTTATGAAGAAAAATTTGATATAATACGAAATAATATTGATTTATCATATGCTCCTGGTGACTCACAAAAGGGCGAGTTAATTAAAATATTCCAGGACAACTCTTTTAAGATACCAGATTGCGAAATAGAGCCTATTTTAACTTATAAAAGTAGAAGAGTTGTTAGAGGAGATCGTATTGATACGGGACAAACGGGAGATTTTCTTATAGGTATTTTTCAAGGTCAAACACCTGCTCAGTCGAGCACAATTCAAGATTTTACAAAAGAAATAGTTGTAGATTATTTATCTGGTGTTAACAACTTTCAGTTTGACGTATACATAGAATTACGAAAGTTCATAATTCAATTAAGCGGATCTAGAGAACAAGAAAATCTAACTGAAACTAGAGTTCCGAGATCATTTACAAATGGTACGATAAATAAAACAATAAACTTGACAAGAAACAGCAGTTTTATTCAAGATATAGTTAATTTTAAATTAGTTGAAGTTACTAATGAAATATTAAGTAATATAAACATTGTCATTGGCACATTTATACAGTCAACTGTACCAAATGATTCAAAAATCGGTATACCTATTACGTTTAGTTTATCTAATGATTTTAATAATGAGCAAATATTAAGTCAAATTATGTTAAAGGATCTCACTATAGATAAAGTTTCATCTAGTAGTTTAGATTTTTTCTACAAAAGACAGGATTTTTCTGTTGAAAACAAAGTCGATTATAGGAAAAGCAGCTTATTTGAATTAACTAGTAGTAATAATATGAATGTTTGGCACCAAAATTTAGATTATTACTTAGCACTAAGATCTGACACTAAGTGTAACATTAATTTAAAACTATTTTTTAATGGTCTTGAAGAAAATTTAACAGAAAAAACAAGTCAAGTTAATATTGAATATGATAATACATTAAGGAACAGAATTTCAAATGCAATTCAAAGAGTTCCAGACGAAACGAACAAATTATTTAAACAAAATTTAATCTGTAATAATGATGAACTAAATTTATATTTAACAAGTTTTAGATCAAATCCTTTTATTGAATTTAAAAAGTTTACACTTAATAATGCTAGTGTATTCAGTGATGTTGCAGCAACTTATGGATACAAAAATACTGATGGTAGTAGTGATATTAGAAACTTTTTAAAAAATTGTAAATTAAAAATAAGTTATACATCAAAAATAACAAAAGACAGAGAGCACAGTGAAGATTATGATTTTTATTATAACTTTGATAATTTTTTTGATATAAGCGATCTTTCTAACGTAGTAAGCATTGAAAATGTAGTAAATAATTTTAACATAAGTGAACATTCTTTAATATTAAGATCAAAAATAAATCAACTTATGTATTCTACGACATATGAAGATAAAATTATCTATATGAGTGATATTACGAATTTAATACTTTCAAAATCACTAGAGTTTGAAATTTTACCTATACCTAAGTTGATTATAGATCAAATTGGGGTAGGACTCGATAATAATAGAAACATAATAACTAAAAATTTAGCAACAGAAGATGCAGTTAAAGAATTCCAGTTAGTATTTCTAATATATTCATTTCCTCTTACTTATACGAATCCTGAAGGTGATGTTAAGCCTATAAAGAGCTTGTTTTTTTCAGACAGTGAAAGAACGCAATCTTTGCTAGACACACCTTCATTATTTTCAAGAGTATTTGAGCTATACAGCAATGCTATAAGTAGAAACAATATTTATATAAAAGAAGCTTCTTATAATAAAAACGAAATATTAAATTCTTTAAAGCCTAGCTCTTTAGGGACTTCATTTAACAATCTAAACTTTTTCTTAGAGAGAGATGTAATTAATAATTCTATTTTAAGCAACTTTAGTATAGATGATAGTTTTATTAGTTACAATAGATTTCCTTTGACTTTATTGTACAAAGATTATAACTATAATTCACAAAATCAAACTTACATACCTGAAGAGTTGACAATTTTCTATTCACCACATATTAAAGGATCATTAGATATGTCTTTTTTCTCTGATGAAGGTGATGAAAGCTTGAAAAATGTATTAATTTCAAAACTTTTAGAAAATAAAGTTCCTGGTTTAAGAGATGTTTCATTTAATCAAAGCTTACAATTTCTTTTAAAAGTTGATGAAACTAGCGAGCTAACAAGAGAAGATTCTGAACTTTCAGGAAATGGAAATAAAGTCTATTTGACTTCATATGAAAACAATGAGTTTTTAACAAATATTGATACAAATATTATGCGACAAACACATGACAGAGCAATTATTCAAAGAAATTACAATATTTTAAATATTTTAAAAATAAACTCAGAAATTTTAAACTCTAGCAATAGTTTGTTTAGTATAGCAAAAAATGCAAACATGACAGAATTAAAATCAGTTTTGGTTAGAACTTCTATAAGTTTTAGAATGACAAAAGGGTTATATAGTAATGTAGGTAAAATACATGTAGTTTTCAATAAAGAAATACCACGAGTAAACTTAAATAATAATATTATTAAAATAGATAATTTAAGTAGAATTAATTCTAGAATAGCTTCTGAAACTTCTTTACCAGGGCAAGTATCAAGTTTACCTAGATCACTAGCTGCAAATCGTAACGGCTTGCTAAACTTAAATGCAGGAAGAAGTCTTACGCTAAGACAATAAACAAATATAAAATAGGATAAAAAATGTTTGGTTTTTTAAATTTACTTAATAATAACACAATTACTAATGAAGAACGCATTAATATGCATGTAAATGCAGCATACGCTAACTATAATGAAAATTTTTCAAATTTAGTTAATATAGAAGATGTAAATAATCTTAGCATTAATCTAATAGATTATGTAAATAGTCAGCAGCAAGGAAGAAATACTGAGGATGACTTAGATAGTTTTATTAGCGGTAACTTAGGAACAAGATCAAACAATAGTAATATAGAATTTTTATTTTCAATTGAGAGTAATCTAAATTCTAGAATAACACATAGTTTTAACGGAAGAAATAACTTAATTGACTATAAAAGTGAATTAATTGAAAATAAATTTGAAAAATTAAAAAATAAATTAAATGCTTTTTCAAATATAAAAAATAATCATATTTTTTTACAAAAAACATTCTTAGATAATTTTGATAAGCTTTCTAAGATAGTTAATTTTATATCATCTGGGATAAGTGAAAAAACAGAAAAAGTAAAAGAAAACTCTTTTGAGAATAAACTTAAAAGAGAATATTATACTAATTCTGGATTTCTTTTTAACAAAGTTATAAATTATATTGACAATAATCTTACAATAGAAGAAGATAATTTTACTTTAAAAAATGAAACTTTTCTTAGCAAAGAAGAGACTATATCTTTTAATTTTATAAACTATGAAGAAAATTCTTTGTTGAGGAAATCTTTAATTGTTTTAGAAGAAGACTATCCATTTAGATTTGTTAAACCTTTGAAAAATACATCAAACGATATAGTAATACAAAGCATAATAAATGCAACAAGATCACTTTATACAATGTCAACAAATAGCTTAATAGATAACTACATTACAGACGAAAAGCTTTCTATAAACTATGAAGAAGAATCACTTAAAAACTTAACAACAGAAATTGACAGATTTTATATTTTTGATTTAATAGATGTTAATGCAGACTATTTTGACCCTTCTTCAATCTACTTGAGCTCTAGTTTAAGAAAGAAAAATATAGACTTTACACAATTAAAAAATACATCTGAAAGTTTGTCAACTATCAACTATTTAATTCCTGTAGCTGAAAATAGAAGAAAAAATATTGAAGTAGTTAACTCTATAATACCTAATGAACTAAAAACAAAAAATTATAACAAGTTTTGTATTGAGTCAAACAAATATTTTGTAGATAGTATTTATAATATAGATTTTTTAAATAGAGATATTAATTATGGATTCAGTAACAGCTATGACTTTTTCAAGTATTTGACAAAAATGACATCGTTTAACAATGGTCGCAAAGGTAAATGGGAAAGCTATCTTGGTAATAATGATTGGCAACGAAGTAAACAAGAGGGTAGACCTGTAAGAGTTTTTGGTGAAAATGTATTTGACGCAGTAAATACAGAAGAAATTGTAAAATGTATATATTTTAAAGATTTGCCAATGCATACACATAACTTCATTGGATTTGCTAATAATTTGCGTAGCAGCTCAGCCTATAAATCAACAACAAACAAGGAAGATGTTTCTTACGTTGAATATGACAGTGCAAACAAAGTTAATGATCTTAAATATAAATTAGAAATTGATAATCTCGTAAAAAGAACAAAAGTAAAATTTCTGGAAAACAATAACATAAGTGTTGGAATGTTTAAGGAAGTTGCAAATAACATTAGAGTATCTAACAATATCAATAAAAAGAAAATATTGTCATATAGTGATAGTAATGAAGAGAAAAAATCTGTTATAAGTAAAAACAATGACTTTTACAAGCTTTTGTTTACAAAGGACCCTTCTGGTGGCATAACATATAGTCATACTGATATTTTTACAAATCATAAAATAAACAATGAAATCTATAAAGGTTTAGATGAATTTAAAAAAAATGATTTATCTGTTAATTCTGAAAGAGAGAATGTAAAGAATAACTTCAAGGATTTTCTTTGCTACTATTATCCAAAATGCAGGTTTTTTTCTAGCAGTAAATTTTTCCATGGTATTAAAAGTGATATAATCAAAGACTTTGAGACTTTTAAGAATCGAAGCAATGAAAATATTAATAATAAGCATGCTACTAATCAAGCCCTTTATTTGAATACTTTTGAAAATAGTGCTATAGATGAAAATTCAAAAAGAATTATTGCAAGAAGATTTTTGAAAAAATCAATCATGCTTGACAAGAATAGTAATGGATCTCTTAATAATGCTAAAATGAGTGATTTTGTTTATAAACAAGATGATATTTTAATAGAAAATTATAGTAAGTCATCTAAAACAAGTATTAGAAATTACTTAAATGATATTGTTAATTCTTCAAGTAATTTGAAAACAATACGACGATCTGTTTTTTCAAATACAAATATAAGAAATTTAGCAGATCAGTCAAACTATAAAATGTTTACAGGTTTAAATACAATAACAGATCAAGAAAATGTTTTATATTTTTTCAAACATTCAGATCAGTTTAATTCTCAAGATGAAGAATTTTGGAGTAACTTTAGAACTGATCTTGCACAGTTAATGATTACCTCAAGAGGAACATTTAATCATAGAGATACAGTTGCAATTGACGAAGGAGTGGATAACTTTGTTGAACGAATGGGTTATAATATTGAAAACGATAGTGAAGTTATATCAGAAAAAATAAATAGCTTTGCTAGACAGTACATTGATGAAAATTTTAATAGTACCAGGTTGAGTCTAACTGGTAAAATGCATTTTAACTTTTTTCCTTTTCATTTTTTGGAATATGATTATGTAATTTTAGGAGATGCTAATGCTAGAGATTCTTTGAATTTTACATACAGGAGGAAAGAAATTAATAATATTAAATCTATTCCAACAGAAGTTGAAGGTCAATTTGAGTATTCACCTGATAAAAATCGTGGTTTAGATATTACAAGTTCAGAAAATATAAAAATAGAAATTTTTCCTGTATTTAACGACATGAAAAGCTTAAGACAAGATCCTGATCTTTACAAGCCTAGTATTATAATTGAGGATCTTTTTGATGAAATGTTTGTAGAGGGAACAATTTCAAACTCTATATCAAAAGTGATACAACAACTATTGAGATTAAAAATAAGTGAGTATAAAACAAAACATTTTCAATCAGAAGACAATGTAGACGAATTTATAAATACAAATGAAAACGTTTTAGAAGATGTAATAAAAATATTAGAGTTATATTCAAAAATTTATTTATTTGCATTTAATAGATCACAAAGAGAGTTGTCTATAAGATTTTTCAAGTTTGTGGATGCTTCTAATATTTCTTCATCAATACACACAACAAATATTATAAAAAAGTGGTCTATAGGAAGCTTTAGCTCAAATACTTTAACAGCAAATGAAGTAGAAGAACAGCTCGAACTCCAGAATCCCAATGGTGGGGAGGGAGTTGGACCTCCACTCGGGCCGACTCGATTTGATGAAAGATCTTTGTTTTTTGGAAGTAGTGATTACGATCGTACTGTTGGTGCCCATGGTGTATTTGATATTCAAAAATTTTCTGCAGAAACATTGACACAGACTGAAGCGATAAAAAATAGATGGACAATCAATGGACGTATTTTCAACCAGAATGATGATATTGATTGTTTTAGAAGTACACTTCTTTCTGATTTCAATCTATTAAATACTTCTTACAGAATAGAAAATGAAGAAAACAATAGCTTGAAAACAACCTTTACTGAATTTTTAAATAATGTTGATGAAAGTTTAAAAGAATCTGATGTTTTGCAAGCTTTTAACCTTGATATTATTAATGGGTGTATTGATTATCAAGATAAAATGTTATCTAAGTCTAGAAGAGAACTTTCTTCAAGCATAATGTTTGATAAACTTAAAGAGATATATCCAGTAAACAAAGTTGAAGAAATAGAAGAAAACTTTTATGATATATTTTATATTAATTATTTAAGTAAAGATTTATTTAAAAATCTCTATATAAACAATAAACTACAAAAAAATATAAACGAAGGAATTGATAATAATCTGGATTACTTAAAAGACTCTAGTTATCTTGATATATTTAAAGATTTAGAGAAAAATCAATTAAATAATATTGCTGCCATTAGAGACAGTAGTTCTATTTCTAAAATTTCATCTAACAAGACTTTGCTTGGCTTTTACAACTCTAATTTTTATACTTTTGGCTTAAAGAAAGATCAATTAGAAAATTTAACTTACAAAAGTCTTATCAAGTTTAAAATAAGCATTGTTGATAAATTTAACTTAAATCATATTTACATACCTAAAACTTTAATATTCAGTCCTTTATTTACAAATACTGAAAGATTTGTAAGTGAAGATTTCCCAGGTATGTCAGATGACAATATGTTGTTTTACTATCAATTAAATAAAAATTTACAAAACAGATTAAACGTCGTTAACTATAATGATATCATTAGAAACTTACAACAATATCCTGAAGGTGATTTTTTTATAAAACTAATTCAAAATAAATTAAATTTAAGTATAGAAGAAAGTTTAATCTTTTATGAACATTTAATACATTGTCATGTTAACTCAAAAAAATCTAATTATATAGTAGAAAATATTTACAGTATAAATAATCTAAACAAGACAAATCATGATTTAAATAGTAAAATATTGGAAAAATTTAAAAACTTGAGTAACAAAGAATTCTTTAATATTTTTGATATTAAAAAAGACAAAGTCTTTGATAATAATGACTTAATATCAAAAAGCTTATTTGAAGCAAATGAAAACAATGATATTGTTTATGAGTTAGTTAATTATTTAAGTAAAATAGGTGAAAC
>MDTG01387518.1_pt1 | contig 23279 bp, 36 predicted proteins | sample 811421 | NCBI WGS metagenome assembly MDTG01 (sample SAMN05326645, study PRJNA326480) | marine metagenome | isolation source: seawater | place: Pacific Ocean: South East | collected 2011
ATCTATAACAGCAAATGCAACAACTTTAAATTATTGTTTAGATGCTGTAGCTGGAAGAGTAACACCCTCTAAACAAGAATATGAAAAACGTATTCTTGGCATGAAAAAAATGTTTTCAGATGGTAAAAAATATGAGTTAGATTGGTGGCCAGATGAAACTAATGATGCAAACCCTAAGAATAATTACTATGCAGAAGGTTATTTAGATGAAGATATGTCTGGTATGTCTGTTAAGTCAGGTGATAAGCTATCTGTAAAACGCGGTGCAGGAATGACTAAACAAGGAGTTGAAAAGTACCGCAGACGTAATCCTGGTAGTAAATTAAAAACAGCAGTAACTACTCCTCCTAGTAAACTTAAACCTGGAAGTAAAGCTGCTAATAGAAGAAAAAGTTTTTGTGCTCGTTCTAGAGGCTGGACGGGTGAGAGAGGTAAAGCAGCTCGTCGTAGATGGAACTGCTAGTAAGTATAAATAAGGGATAAATAGAGGTATACATGGCAAACGAAACAAATTCTAGGTTAGATAGTATCGAAAAAAAGATCGATAAGCTAGCAGATGCTATGGTATCTTTAGCAAGAGCTGAAGAGAAAATTGAAGGTTTGAAAGACGATCACGATAAAATGTACGAGAGAGTCAATAGACTTTCTCAAAAACTTGACGAAATAGAGCAAAAAGTAAACGATAATTTTAGAGTTGTAACTGTTATTAGTAAGTTGTTCTGGGTAGCAATAGTTGCTATAGCAGGGTCAGTCGCAGCCCAAATATGGATGTAGGAGAAAAAAATGATCAATATCACTAAAAAATTGGCTGAGGCTTACACTAAGGTCAATGAAAATCAAAAGGCAGTTATGGAAGCGGTATTTGTAATACCAGAAGAAATTCCTGCTCAAGAAAGAACCGCTTTTCATGGCGCAGCCGCGGCTGCTCATAAAGCAGGAAAATCACATTTTAGTTTCAATGGTAAGAAGCACCCGGTAACTATGAAAAAAGATGCCGCGCATGCTATTACTTCTGATACTCAAAAAGAAGCAGCAGATCTAGATAAAGGAAATGCTGATAAAGCTATTAAGCATGATTGTGCTACTCATGTAGAACATGCTAAATGGGGCCCCGGTCAACCCATTTCAGGTGAGCATACTATTGTAGAAACATCTCCTGGACATGGTTATGTAACTCATTATGATGTGCTCTTCGAGCATGGATTGGAAAAAGATGTATCTGTAGAGGATCTAAAAATTCTCAAAGAGAGTCATCATGGCCATGCCCGTAAAAAGAAATCAACTACTGAAGATGAAGTAGTTATGAACCCTAAGAAAGAGAAGAAAAAAGGCAATGAAAAAAATACTGACATGGATAAAGAAGCTACTCCAATGGAAAGTACGATTTATAAAAGGATTTTGGAAGCTCGTGCTACGGCTGATAAGGATGGTAAACATACTAAGGGTGCTACCCCACCTGAAGAAATGGATTCTAAAGATTCTCCCTCAGCGAAAAAAATGAGAGCAGATCACAAAGGTGACGTAATTGACAATCCTGAAGCTTCAGGCGATGAAGTAAGGAAAGCTTCAGATGCTGGTCCTAAATCACCAGCAAGAAAAGGTGACAATATGAAAGGGGATAAGAAAATTATTCCTTCAGCAACCCCCGTGAAAGGAATGTAAATAATGGCAAAAGCAAATCCTGATTTAATTAAAATTAATACTATTTCACCCCCCAGATGGTGTTCGCATGCTATACCTACTCGTAGAGGATGGGAAGATCCGGACACCGGTGAACTATTAAAATCAATGAGACATACTCAAGCTGAACTTGATAAGTGGCACGGTGTAGAGCCAGTTGAGGAAAAAATTAAACCTCATAAACTAATGGAAACACCTCCTCCCCCTCCTCCTCCTGTTGAACCTGAAGAGGTTGAAGAAGAGGAAGATGATATTGAAAGTATGTCTAAGCTAGAATTAGAACTACTAGGTAGAGAACATGGGGTAGAATTAGATCGTAGACAGTCTAAGAGCTCTTTAGTTTCTCAGATAAAAGGATTATTGAATAAAAACTCCTAAATAGAATAAACAATTTAGGATAAACAATGAAACTTTTTGATGATTTAAATGACAGTAATGTATTACTCTATGCAGCTAAACATTATTATAAACCAAACTGTACAGATGCTGAAGAGTTTTACGATGACTTGAAACGTTTTATGTATTTAAAAAGATTATTTAATCGATACAATAAAACAGGAGAATTATCAGAAAGATTAATACTTAATCATCTTATTGTCATATTTAATGTCTTTGATATTAAACCTAGTTTAAGAATGTTAGAACATTATATTGAAGGAAAGTATTGGTATATTTTAAAACCGTTTTTGATTTATTTAAAACATATAACTAATAATCAATATACTAATATAGCAATGGACAAGGAAGTAATAGATAGGTTAAGGAAAATATAATGGGAATTATAAAAAGAGCAGGTGACTTAGTCTATACGTTTAGATTTCTTAGACTGCTCACAACTCCATTTGAAGAAACAGAAGCTTTTAAACGTGGTATTATCGATAAAGATGGTAAACGTCGTAAAGAGTTTACCTTAAATACTATGGACAATAGAGATATCTATAAAGATTTTTATACTCCTTTTCATAGATTAGTTTTCAATATAAAAAAATTACTAGCAAAAGCTCCAGGTGGTAGTAGTAGATTAGGTTCTTATGCTGCTGCTTTATATTTGTTAAGAGAAGAATTTAGTATATCAGATAAAAAAATAGAACAAGGTCTAAAAGAATTAGGAATAGACCCTTTAGATTTCTTAGAAGAAAGTTCTAATTGGTTTTTATCTGATGACAAAAAATTAGTTTCTGATTCATATAAACTTACTAATGATAAAATATTAAATAAAACTTTTGAAGATATAATCAGAAAGGGTGATAGAGTAATTGTAGAAGAAAATTGTTATCCTATAGGTCAAATATTTGGATTAGATTTATATGAAGTTACTCATTTTAGAACTAAACAACCCGTAGTAGTTACTGTAAGTGAGTTAGCACGATGAAAGAAAACTTCATGGACGGTCGCAATCCTCAAGATAAAGGAGACTCTAAAAGACACGGAATAAACACTAAAGCAAGTGTTAGTTCTTTAAGAAAAACTGCTAAGAAAGGTGGTAGAAAAGGTCAATTGGCTCATTGGTTAGCTAATATGAAAGCTGGAAAAAGAAAAAAGAAAATGAAAGAGGAAGCAATGACAGCGGCAGATGCTGGTATTCCTCAAGATACTAAAAACATGGGACCTTCTAGACTACCAAAACATATTTTAAGACGTAAGTTGGGTCTTCCTATTAATATGACAGACAGAAGAAGAAAGAAAACTCAACCACCAGTTTTATTAAAACAATTTAGGAAGTATTTCGATGGTTAGAATTTATATTGCTATAGCTATTTTACTTTTTATGGGGTCAGCTGCATATGGAGCTTATTACTACTATAACGATACTCAAGAAAGATTAGCTACACTACAAAAAAATAACGCTAAGTTATCTACAGCTGTAGAAAGTAAAGATCTAGTAATAGATAATATGAAAGAAACTCAAAAAGAATTAGAAGCTATTAATTCACAATTAGCTCTAGACTTAAAAGATGCAGAAGGTTATACTGATGATCTTCGTAAAAAACTACAAGAACATAATCTTACTATTTTAAGTTTAAAAAAGCCCGGGCTTATAGAAAAGAGAATAAATGATGGTACAAAAAATATTATTAGTGAGCTTGAGTCTATTACTGCTCAGTAGTTGCGCTAGGGTTCCTGAAAAACAAGTAGTCACTGTAGAAACTATAGTAGAAAAAAATATACCTATAACTCCTAGACCTAAAGGAGTTAAGTTAACTTCTCCTTATTTTCACGTAGTTAATGAACACAATCTAGAAGAATTTATAACTAAGTTCAAAAAACAAAATGGCTCTGAACTTATTTTTTATGCTTTATCAGTAAGAGATTATGAAAGTATGGCATTAAATCTAGGTGAATTAAGACGCTATATAGAACAGCAAAACGCTGTTATATTATATTACGAATCTGCTCTAAAAAAAGATGAAAAAGAACAGTTGCCGAACGACGCAAAGTAATATATAATACATCACATAACAACAGAATGACTAACTGCATATAATCCGATATGCAGCTCATCTATTATTTTTTCAAGAGGTAAAATATGCTTAAATTAGTTCCTAATAATCGAGATGCTGATACAAGAAACTTAATGTCCCTAACAAAGTTTTACGAGGGATATTCTCGTTTTGATGATGAAAGAGAACGATATGAGTCTTGGGAAGAAGCTGTATCTCGAGTAATGAATATGCATAGAGATTACTATAAAAAGAAAATGACTCCTCAACTTGGTCAGTTAATTGACGAAGCAGAGTCTCTCTATAAACTTAAGTATGCTTTAGGAGCTCAAAGAGCATTACAGTTTGGTGGTGATCAATTAATTAAGCATGAAATGAAAATGTATAATTGTACATCTACATATGCAGATAGACCTGAATTTTTTTCAGAACTTCTTTATATTTTATTATGTGGAGCTGGCGCTGGATTCTCAGTACAGTTTCATCACGTTGATAAACTACCTAATATACAAGAAAGAAAGAAACAAGCTAAAGGTTGGGTAGTAGAAGATTCTATTGAAGGATGGGCTGATGCTTTAGGTGCATTAATGTCTTCCTATTTTGTTGGAGGTGGTCAGTTTCCAGAGATGGAAGGACGTAAAGTCTATTTCGATTTAAACAATGTTAGACCAAAAGGTGCTATGATTAATGGAGGTTTCAAAGCTCCAGGACCTGAACCTCTTCGTAGAGCTTTAGATAAGATAGAGCATTTAATTCAATCAAGAGTATTAAAAGGTCAGTCTCGTCTTAGACCTATTGATGTCTATGATATTGCTATGCATGCTGCTGATGCTGTACTAGCTGGTGGTGTACGTAGAAGCGCAACTATTTGTCTTTTTAGTCCAGATGACGATGAGATGGTAGCTGCTAAAACCGGTAATTGGTTCGTTGATAATCCTCAGAGAGGCCGTTCTAATAATAGTGCAGTTATTGTTCGATCTGAAATAACTAGAGAAAAATTTAAATCTATTATGAAATCAATTAAAGAGTTTGGAGAGCCTGGATTCTATTTTGTAGAAGATAAAGATTTTACAACAAACCCCTGTGTAGAGATTGGTATGTATCCTCAAATAGGAGGTAAGTCAGGTTGGCAAGGATGTAATCTAACTGAGATTAATGGTGGTAAATGTGATACAGAAGAAGAGTTCTATAAAGCTTGTAGAGCAGCTGCTATTCTAGGTACCTTACAAGCTGGTTATACTAATTTTAAATATTTAAAACCTATTACAAAGAAGATCTTTGAAAGAGAAGCTCTATTAGGTGTATCGGTAACTGGCTGGATGAATAATCCAGAGGTACTATTAGATGCAAAAATTCAAAAGGAAGGAGCTAAAATTGTTAAAGAGGTTAATAAAGAAATTGCTAAGCTTATTGGAATCAATCCTGCAGCTCGTACCACGTGTGTTAAACCAAGTGGCAATGCTTCCGTTCTACTTGAAACTGCAAGTGGTATTCATGCAGAGCATGCTCCAAGATATATCAGACATATTCAACTCAACAAAGAATCGGAAGTAGCTCAACTTATTGCTCAATCTAATCCTTATATGGTAGAAGAATCAGTATGGTCTTCTAATAATACAGATTATTGTATTGGATTTCCTATTGTATCTCCTGTAGGCTCTATGTATAGAGAAGAGCTATATGGTACCGAACTATTAGAAAAAGTAAAACTAGTTCAACGTAACTGGGTAGAAGCCGGTACTAACGAAGATCTTTGCGCTAGCCCGAAGATAAGACATAATGTATCTAATACTGTTACTGTTATGTCTCATCAGTGGAATCAAGTAGAAGATTATGTTTATAATAATAGAAACTATTTTGCTGGTATATCTTTCTTAAGTGGAAGCGGTGATAAAGATTTCTGCCAAGCTCCTATGACTGAAGTAAAAACAGAAGAAGATATAGTTAATGAATATGGTAAAGCAGCTTTATTTGCTTCTGGTCTTATTGTAGATACTCGTAAAATGGGCTTTAGAGATCTGTGGGAAGCTTGTATGGTTGCTAGAACAGCAGAGCAATATAGAGGAGAAGTCTCCGATATAAGAGCTGAATGGATTAGACGTTTTAATAAGTTTGCTGATAACTATTTTGATGGTAACTTACAAGAATGTGAATACTGTCTCAAAGATGTATTTTTGCTACATAAATGGACGAAGATACAACAGAACCTAACACCAGTAGATTTTGCTACTCAATTAGAGACTAAAAAGTTTACAGATGTTGATACTATTGGTTCTGCCGCTTGTGTTGGAGGCGCATGCGAAATAACTTTTTGAGGCATAAATGGAAAAAGAATACTGGACAGATTGTATAGCATGTGAGGTAGAAACTCAGGTTTTAGTCAGTACATCAGATGAAATACCTCAGTTTTGCCCCATGTGTGGTTCCCCTACTACTTACGAAGAGTTAGAAGATGAAGAATAATTGTAAGTGTGTAAAATGTGACCACCCTTGTCATTGTGATGAAGAATGTGAAAACTGCGTAAATGACATATGCACTGGATGTGATTGCGAGTGCTGTGCTAAATAGATCTAAAGGATCTATATTATGTGGTATTACAAAAATAAAGAATTTGATGTTACTCCAGAAGAGTATCAGGGGTTCGTATATCTAATAACTGAGTTAGATACTGATAAAAAATACATTGGAAAAAAGTTCTTTTGGAAACCTAAAATACTTCCTAAAAATAAAAAACGTAAAAGACGTGTGAGAACCGTTGTAGAATCCGATTGGCGTAATTACTATGGTAGCTCTATTCAAGTGCGGGAGAACGTGGGAAACAAGGGGTCTGATATGTTTAAACGTGAGATTCTACGATTATGTAAAACAAAAGGTGAATGTAGCTACTATGAAGCTAAGTACCAATTTGATTATGATGTACTGTTTCGCGACGATTTTTACAATGAATTTATTGGTTGTAAAATACATAGTAAACACGTAAAATAACAGTTGCATTTTTTTCAAAAGGATATATAATTATATTATGATATGTAGAGGGTGATATGATACTTATTGATTATAACGCTATAGCAATTAGCAACGTAGTAACACAAAAGTTAGATATAGACGAAGATTTGATTCGCCATATGATTCTTAATAGTTTGCGAATGCATAGAAGTAAAAACCGAAGTAAGTTTGGTGAGTTAGTTATCTGTTGTGATGGTAAACGCAATTGGCGTTATGACTATTTTCCTAACTACAAATTTAAACGTAGAGATGCTCGTAAGACTTCTTCTATGGATTGGAATGAATTATTTCGCATTACTAATATGGTACTAGAAGAGCTCAAGTCTAACTTTCCTTATAAAGTAATAGAACATGAAAGATGTGAAGCGGATGATATTATTGCTGCTATAGCAGAAAATACTCAAGAATTTGGTCATTACGAAGAAGTTCTTATTATATCTTCTGATAAAGACTTTGCTCAATTACAAAAATTTAAGAATGTTAAACAATATTCTCCTATCAAGAAGTCATGGATAGTTGAGAAGACTCCTCGAAAACAATTAGCAGAATTAATACTTAAAGGAGATCAAGCAGATGGAATTCCTAATGTGCTTAGTTCTGATCATGTTTTTGTGGATGGTATTCGTCAGACTCCTATGAGAAGTAAACAATTAGAAAAGTTAATTGAAGATCCTAAAAGTAATGGAGAAGATATATATCGTAACTATCTTAGAAATAGAAAGCTCATTGACTTAAGTGAGACTCCAGAAGATATTAAAAACGAAGTTATTCATAACTTTAAAAAACAAGATAAGTGGCATAACAAAGGAAAAGTATTTCCTTATCTAGTAGAAAAAAGATGCCGCAGATTATTAGAAGATGTTAGGGATTTTATATAATGGTTAATTTTACAGTTTATAACTCATATGAGATTTTAGATAAAGTATCTAAAGCTAAGACTAAAAAAGAAAAAATAGATTTACTTCGTAAAGAAGATAATAATTGGGCACTAAAAGATATTCTTAGAGGTGCTTATGACGACGCAGTAGTGTGGATTTTACCAACTGGTCGTCCTCCTTTCGAACCCGCTTCGGAAGAGTCTCATCCATCTTCTTGGTCTAAACATAATAAAAAACTAGCTAATTTTGTTAAGGGTGGACCGGGAGAAAAAATAAAATCATATCAAAGAGAAAAAATGTTTTTAGATATTCTAGAAACTGTGCATCCTAAAGATGCCGAGCTTTTAGTTATGATGATCAATAAAAAGCTTAAAGTAAAAGGTATAACAAAAAAACTAGTTCAAGAAGCTTTTCCTAATCTTATATTGCGTTAACTATGCCAACATATAAAATAAGAAATAAAGAGACAAAAGAAACCTTTGAAGAATTCATGACGTATAGTGAATTGCAAGAGAAGTTAAAAAATGATCCGAATTTAGTTCATGTATTATCTACTCCATCGTTTATTACTCAAGCCGGATCTACATTGAGTAAAACTAGCAGTGGTTGGAGGGATTTGTTAGGTAATATTTCTAAAGGCGCTCCTCGTAATAAAATCAATAAATGAAATGCTAAATTAATAAGGAGAAAAAAATGGCATTTAGTCTATCAAATCGATCAAAAAAGAAATTAGAAGGTGTACATCCTGATATGGTTGCAGTTGTTGAAACAGCAATAACTCTAACTAAAGTAGATTTTGGGGTGACATATGGTGTACGAACTGTTGAAGAGCAAGAAAGACTTGTAGCAAATGGACGTTCTCAAACTATGAAATCTAAACATCTTATTCAAGATACAGGATATTCACATGCAGTAGATGTAGTGGCATATGATGGATCTGATGTTGTTTGGGAAATAAATGTTTATGATGATATATGTGACGCATTTAAAAAAGCAGCAGAAATGCACGGTGTAGCTGTTAAATGGGGTGCTGCCTGGTCTGAAGGTGATATTAGATCATATCCAGGTACAGCAGAAACTGCTATGCTGACATATATTGACTTAAGAAGAGGTCAAGGTAGAAGACCTTTTATTGACGGACCACACTTTGAACTGATGTAGGAGTTTTTATGACCATGGCTAAATATTCTAGATTTGATCCTCGGAATAAGAATAAAGGTAAACATAAAAATCAATCTATTAATAAAGAACTAAAATTTAAAGAAGTGAATACTGAAGATTTTAAGAAACAGCAGTTAAAGGAGATTGCTTTTGATAATGAGAATGTAGATAATGAATACGCCTTTCAAGAGCTTCGAGGGTAAACCTGATTTAGTAGAAGTAGTTCGTTTAGAAGAACACGACTATTGGAAACCTATTTTACTTGACTATATTAAAAGTATGGTTGAGGAAAATAATATAAAACTAAATGAAAAAGGCTATTTGTATGATTATGATCTTGATACTAAGATAGCTAGAAAATATCAATGGCCTTTTTACCAAGCTATATTTCCTTATGTGGAAGATCTTTTTCAATCTTATGGTTTGAGATTAGACGTAGAAGAATATAAAAGAGAAGGTGCTCCTCTACCTTGGTTCCAACAATATTTTCAAAGCTCTGACTTTGGTTGGCATCATCATGCAGGTCACTTTGCTTGTATCTATTATCTTGAATTACCAGAATCTAAAGAAGCTACTGAATTCTTAAATTTTAAAAATTATGTTGAAGAAGGTGATCTTATCTTTTTTCCAACTTTTTTAATTCATAGATCACCTGTTATTAGATCTAATAAAAGAAAAACTATTCTATCCCTTAATCTTAAAGGTAAAGTTGACAGAAAACTAATTAACAACTACAGGAGCTGATATGTCGACACTATTCGAAATTCTAAATAAAAGAACTGAATTTGAAAGATTAGTTTCTTTTCGAAAATCTTTTGTTTTGCCTAGTTATGAGAGTGATATTGAAAGTTTAAAGTACTTTATAAATAATGGTTATGCGAAAAATAGATTTCGTAAAAACTATAAAAAGGCTTTTCAGCTAGCTAGTGAGATAGTAGAATATCATGAAAAAAGTCAGCAAGAACGTATGGAGTTATTGGACTAACAATTGGGCAGATAACTATGGTAAAACTGAGATTGACTGGAAAACTACTGTAGGTATAGGGGACAGCATGTATGGGTTAAATATAGCCCATATGAGAGCCTTTGTAAATCAAAAACCAACTACACTTAACTTACACTACTTTCACTCTAAAGATTTTTCTTATCATTACGAAGACCCAGAAACTGTATTTGAGAGAAATCAATATGTAATGGATAGATATATGTGGAAAGATATAGTACACATTAATCATATCTTTGATAGTCAAGATACACTTTTATGGAAAGAAAGATATAGAAATGTAACAAGGATTAAAGATTCTGATATGTATAGATATTGGAGTTTTGATCCAACCTATTATACTGATTCAAAGTATAATAAAATTGTGATTTGGACTCCTGTTCAAAATAATGAACAGCAAATAAAATCATTTAAACTGCCTATGCTAGATAAAGAGTGGCAAAGGCTTATTTTTTTATTAAAAGAATTTGGTTATGAGATAGTTGAACTCACTTATAGAACTCCTATAAGTGAGGTTTTTTATCATATTAAGACTTGTGAAGTAATTTTATCATATGAAGGTATGTGGCATTATATTGCTAAAAACTTATTTAAACCTCATATAGTTTTTAGCAATTCTAATATTACAAAATGGCATACACCAGCAGCAATTCAAATAAATAGTAACAAGTTTTTTATTGATTCGGATTTAAAAAAAATTGATTACTATATCGAAGCAGCTACAGAAAAAGCTTATAATTATAAAAGAATGTTTAATCTTTTTATACATGGTTGGTAGATGGAAATTGATAGAGCGGTTATAGAAATAAATGGAGGATGTAACTACACTTGTAAAATGTGTCCTCAAACAACTCCAGAAGGAAAAACTGGTGCCCGAGGTAAAGCTTGGACCAGTCGAATGCCTATTGATGAATTTGAAAGATATGTAGCTGAGTGTGCTGAATATGGATTAAATGTAGTTAACTTAGATGGAAGTGGAGAAGCTACTGTAATAAAAAAACTACCTGAGTATATTTCTATTGTAAAAAAATATAATGCTAAAGCTGTTATATTTTCAAATGGTATGAGAATGTTCGGTGAATTTATGGAAGAGTGTGTAGATGCTGGATTAGATTTTTTTAGATTTAGTATTATTGGTTATGATCCTGACACTTATAGCAAATGGATGAATAGTAAACATTTCTATAGAGTTGTTTCTAATTTACATGAGATGAGACGTTATGTAGTAAAAACTAGATCTAAATGTGTAGTAGCTACTTATCATCTTATACTAGATAATAATAATATAGATTATGAAATAGAGCAGTATAAAAAGATAGTTGAAAGTGCTCATGTAAATACTGAAATATGGAAAATGCATAACTGGAGTGGAGTATATAAACCACAGTATGACAGAGAGGGTAAACAAAAAACTTGTGGTAGGCCTTTTAGTCCTGACATTGTTATTAGGGCTGGTGGGCTTGACGGTGCTACTGGTGCTATACATCCTTGCTGTCAAGTACTCGGAAGAGACTCAGAAGCGGTCTTAGGACATGGAAGTGAAAATACTTTAAAAGAAATATGGTATGGGGATAAATATAATAAATTAAGAGAACAACATAGGACAGGCGATTATCCTGATTTTTGTAAGAGTTGTGATTTTTTAGTTGATGATCCTGAAGTTTTAGTATATACTAACCATGAAAGAGAAAACCATAAGATGTATGGAACAAAATTTAGCTTAGAAGATTATCGATAATGATACCTTTAGATACTAACATTTATATTGTATACGATCATTTTGATCCTATTAGTGTGCAAGAATTAGAAGCTACACGTCAAGATTTTATAGATGTAGGTTTAAATAAAATTGTTAATCATAGTATAGCAAGAGAAGGTGAAGTAAAATATAATAAGTATGACTATACTATGCAATTTGATAATAATTTATCATTAGAAGAAAAAACTGAATGGTTTACTTTTACTAATATTTTTAAAAAAATTAGATTAGATTCAGACCCCGCATTAGTAGTTCAAGCAGGTGCTAAACTTATATCTAATCCTACCTATAATACTTCTTGGCCAGAATATTTACATAAGTGTGATTTTTGGATATTAGGATATAACGCTTTAGATAAAATAATAGATGGGCGTTATGGAGTATATATTTCGCAAAATGCAGCTAATCATTGGATAAAAACTTTTGCTAAGCCTGCTCATATAGGTAGTAGAATTATTAGTGAAGATGTAAGAAGAGGACTAGGAAAAGCTTGGACTTATTACGTTAATAATCATGTAGATGATTATGAGATGAGAATAGATTTACAAGGTTTAGATCCCAGGAAATTTCCTATTTTATATCAATAATGATTCCAATATATTGTATTGTTATAAAGGATAATCCTATAAGTGAAATGTATTTCAATTCTATTAAAGAATCTTGGAAAGGATATAAATTAAAAAAATTTAATGCTGTTACTCCTAAAGATTTAGTATATGAAAGTAATTTAAAGTTTGGTAAAAAAACTTATGGTAGAGTAAAAAGAGAATTTACAGTAACAGAAAAAGCTGTTTGGTATAGTCATTTTAAACTATGGTGTCAATGTGCTTTAAGAAATGAACCTATGATAATTATTGAACACGATTCTTATTTACAAAAACCTTTACCGAAAGAAAAAGAATTAAAAAAAAGTTTATATAGATATCTCTCTTATAAAGAAGAGTCTGATGGTACTACTAATATTCTATCAGGTTCAGGAATGTATATTACTAAACGTTCAGCAGAAAAGCTAGTTACTTATGCAGTAGCTAAACCTATTGATCGTAATAGTGATGGTCATATTAATTCTGTTCTTAAACCAGATCTAAATATAGATTATAAGTTTATTACTCAAGAGTTAATTGACAACATAAATACAATTGATCATAAAACAGATAAAAGAAAATATATAGGACTAGATTATGAAGACTTTGATATATCAAGTTTACACGGGTAAACGTAGTAAGTTATATGATGTATGTACAGCTAGCGTAAAAGAATATTCTAGTAGAATTAAAGCTGACTATATTGTTCAACGTCATCCAATACTTTGTATAAAACCTGATGTCTTTGCTACCAACAGGTCTAAAGAATCATATATGAAGTATGGAGGCTTTCTTCCCATATACGAAAAAGAAAATTCATTTAACTATCTGAAAACCTATGATCAGGTTGCAGTGATAGATGCTGATGTGTTTGTTAGAGAGAGTGTGAATGAATCTATTTTTGAAGAAGCTTGGGGTTCTGAATTTGCAGCTGTTGTTGAGAGAGATATGCCTATTACAGAAAAATATGCACAAAAAATAGCTAATTATTCTCAAATGCAATATAGTAATATTCGCACTGTTGATTGGAAGTGGAATAAATATGGAGCTGAATTTATGAATATGGGAGTAATGGTTATGAGTAATAGGTTGCTTCAATATTTAAAAGGACAAACTCCAGCTCAATTTTTAAACCGTCCTAGATTTAAACCCTTTATTGATGGTATGGGAGCATGGAAATGGTCTACTGATCAAACCCTTCTAAATACCTGGATAAGAGAAGAAAATATGAAAATTCGAAACCTCGATTGGAAATGGAACGGCTTGTTTACTGCTAATGAAAAAATAAAAAAATGCAACTTTGTACATTTTTTTCTTAAAGATCTTTTACCACAAAGAGGAGAAAATGTAGAAGAACTAATGGAATTAATTAAATGAGGGTACTTATAACTGGAATGGCTGGGTTTATTGGATTTCACACAGCTATAAAATTTAAAGAAGAAGGATATGATGTAGTAGGTTTTGATAATTTTAATAATTATTATGATCCTAAATTAAAAAGAGATAGATCTGATTATCTTGAAAACGTTTATAACATTGAAACTTATAAACTAGACTTAAAAGCTCAAAATGTTATGGAAGGGTTTATTAATCTTCATAAACCTGATTTGGTTATTCATTTAGCTGCTATGGCTGGTGTAAGATACTCTATGGATAATGCTCAAGAATATATTGATAATAATATTACAGGTACTCAAAACTTAATTAAAGCTTGTGAAGGTAAAGTAGATAATTTTATATTCGCTTCTACTTCTTGTGTGATGCATGGTAATGAGTTACCTTGGAAGCCAGATGTTAAACTAGGTGATCAACTAAGTCCTTATGGTTACACTAAGACAGCTGGTGAGCATATGATGAATATTTCTGATATTGAGAATGTTGCTATTTTAAGATTTTTTACTGTATATGGTCCTTGGGGAAGACCAGATATGGCTTTATTTGATTTTACTAAAAATATTATAGCAGGTAATACAATTAATGTTTTTAATGATGGAGATATGAAAAGAGATTTTACTTACATAGATGATATAGTAGAAGGTATTTGGTTAGTATCTCAAAATATGTCTGAAAGAGATACTTACTGTATAGGAAATGGTAAACAAGTAGAACTTATGGATTTTGTAAACTGTATTGAAGATAATTTAGAAATACAGGCAGATATAGAGTTTAAACCAAAACACCCAGCAGATGCTAAGGAGACATGGTCTGACACTACAAAGATAGAGCAGCTAGGGTATGAATCAAAAACTTCTATTGCAGAAGGAGTAAAGAAGTTTGTTCAATGGTATAGAAACTATTATGGAAAAAATAGTGGCTAAAAGTCCTATTTTAGTATATAATGTACTAAATGGAGAAATGTATGAAAATAATAATTTTAGGTGGCGATGGATTTTGCGGATGGCCTACCGCTCTTAAATTAGCTAAAGATCATGAAGTAATTATTCTTGATAATTTTGTTAGAAGAAGAATAGATGAAGAACTTGAAACTAAGTCATTAACTAATATAGCTTCTATCAAAGATAGATTAGAAACTGCAGAAAAATTAGGTTTTAATCTAAGAGCTTTTACTCTTGATGTTGCTAAAGATTATAAAGTCCTTAAAAATTATATTAGAAAATTAAAACCAGATGCTATTGTTCATTTTGCTGAGCAAAGATCTGCTCCTTATTCTATGATATCTGATAATCATAGAAGCTATACTGTAGATAATAATATCAATGCAACTCATAATATCTTAAATGCTATTGTAGAATCAAAGAGAGATATTCATCTTATTCATTTAGGTACTATGGGAGTATATGGATACAGCAAAGAGTTCGGTTGTATTCCTGAGGGTTATCTTAACGTAAGAATTAATTCAACTAATAATGATACTGATATTTTATATCCTACTAATCCTGGTAGCGTTTATCATATGACTAAATCGCTTGATCAGTTGTTATTTCAGTTTTATGTTAAGAACTGGGGATTAAAGATTACTGATCTTCATCAAGGAATAGTATGGGGTACTCAAACTGAAGAGACTATGTTAGATGATAATCTAGTAAATAGATTTGATTATGATGGAGTGTTTGGAACTGTACTGAATAGATTTATCTCTCAAGCTGCTACAGGTAATAGTATTACTGTATATGGTACTGGAGGTCAAAAAAGAGCTTTTATTCATATTCAAGATACTGCTAACTGTGTTAAAATAGCAGCTGAATCTCCTGCAGATGGAAAGCAAGTAAGAATATTTAATCAAGTAGCTGAAGTAAAGTCTGTAAGAGAATTAGCTGATATGTGTGCAGAAACTTATAATGGCAAAGTAATAAATGTAAATAATCCAAGAAAAGAGTTAGCTGAAAATGAATTAGAAGTATCTAATGTAGGTTTGAGAAGCTTAGGTTTTGAACCTATTAAACTTAATGCTGAACTAATTAATGATGTACATTTTATTGCTAGTAAAATGAAATCTAATTTTGATAAGAGTAAAATCTTAACCTCTCCGCTATGGTAGACTTACAAGATTCTATAATCTATTCTAATTATAAACTACCCACTACTAAACCTTATGATCTAGAATTAAAGATAAAAGATTTTCATTATGAATGGAGTAAATGTAAAGTTACAAGTTTTAATAGATGTATAGATATAGGTGCTCATGTAGGAGTTTATGCTTATCAGTACTCTAAATTATTTAAATATGTAGAGTGTTTTGAACCTATACCAACGTTATTTGATATGTTAGAAAAAAATACTTGGCAAATTGATAATATTAAAAGACATAATGTAGCTATATCTAATTTAAACTCTAATGTTATGATATATGAAAATCCTATAAGAACTGAAAGTAATGTAGTAGTGTCAAAAGAAACAAAAGAACTTTTAGATTCTAGATGGACTGGTAAAAACTCTAAATGGAAAGATCAAGAACCAATAAGTGTACCTTGTAAGAAAGTAGATAGTTATAATTTTGATAAAGTAGATTTTATTAAAATAGATACTGAAGGTTATATTACTCCAGTCTTAGAAGGTCTAAAAAACACTTTAATAAATAATTCTCCTGTTATTCAAATGGAAGCACCAAAAGAAAGAACATCTGAAAATTCGTTTTTGAATAGTCTAGGCTATAGAAGATATGATAGACTAGGTGAAGATGTTTATTATATGAGGTAATATGAAAACGTTAATATATCAATATAGAGATGGTGATGAAACAAGTGAAAGTAAATATAGTGTAGAATGTTTCAAAGAATACGCTAATAGAATAAATTCAGAACATCTATATGAACACAATCCTAGATTTGTGACTAATATAGGTCCATTCTCATCTCATTATGGTTGTTTTAAGCCTATATTTGAACCATCTATAGCTGAACATTATGATTATGTTTTATATGTTGATACTGATATATTTCCAACTGAAGGACTAACAGAGAATATATTTGATCAATTTAAAGGTAATGATATTGATATTGGTATATGTGAAGAATGGAATGCTCCAGAATTAAGAACTAAACATACTATTGCTGGTATTAATAATGAGAATGATGAGCGATGGATGAAACTAATAGAATCATTCTATAATGTTAAACTTCCTAGAACTGAAAATAACTTACCAAAAGTTTATAATTCTGGGGTAGTGGTATATTCTAAACAAGGTATGTTAAAAGCAAAATATAAGTTTATTAAATTTAATCTATATACAGGTATGATTGATAATGCTCAATTACCTGCTTTTTATACTTGTGATCAACCATATCTACATGCTATGTTAGAGGTAGCTAAGATGAACTGGCTGACTATGGATTATAAATGGAATAGTAGTGTTCATTACCAACCAGGTGCTAAAGAACCAAGACCTATTATTGATTTAAGAGATAATTCGAATTTTGTACATGTACAGCTAGCAGGCGCTAATAAGTTTGATAAAGCTAAAATTAAAAGAGTAGTAAATGATTCTGTAAAGGATTGGAATCTATGAAAATATTTAAATATAATGACTATGACACTTATATTAAACAACAAAAAGAAACAACTGATTTTAAATATAATAAAATTGTATATGTAAGATCAGCTGTAATAAAAGAAATAGTTGGTTATGCTTCTAATGAAGTTAAAAATGTTTTATGTCATGGTACTAGAAGCGGTGAAGAACAAAGAATGTTTTCTGAAATTTTACCTGATGCTGAAATTATAGGAACTGAAATATGCGACAAAGCACAATATGCTCCTATGACTAAAGTGTGGGACTTTAATAAACCTAAAGAAGAATGGTTAGGAAAGTTTGATATTGTATATTCTAATTCATTAGATCATTCAATTGATCCTAAGTCAACTCTTGAAGTGTGGGGTAATCAAGTATCTGATAAAGGTTTTTTAGCTATAGAATGGTCAGATTATCAAAATATGAAAGGAGTTAGTATTCAAGATCCTTTGAATGCTACAGGTAATGAGATAAAAGAACTAGTAGAATCTTTTGGAGGATTAGTTTTTTCTGATAAGATTGCAGAAGGTGAAGGGCTATCTAGACATGCTGGTTATGTAATGATTTTTAGGAAAGGTTTATGATAGAACATTTACGAAAATGGATAGGGCTGTACTTAATAGGATTACTAAGTTTAGCAATAATATTTGATGATCCAAATGATGATTATGGAATTGGTGTTTGGATTTTTGCTATATTATTAGTTATGTTTTTAACCCCACCAATAAGTTTAAAAGATAGATTAATGGGAGTTATAGGTGATTTCTATGAATGGTTATTCAAAATTCCTTTACGTTGGTTAAAGAAAGCACCAAGATGGATTCAAATAGTTTTTGTTCTTTCTTTTATTGTTCTAATAGAAGAATTAGTATTTGCTCCTTTAGGGTATACTATGTACCCTTGGAGATATGATTGGGGGTTTTAAATGGCATCAAAGCTTAAAGGTAATATTATTGTACAGCATTGGTCCGGTCCTAAGCATGAATGGGTACGTTGGGCTGAAAAGTCTGTAAGAAAGTATTGTAAAACTATTGGATGTGAATATGAACTATTAACAGATTTCCCCTTAGGAGATATTGTTGAACAAAAAAAAGAAAAGCCTTATCAGGTAATACAAAAGCTTTCTGTATTAGGAGAAAGATTTGATAAGTATGAACAATTACTGCTTCTTGATATGGATATGGTAGCTACCCCTGTAGCAGAAAATGTTTTTAACCATAAAGGTATAGGTCGGTTACATTTAGTAGGAATGGAACAAGCAAACGCTAGTAAAAATGGTAGAAAGTGGCCTAATCTTTATCATGAAGACTATCCTATGTTTTTTGGTAATTTTATAAAGTTAAATAGACAACAAAGAAGAACTTTGCATGCTGCATTAGTAAACAATAAAGAGGAAATTATTAACAAAAATTTCTCTGAAGATGGTTTACCTCCTAATGATGAAATTATATTACATCATTTATTTTATTTAACAGGGGCATTTAGATATGCTAGCGATCATAACGACATTCAGGTTCCTCATATGAGATTCTGTGACTTGCCAGAAGAATCTCATCCTAATGCTACGTTTTTACATTTTTGTAATTCACGTAAAAATCAAATTCCTGATGTAGTGAGAAAATTATACGGGTTATCATTATTATGAAAAATATTATCTTACAACATTTTCAACCTCATGAAAAATATCTTAACGAAAAAGAACATTTTATTGTAGATAAAAGTAAAGCTAATATTAAAAGATATGCTGAGAGTTTAGACGCTGAGTATAAGATGTTAGATGGAAAACCCTTCATGCCTGATCTGAGAATGCAATGTCAAAAACTTGCAATGATTAATGAAGAGTATGATGATTACGATACTGTAGTAATGTTAGATACAGATATGTTTGTTAGAAAAGGAATGCAAGAAAATATATTTGAAGCTAAGGGGTTTGCTTGTTATGATTCTGCTCATAAAGAAAGACAGCATCCAGCTTTTTGTAATAAGTTTCCAGGGTTTTCTTCTAGAGATTATATGCTTTATTCTGGAGCTTGTTATGTATTATCAAAAGAAGATAGAATAAAATTTCGTAATCAAATAGGTCCTGTAGAAAGAGCTATGATGAGACAGATAAGTCCTCATCCGTGGGTTGAAGAAGGTATACTACATATGTTAGCTGTAAGAGGAAAATTTACTGAACATATGGTAAGTGATAAATTTTTAAATGAAAAATGGCAATATAGTCATTACTTACCACAAGTTGAAAATTGTTATATGATTCATATACGTAAGAAACCTTATGATGATTCAGAAGGAGTTTATGGAGCTAAAATAAGAAATTATAATGAACTTGTAGATGCTGGGTTAATTGAACCATAAATATATGAAAAGAGGAAAAGATGCCTTCAGCAAAGTATAAACGTTTATTAGAAGTTTTAAGAGAATATAGAAGTGGTCCTACTCCAGCTGCAGTAGGTAATGATGGACTTATGGATGCAGGTATACTAGCTGCTATTATTACCTTACATGAGAGTCCAAGTAGTATAGCAGCTGCTAGAGTTTGTATAGATTCAATTAGAAATACTAAAAGTAAAATCCATCCATGGATATACCCTGCAGTTACTCCTAAAACTTTACCGTGGGCATTAGAAAGCTTTGGTTTAAATTATGAACATTGGGTATGGCCTACTAAACCAGGTGGTATTAAAAATGACTTTAAATCTGGATTAGAAATGCATGCATATGGAGCGAAAGATCAATATAAAGTTATTGCTTGTATGTTATCTCATATGATGATGTGGAGATACTGTGTGATGTTTAATCAACCAGCTATTATGTTAGAGCATGATGCTATATTTACTAGACAGTTTAATATTAGACATCTTTACGAAAAACCCATTAATCTAGATGGTAAAATTATTGCTCTTAATAATCCTATAGGAGCTACTAGAAAGTCTCAGCTTTATTATGATAAGATAGTAAATTCTGTATCACCTAGAATAGCTGAAAATAATAGATTACAGATAGTTCAAGTGCCTGAAATAGATAAAATTTCAATTCCACAAGGTTTACCAGGTAACTCAGCATATATTATTACTCCTAATGCTGCTATGAAGCTATTAGAACTAATAGGTGAATATGGTATGATGCCAAACGATGCTCTTATGTGCCGTCAGCTTATGGGTCAAGATGCATTAAGAATAACTTATCCTTTCTTTACAGAGCTTCAAGGAGTGCGCTCAACAACTCAAGGTTAATTATGAAACACTTTGTTATTACTATCATTGATAATGATCAATCCCACATGGCTGCTGATAAGTGTGTTAAGTCTGGAAAGAAGTTCGGACTTGATATAGATTACTATCAAGCTTTTACTCCCACTACATGTTTTGATTTTATTTCTGAACATAAAATTAATACAGAAAATTTTGCAAATAGTAAATATTCAAGAGAGCATAATTGTATAGCTGCATTTTGTTCTCATTTATCTTTGTGGATGTATAGTGCTGAGTCTAATGAAGAGATTACTATATTCGAACATGATGCCATTATTATGAATAATATTCCTACTATAGATCATAACGGCTGTATATCATTAGGAAAACCTTCCTATGGAAAATTTAATACTCCATCTCTATTAGGAAGAAATAGATTGATATCTAAGCCTTACTTTCCAGGAGCGCATGCTTACAGAGTAAAACCTAATGCAGCAAAAGTGTTAGTTGATGCTGGTATTACTAGAGGAGCTCCTACTGATATATTTTTAAATATTGAAAATTTTCCTTTTTTAGAAGAATACTATCCGTGGCCTGTAGAAGTAAGAGAAACGTTTAGTACAATCCAAAGCCATAATGGCTGTTTAGCAAAACATATGTATAATGAGAATTATGTGATAGAGGAGGTTTTATGACCGTAACAGTAGCATGTGTATATTGGGGAAGCAAATTTCCCTTAGATTACGTTTATAATCTAAAAAGAGCTGTAGAGAGAAATACAACAGTTCCTTTTAACTTTGTTTGTTACTCTGATAAAGATATTGAAGGAGTAGATATTCAAATACTAAGACCTGGTTATGAAGGTTGGTGGAATAAATTGCAATTATTTGATGCAGCTAATAAACCAGGAGATAGAGTAGTATATTTTGATCTTGATACTATTATTACAGGTAATATTGATTGGCTTTTAAACGATAGAAGTTGGTTTATGGGCATTGAAGATGTTGGAGCTGTTAATAAACATCAACCTCATTTAAAAAATGTATTACAGACTGGAGTCATGGCTTTTGATTTTAATCCTAACTCTATGATTTGGGGTGAATTTGTTTTAAGTTATGATAGAGTAATTGATAGCTATAGAGGAGATGGAGAATATCTTAGTTCTATAGTTAACCCATATCAAAGAACCTTGTTGCAACACAAATATCCTAATAAATTAAAGTCATATAAGTATGACGTATATCCTAAGAAACCTGATGAAGATACTTCAATAGTAGTTTTTCATGGCAGACCAAACATTGAACAAGCCATAACTGAAAGAATTGTTACTCCTATGAATACGTTTGAACCACAAACTTGGATAAAGGACTACTGGTATTAATGACTAAAGTTGCTCATATTATAGGTAATGGTGATCAAGTAGGTTTATATAAACCTTCTAAAGGATTAAAAATAGCTTGTAATCAACCTCCGTTTTCTGAAAATTATTATACAAGCTGTATAGTAGATTTTAAGATGTGTGCAGCTTTAACTGAAGGTAGTGTAGATATTCAATATGATTGGACATTAGGTTTTAGACCTAAAGTTTGGTATGATCAAAATAGAGGAAACTTTAAAATGAAATTTGGTCATAAGATTAAAGAATTTTATACTAATCTTCCTAACTATGCAGTTTTTCCTGGTGAACAAGTAGCTAACGGATATACTAACTTTAACTGTGGTCATATGGCTGCGCACTATACAGCTAATAAACTTAAGTGTGATGAGATTCATATGTACGGATTTGACTCTTTATTTGATATGAATTTAAGAAGCTATACTGATTTTGTACTACAATCAGATAGAGGAGCCACTAATAACGTTAGATTAAACGATAGATGGAGACCTATATGGGAAGGTATCTTTAATGAATTTAAAGATGTTCAGTGGATTTTACATCATAATCACGATCAAATAAAACTAAAAATTCCTAAAAATGTTGAAATAAATGTAAAAAAGTAGTTGCCTTTCTCTAAAAAAGCATTATATTAATAGTATAAGAAGGAGAAAGTAATGATAGTCTACTTTGAAAATAGAGTTAGTAAGAAAAAACAAGATCTTATTCTAAAGGTCTTACAGTTTGCAAGGGAAGAGATGTTTCCTAGGCATAAACACATTTCTATAAATATTACGGCTATTAATAATGAAGGAGTAAACGGTGATTGTCTAGATGAAGATGATAGAGAATTTACTATTAGATTCGATAAATCTTTATCTGATGATGAACTAATTACTACTTTACTTCATGAAATGGTCCACGTCGATCAGCACCTTCGTAAATTTAACTTTAACTATGATCTACCTTATGAGGAAAGACCTCATGAGATTGATGCGTTTGAGAGAGAAACAATACTAATGGAGGAGTTTAGATATGCTGCTTGATAAAGAATGTCAGGATACATGTGATAATAATATTAATATGTTAGTACCTTGGTACTTAATGTCTGCTTATGCTTATTATAAAGAAGATGATCCTATCTTAAGTGATGCTGTTTTTGATAGAATGGCTAAAAGAATTTATCAGCATTGGGATGAAATAGATCATTTTCATAAAGATTATTTAA
>MDTG01050410.1_pt1 | contig 23278 bp, 22 predicted proteins | sample 811421 | NCBI WGS metagenome assembly MDTG01 (sample SAMN05326645, study PRJNA326480) | marine metagenome | isolation source: seawater | place: Pacific Ocean: South East | collected 2011
ATCAACCAAATATCTAAAAATTCTGATCTAAAACCACTTTTTGGATAATCCAAGAAGTTGGAATTATTGATATTAAGCTCTTGATTTACAAATTTTCCAACTCGAATAACATAATAACCTCTATCTATGAGTGACATTACGCTTTTCCTATAGTCTTCGATCTTAGAATCTCTATAGGAATGATATTCAACGTGTGACATATCTTGATATGTTTGGTATAGATATGCGGAATCTCTTATATTCATACATACTAATTTTGATTTGTCGTGACAACCTATTGATTTCAAAAAATCATTTCCAATTTCGTTCTCATCTTTATTAAATTTTAATTTAATTCTTGATTTACTTAGGCATCTATCTTTATCAAATGATTGGCTTATCTCAAGAGCAGGAGTAATTATATTCTTTGAAGAGTTTGGTAAAAATTTTAATGAATCGATTATAAATGAAAGGCCCTTAAATAATAAAATATGCCTCTTAATATACTCTAAAAAATAATTGTTACAAATTGGATTCGACGTTGTAAATATATCAAATGTTCTTTCTTTTTGATTACTTTTTTTTGAAAGATAAATTCCAAAATCCATAGCAAGATGCCCAATTCTTGAAGCATGCAGTTGTCCAAATCTAATACAGATTATTGGATTGAGTATTTTAACTATTACTGAAATTGGAAGGCCAATAAAAATTATAAGAAAAAATCTTAATAATTTTTTAACCATACTATTTAGTCTAAGGGCTCTACAAGCATATTTTTAATGAAAACATCTCTGGGAAGAAGTGGTCCCATATCTTCATTTGGTTTTCCAAATACAACTTGAGGAACAACTCTAAAGTCTTCATCAACTTTAACGTTGCAAATTATAGCTCTATTTGAGTCCATGATCTTTGAAATTTTTGAGCATTCTGTTGTATTTGAAATCTCCACGTAATCAATTCCATATGCTTTTGCAATCTCATTGTAACTTGGAAATGAAATTCCACCATCCTTGCTTGAGGCAATATACTTTGAATCTAACCACTGGTCTTGAGTTTGTTGAATCATGCTGTAACCCTGATTATTAATAACAAAAATTTTTATTGGTATTTTATGATGCATTATTGTTGCTAATTCATAGGAAGTCATCATAAAGCTTCCATCCCCGGTAACAACTGTTATAGGTGATCTAGCATTAGTGGCAAAATAAGCTCCAATTCCTGCTGGTATAGACCAACCCATGGCAGTATTATTACAATCATGAAAAACTCTCACTGATTTTGGTACTTCAAGTGACTGCATTAACCAAGCAATTGAACAGCCAGTGTCGATCAATAATTTAGTATTGTTAGAGAGTTCTTTTGATAATTCTTTTGCAAATGTATATGGATTAACTTGCTGAGTTTTTATCTCAGCACACGAATCTATTTCATTAAAAGTTTTTTTCCAGGATTTAATTTGGTCTGTCCATATTTCAGTGTTAATTGAATAGTTCTCTAAATCTTTCTCTTCAATTTTTCTAAAAAAATCTTTTAGATCCATATGAAGTAACAAATCAAATTCTAAATCAAAATTTGAAAATTTATTTAACTCATTTTCATCAATGTCTAACATAATTTTCTTAGCATCTCTCGCAAATGTATTTATTGGACTTCCAGTTGATTTAGTATCTAATCTTGAACCTAGAGATAAGATTAAATCTGCATTTTGAACTGCAAAGCTAGCATGTCGCATACCATGAGTGCCAAACGTACCTATATAAAGTTTATCCTCATAGTTCATCAAATCAGGTGCGCCCCATGTAAAAGCAACTGGGATATTAAGAGATTCAGCAAATTTTACAAACTGTTTTTGTGTATTTGATAGATGTATACCCCAACCTGCTATGATCACAGGTCTTTTAGAATTTTTTAACATATCTAAAGCTGCATCAATTAATTCATTTGAATCTTTAGGGGATTTTGTATCATCAGAAGGTTTATATTTCTTTAGATTTTTTGTATCTATCATTTCTCTTTGAAGATCATCAGGTATATCAATCAAAACTGGTCCAGGTCTTCCTGATTTTGCAATATGAATTGCTTTTTTAAGCTCATACTCAATATTATTTGGATCAGTGAGCGAATTTGCATATTTAGTTATAGATTGAACAACTTTAACTATAGGTGTTTCTTGAAAGCCAATTTGTCTAACACCTGTGGAGCCAGTCTGTCTTTTAGTAGAAGCATTTCCTGTTATTAATAAAGTTGGAACTGAATCATAGTAACTGCAACATATACCTGTAATAAGGTTTGTTGCGCCAGGACCACTTGTTGCCATTGCAACACCTATGTTGCCTGTTACTCTTGAGTATGAATCAGCTGCCATTGCTGATGCTTGCTCTTGATGATTGCAAATATGTGAAATGTCTGGATTGTCAGCGATAGCATGAATTAAGTGCAAACTTGCTCCACCAGATACTGCAAAAACATGCTTAACTCCTTCCTCAACGAGAATATCTGCTATGAAATCAGAAACTTTTTTAAGCATTTTATCTAATCATTTCTTATGGAAAATATCATTTCCATATCTTCTTAATTTAAAATTATTGTCATCACTAGAAATTATTTTTATTTCTGAGCTCTCCCAAGGATCATAAACACTGCTAAAGTTTCTTCCATTCACTAAATTCTTGTCAGAGCCAATGATCCAATTGCAACATTGTATAACTTTTTTCATAGGATAGAATGAATTATCTTGAATAACTTTCTCAGTTTTTTTTAAATTATTACCAGCATCGCTTCCAGCATTAGTTGTTTCCTTGTGAATTTTTGTATTTACCCAACCAGGACCCAAAATGGATATAGAGATATTTTTAATTTCATCAGCAAGCAGTTCACAAACTTTTATAAGCGAAATCTTTGCAGTTGTATATGCAGAATAATTCTCTACAGTCCCATTCACTCCACCACCAGAAAAAAGAATAATCTTTGTTTCAGTTGAATCATTTTGTTGCTTAAGTAAACCTTGAAGAAACCTTAAAGGGCTAAAAAGATTAATCATAAAAGATTCTTCCCATTGATCAAAATCACACTCTATAAACTTTTTAATAGGATTCTGGGTTCCTGAGGCAACTACAATAACATCCCATGAATTTATTTCTTTAAAATACTTGATTGATTGCATTATTGAATCTTTGCTTGCTAGATCACATTTATTTAAAGTAGCTCCTAGTGAAATTAGCTCATTATTTTTTTCTGATTCTGTTCTAAAAGTACCATAAACTTTATGTCCTTTTTTTAACCAATCTTTTGCGAGCTCAAAGCCAATATCACTAGAAATTGATATTATTAATCTGTTTTTATTTTTCATAAAAAATATTTTTTAAGGAGTTCTTTCCAGACATCATTATTTTTAAATTGATTTTCAGCCCTTGGCCACTCAAGATTTGCAATATTCCAATTTAATACATTGCCTATATCTATATGAAAATTTTTATTCTCATAACAATTGATTCTATTTATAATTAATGGGATTAGATCTAATGAAATATCTATTTCTTTTTTATTTATATTCTCAATAATTTCAAAAATTCTTGTATCGAAAATAAAAATCGCTGCATTTGCCAAGTTTTCAGTAACATTTTGGGATTTTTCATGGAATTGAATTACTTCATTATGATTATTTAATTCCACCACACCACACAGGGAAGGATCATCACATCTAAAAAGCATCATAGTCAGTAAAATTTTGTCTCTTCTCATTTTAAATGTTTCAACAAAATCATTCATATCAAAAATACTTAAATTATCAGCATGTGCTACAAAAAACTCTTTATCTTTAAAAAATTTTTTATTTGCATAAATTGTTCCTGCAGTGCCTAATAATTTATCTTCATGAACAATCTTAATATGATCTTTCCAAGATGAATTTAAAAGATACTCTGTAACAAAATCACTCTTAGCGTGAGTGTTTATAAGTACTTTTTCAATTTTTGAGGATGATAAAAGATTTTCAAGCCATATATCTAGTAATGGTCTTCCATTTATTGGCATCATGCATTTTGGAAATAAGTTTGAGAGCGGACTTAATCTTTTTCCATAACCGCCTGCTAATAATAGTGCTCTCATATAGATTTAATTATTTTGACTCATAATTTGCTGAATTATTTCATTTGCATTAATTGGTGTATTCCCTACCCTGCCAACTTGAATAGCTGCTGCAAGAGATCCTATGTATGATGCCTCCCAAATACTTGAGCCAGCTAACAATGATAAAGAGCTTGAAACTAAAAGAGAATCACCAGCTCCAGCAACGTCTTTAGGAGATAGATTCAGAGCTCCTATTCTATCAGTAACTTCATTAATGGAATTATCAGCGCCAGGATGAACAAGTACTCCCTCCTCACCAAGTTTAAGCAAAATATTTTTTGCCGAAGTTTTATTTCGTAGATTCTCTGCAAGGCTTACCAAACCTATTTGATTATCCCTAAGACTTAATCTTGCTTCTCTTTCTGTTGGTGTAATTAAATTTACATCCGAAAACCTAGAAATATCTCCAGTCTGAGATGAAGATTGACTATCTGCAGAAATCATTATGTTATTTTTTTTTGCAACCTTGATAATTTCATTAACAAGATTCTGAGGCAAAACACCATAATTAAAGTCTGAAAAAATTATTAAATCAATTTTTTTGATAATTGAATTTAATTTTTTTAAGATCTTTTCTTGAATCTCTTTGTTAATTGAATTTTCAGACAAATTACTTACTCTAAGTAAAGTCTTGCTTTTGGATCTAAATCTTTGTTTATGAGTGGTAGGTCGGCTTTCATCTTTAAATAAATATGATGTAACATCATTTGACTCTAATTCTTTTTCAGCAAATAACATATTTGGGTCATCTCCAACAGCGCTAATGAAATAAGTTTTTGCTCCTAATCCAGCACTATGTGAGGCTACAATTCCTGCACCACCGACAAACATTGAAGAATTAATTGGTTTAACAACTAGAGTTGGATCCTCTTGAGACATCCCTAAAGCTTCACAAACAATATATTCATCAATGATTAAATCACCGATTACACAAACTGACTTAGACTTGAACATATCAATGTAATCAATAATATTCTTGTTATTGATTTTATGTCTTTTCATAAATTTTATTGGTTCAAGGATTGGTATTGAAGCTGAACTTAACATCTCTTTTCTTAGCAAATCTATTGATGAAAATGCAACATCTCCTGAACTAAATACAAGCTTACCTCCATATGAAGAAATTATTTCTTCTTCTTCGTTCTGTTGATTCTCATATTCTTTACCCTTAACAACATAATCTGGTTTATGTTTTTTGATAATATCAATTATTGGTTCATCGTAAATAAAGGCTTCATCAACCCAATTATTTGTCTTTAAAACTTCAAGTCGAAGATCTTCCGGAACGTGAACTTCATTTCCAGCAATTCTATCGCTCGAAACAGCTACGATTAAATGTCCTTTTAATGATTTTGCAAACCTTAATAATCTCAAATGCCCAGGGTGCACAATATTAAAATTCCCAAATACTAAAATTTTATTTTTATCCATCAATTTTATCCTAGTGAATTTTTAATAGAGGAGTCTAACTCTATTATAGGCCTAATTACATTTCCTTCTTTTAAATCTTTGATAGCCAGATTTATATTATCTAATGAATATTTTTTTGTGATAAGTTTTTCAAGTGGCAGTAGTCCATCTAAGTAAAGTTTTGAAAAGATAGGTATGTCTTTGTCTGGCCTAGCATCACCACCCCAACTACCAATAATTTGCTTGCCGGAAATTAAATCAAAAGGATCTATAGAAATCTTTTCTCCATATTTTGGATGTGAGGCGAATACGCATAATCCTCCATTTGTCTTAATTGATTCAAAAGCTTGTTCAATTGTCCTAACAAGTCCTGCAGCATCAATTGCATAATCAACTCCGGAACCATCAGTTTCTTTTCTTATAAACTCTACCGGATCTTCTTTTAATGGATTTAAAGTATGTGTTGCACCAAAATCTTTAGCCAGCTCTAATCTATCATCATTAATATCTATTGCAAAAACTTTGTTAAGTTTATAAAGTTTTGTTGCTGCAAGTGCACTAATACCTATTCCACCAAGACCATAAAAAGCTATATCTGTTGAATCATTTGGCTTTATTGTATTTGTTAGAATTCCAGAACCGGTTAAAACTGCACACCCAAAAAGAGCTGCAACATCCATTGGTATTTTTTTTGGGACGATAACGCATCTATTTTCTGAAACTACTGCATATTCATTAAATGTTGTAACAGCTCCAGCATTAAAAGTCTTATTATTACACTCATATGAACATCCACCAGAATCTATTCCCTCACCTTTTATCCAACCAAGCACAACAGTGTCACCCTTTTTTACTTTTTTAACTTTCGGTCCGATATCTAAAACCAATCCTGAACCCTCATGACCAAGAAGATGCGGAAGATACTTGTCCTCTCCACGAAGTCCATCGATTTCCATAATTTGACTGTGACAAACTCCACTATAGGCAAGCTTTACTAAAATTTGTCCATTTTTTAATGGCGGGATTTTGATATCAGGAGTTATCTTTAATGGTTCTTTATGCTGTTCTAATACTGCAGCCTTGAATGATATATTGCTCATATTTTTAATTATTTAAATAAATATAACAAAATTATCAAAAAGGACCAGTAAACCAGTCTCCAGGAACATCGTGAGGATGATCTTTTTTGAAATAATTTCCAGTTTTAATATTAATTTTTAACATTTTGGAGATTCTTTCTACAATTTTTTTAGAATTTACATGATAGTCTTTGGTTAAAGCAAAGCTGGTTGATTCCGGAAAGTTAGGCATCGCCATTCTTTGCGGTTTTAGCTCAAGATCTTCCCACATTTCATCGACAACTTTTGAAAGTATTTCTCCAGATATTGAGCCATCTAAAGTTCCTGAATCAAGAATTAAGACTTTCTTTGTTTTACCAATAGATTTATAAATGGTTTTATAATCGATAGGTGCAACAGTCCTTAAATCAATAATTTCACAGTTCACACCATGCTTCTTAAGAAATTTTGCTGCATGCATTGCTTCTATAACCATATATGACATTGCAACAATAGTAATATCACTTCCTTTTCTGATTATATTAGCTTTTCCAATTGGAATTGGTTTGTATTCTTTAGATACCTCTCCTTTTAAATTATGCAACCATCTATGTTCCATAAAAATAACTGGATTTGGATCATTGATACTTGATATTAATAAGCCTTTTGCATCTGAGGCTGTAGCAGGCATGACAACTTTTAAGCCAGGTATATGGGCAAACCATGCCTGCAAATTTTGAGAATGAGTTGGTCCTTGGCCCCAACCTCTTCCCATAATTAGTCTTATGGTTATAGGCACACTTTTTTGATTACCAAACATGAAATACCATTTTGCAGCAGCATTAACAATCTGATCCATGGCCAGAAGGAAAAAGTCCAATCTTTGATGAACCATAACTGGTTTTTTTCCATTTATTGCAGCGCCAATACCTACACCTGTCATTGCATTTTCTGATGTAGGAACATCGAAAACTCTCCTTTCACTATATTTCTTTTTAAGTCCAACTGTTGAACCAAAAATAGATTTAGGATCATCTGCCCCAAGACCAAAAAGAATTACATTTTTGTCTCTAGACATACTTTGATCTGTTGCCTCTCTTATTGCTTCAACAAATGTAATTAATCTCTTCATAATTATTTGAACATACTCTCAAAAGCTTTCTTCGAGTCAGGAAATGGTGATTTCTCTGCAAAATTAAATGCTTTTTCAACCTCTAGTTGAACTGAATCTTTTATTTTGTCTAACTCATTTTGATTTCTTGAATCTTCTTTTATTAAAGTGTTTTTGAATAATTTAACTGGGTCCCTTTTTTTCCATTCTAAAAACTCATCTTCAGACCTATAGCCAATATCATTATCATAGTTAGGTCCACAATGCTCTCTCCATCTATAAGTTGAAAGTTCAATGAAATAAGGGGAACCATTATCTCTAATATGACTAACTGCTTTAGATGCTAATGAGTTTACTTTTCTTACATCATTACCATCTTCATATCCAACTTCTATGCCCATTGACTTAACCATTTCATGTATTTTTCTGTTTTTTGGTTGTCGCACTTTTAAAGGAGAATAAACAGAATAAAGATTATTTTCGCAAACAAATAATACTGGAAGTTTTTTTGTAACTGCAAAATTTACAGACTCATAAAATACACCTTCTTCAACTGATCCATCCCCACAATAAACAACACTTATAGAGTTTTTAGTATCTAGTTTTAATGATAAGGCCAAACCAACACCTATGGGTATTGTATTACCAACAATCGCAGTGCTGCCCTCAAAACCAACACTTCTATCTATTAAATGCATTGACCCACCTTTTCCTTTTGAGCAACCGGTTGATTTGCCATATATTTCAGCAATCATCCTTTTCAGACTTCCGCCTTTTGCAAGATAGTGAGCATGTCCTCTGTGTGTGCTTAAAGCTAAGTCTGTTTTTTTTAAAGCAAGTCCAACACCGCTTGCTGCAGCTTCCTGACCAATAGAAAGATGAGTTGGACATCTCATTTTTCCATCTTTATATCTTTTAGCAATACCTTCTTCAGCCAACCTAATTAGTAACATGTTTTTGTAGAGATTTAGGTCTGATTTATTCATTGTGAAAAATTAATTATCTTTTATCTATTTATATTTTCAAAAGAATAGTAAATTCATTTGATATTCTAATATGATCACAAAGATTTTTAGGCCCCCTGTGAATTAACCTATCGTGAAAGATAACACAATTTTCATCAAAAGAATCAAATGGGCAAATGAATTTCGATTCATTACTATCTAACCAATCATGATCAATATCAGGTTTAATATTTCCATCATTTTCTCTAATTATGAATGGTACCTCTTCTTTATGAGAGCCTGATATAAACTGAATACTATTTGAATTATTACATCCAAAAAGTGGAACCCATACCTTCCATCTTTGATCGTAATCTATGGGACATAATGGATCTAAATCTGTATTATCGTTAATGTCCCAAAATTGATAGTCAGCATGAGCAGCTCCAACATCAATTTTATTAGGTCGAACACATCTCCATGGCAGGTCATATGTTCTTTCATTAAAGCATGCATTTGATTTAATCTCTCTTGGACTCAAATAATTTACATCAGAAATTTTGCCACCAAGTGATTTAGCGATATTTCTAACATACTTGACTATTGAATCAACAGCACTGCCAGACAAATTTCTTTCAGGTTTAGAAAAAGAAATCCTAAATGCATTTTCATCCATAGAACAAACTGCTGCTGTAATTTCTTCTATTGAAGAATTGATATTCAAATTTGAGTTTGTTTTTATAGCTATCTTCTCAAGTATGTTCCTTTTTATAATATCTTTAATATACTGAGGAAATGGAATAACAGCGTATCCATTTTCAGCTAAGTCATAATTTTCTTTTAATTGCATTTTTCTATGGCATAAACCAATAATAGTCACCAGTATAGCCGGCTTCTTCAAATAGCAGCTTCCATTCATCAACATGCAAAATGGTTTTTGCAGTGAGGTTCCATGCATACATTCTTTCTTTTTCTTCATCATTTTTATATGCATCAACAGTTATGAATGAGCCTTTTTTCGACACTCTTTCAATTTCTTTTAAAGCCTTAATAAGATTATCATCATCAAAATTGTGTAATGTTGTTATTGAGATGGCATAATCGAAAGAGTTGTCTTCATATGGAAGATCATCTGCACTAGCGACTTTCATGAAAGGTTTCATATCTTCCATTCCATTCTCGATTGCATATTCTGAAATATCAATGCCTTCAACCTTAATACCAGGAATTAATCTATGAAAATCATACATCATGAATCCTTTAGCGCATCCAATATCTAATAAAGAATTACCAGGCACAACATCCCAATGACTTTGGAAAGTTGGAACAACCGGTTCCCAAAATCTTGGATTATATGTAAAACCTCCATATCCGTGAGATCGATCTCCATCGAAAAATTCTTTTCCAAACTTTCTTGCAAGGATTCTATCATCTTCACTTTTAGATTGAGCCCTGCCAGTAACATCTCTATTTGGTTTTGGATAATTTACTAATAAATCTATTTCTTTTCCCATATTTCTCCTCAAACTTAATTAAAAAAACCTTTTAATGTTTTGATAACTATTTCTATTTCAGAATCTTTTAACTCTGGATAAATTGGCAAACTTATCATCTCCTTTGCATATGCTTCAGTCTTAGGAAAATCACCAGCTTTATAATTTAAATTCTTTGAGCATTCTTGTAAATGTATTGGTATAGGATAGTGAATTTTAGTTTCAACGCCTTTGCTGAGCATGAATTCCATTAATTTATCTCTTATTCCAGCTTCCACTCGTATGACAAAATTATGATAAACAGGCTCTTCGTAACTCAAATCAACTGGAGTAATTACTATGTCAGATAAATTTTTTCTATATATGTCTGCTATTTCTCTAAACCTATTATTCCAATCATCAAGATGTTTTAGTTTAATGCTAGCAATTTTTGCTTGAAGTGCATCTAATCTTGAGTTAAAACCCCACAACTCACATTCATCTCTATTTTTTAAGCCGTGATTTCTTAGCTTCTTAACTGTGTTGTATAGATATTCATCATTAGTTGTAAAAACACCACCATCACCAATAACACCCAAATTTTTTAATGGATGAAGACTAAATCCAGCAGCATCACCCAATCCTCCTACTCTTTTGCCTTTATATTTTGCACCAATTGCTTGCGCAGAATCCTCAACAACTTTCAATCCATTTATTTTGGCAATCCGATTAATTTCGTCCATTTCTGCAGGCCTTCCTGTAAGATGGACTGGTATTATTGCTTTTGTCCTCGGTGTAATAGCGTGCTCAATTTTATTCACATCAATGTTGTAATCTTCAGAACAATCGACAAAAACAGTTTTAGCTTTTGTAGATTCTATAACCCATGCGGAAGCAATGAATGAATTTGGGCAAGTTATTACCTCATCACCCTCTCCGATATTCATTGCTTTTAGAGCTAAAAAAAGTGCGTCAGAACCATTGGCAAGTCCTAATGCGTACTTAGTTTCACAATAATCTGCTATCTCATTTTCAAAATCTTCTAATGCTTCTCCCATAATGTACTGGCCTGAAATACCAATTTCTTCAAATACTCTAATAAACTCTTCTTTTAGAGGTTCGAATTGCTTTCCAATTGAGACAAATGGTATATTCAAAAATTATTCTCCGTAAAAAGATTTAACATGATCTACAATTTTATCTAAATCATTTTTAGTAACAAACTCATGGACTGGAAAAGAAATTACTGATTTGCCAGCCATTTCACAAACTGGAAAATCTCCCTCAGTATAGCCATATTTCTTTGCAGCTTCTTGAAGGTGCATTGGAATCGGATAGTGAACTTTTGCATCAATATTTTTGGAGATTAAATATTGCTGAAGCTCATCCCTTTTATTTGCCCTAAACATATATAAATGAAAAACTTCTTTTAAATTATTATCTCTTTTAGGAATATTTATTTCTGAAATACCACTTAGTTTATTATCTAAATATAAAGCATTTGAAATTCTTGAACTTGTTATATTGTCAATTTTACCAAGCATATGCTTTACAACTACAGCTTGAATAGAATCAAGCCTTGAGTTGTAGGCAAATTCAATACATTCATTTCTGCCTATTAATCCGTGATTTCTTATTAGCTTAAGTCTTTTTGCATGCTCATCAGAATCAGTTGTAATTATTCCACCATCGCCCCATACATTAAGATTCTTTAAAGGATGAAAGCTAAAACAACCAAAATCCCCTAAGCTTCCAGCTGGTCTATTTTTATAAGTAGCCTGAATGGCATGACATGCATCCTCAACAACATATATTTCATTTTTTTCTGCGATAGCATTTATTGAATCCATCTCGCATGGCCTTCCGGACCAATGAACAGGCATTATTGCTTTTGTTCTTGGTGTTATAGCAGATTCAATCAAATCAGGATTAATATTCAAGTCATCGCCACAGTCAACAAAAACTGGAGTAGCACCAGATGTAACAATAGCTCCAACAGTTGCAAAAAAAGTAAATGGTGTTGTAATAACTTCATCTCCTTTATCGACTCCTATTGATTTCAAGGAAAGAAATAAAGCATCTGTTCCACTTCCAACTCCAATTGCGTGTTTTGTTCCACATAGTTTTGCATATTCTTCTTCTACTTCATCAACTATACTCCCAAGAGTAAAATCACCTCGAATTACAACTTCTTTAATTTTATTGAGAATTTCATCATAATCTGCAAATTGTTCTAAAAGATAATTATGATTTATATCTAGCTTTGAATCTTTTTTATACTGATCTGGATAAAAATTTCCAGTAAATTCATTAATATTTTCCGACATTTTTATTCCTTATGATTATATTCATGACTACGACTGTTTATTTCATCTAGATTATTTTTTACCCAGTCTATAGTTTGATTAATACCATCTTTGATACTAATTTCACAATGCCATTTTAATTCAGAAATTGATTTTTTTGAACTCATTAAATATGCAAAATCCTTACCAGTTCTGTCAGGAGTTATTCTTATGTGTTTTTCAAAGTCAGCATTCAATTCATCACAAATCATCTTAACAAGGTCTTTTATTTTGTAAAAATCATTTGGAGAAAAGTGATAAACCTCACCATCCTCACCATCATCAATTATCTTCATGATTCCTCTTGAAACATCTTCAGAGTGAATAAAGGCTCTAACTGACTTTCCACCACCATGAAGATCTAAAATATTATTATTTAATATCGAGATAATTGTTTTTGGAACTATTCTGTAAAGTTGTTGGTGTGGTCCATAAAAATTTGCAAATCTGCCCACAGAAGCTGGAAATGAAAAGTTTTTATATAAAGAAAAAATACTTAAGTCTGTGGCCATGTGCGAAATAGCATATGGTGTACTAGGATTCATTGGAAAGGACTCATCAATCAGATCATCATTACTTCCGTAAACCTCAGGTGTAGAAATTCTTACATATTTTTTTAGATAGTCTTTGCCTATTAAAAACCTGTGAATTTTTGACTTGGAAACAATATTTGTTTGATACCATTGATATGGATTATCCCAACTTTCAGCAACCATTCCTTGTCCGGCAAAATCAATAATAAAATCAGGCCTAAAAGTATCAATAAGCTCCAATATTTCATCTGAATCTTTATTAAGATCAAGTTGATAAAAAGTATATCTTTCTTTATTAATATTATTTATTACCGGTAGAAACAGTGCTGAAGATTCATTTGATCTGTTAACTCCGACAACTTCGTTATTTCCATCAACACAGTAATTTACGAATGCTGCACCTGCAAATGAATTAGAACCTAATATTAAATATTTACTCAATGTTAAACTTCATACTCGGCTTTACCAACAATTGAATCAATAACTGTTGTAACCCAAATCATATGTATGCACTCAACAATATTGTATGCACGACTATCTACCCAGAAATTTATGTCGCCGATAGATTTAAGAGTATTTTCAGCGCTTTTCCCTGAAAATGTTATCACTTGTAGTCCCAGATCTTTTGCAGTTTTCGCGGCATTAACAGTGCTTGGAGATTCTCCACTGACACTTGTTAAAACAACAGCATCATTTTTATTGTGGTAGGATTTTATTGCTTCTGACATCCAATTATCATAACCAAAATCATTGCTATAACATGTAATCAAATCTGCCTCATTGAACGTTATGCCTCTTACCTTTGCTTGTTTAGTAAAATCTACAGCTGCATGGGCAGATATTGCAGCACTTGCTCCATTGCCTGCAAAAATCAGTTTAGCATTTTCATTTTTAATTTTTAATGCAATAGATTTAAAATCATTTAAAAGAGGATATATATCTTCATTAAAAGCAAGTTCTTTGTACTTTTTAAAATATGTTTTGTAGTTAAGATCTGTCATTAATCTAGTTTATATAGCTTATTTTTTTCCATCCACTTTAAATTATAATTTTCTTCAAGGTCTTCAAGAATACCATTACGATATAAATCAATCATTTCTTGAATTGCATTATCAACTGATTTTGAGGGCTTAAAACCAGTTTTGAGAAGCTTATCTGAGTTTATTCTATATGATCTTGGGTCATTTGAAGGCTTAATCTCTATTTCTGCATTAGTTTTTAACGAAACCATATTGGCTATATCTAGTATTGAAATATTTTCGAACCCAGCATTAAAAATACCTTCAAAATTAGGATTATTTAAAAAGTGCAAATAAACATCAGTTATGTCATCAATATGAATATTAGGTCTAGTCTGATCACCTCCAAGAACAGTGATTTTACCTTTATTTAAAGCTTGCATAGTTAGCAAATTTACCGCAACATCTAGTCTCATTCTATCAGAATAACCACATATCGTTGCGGGTCTTATAATCTGTATTTTCATTTTATCTTTGTAACTTAATAACACTCTCTCAGAAACCATTTTAGTTTTGTTATATTCAGAAATTGGATCTAATTCAAGTTCCTCAGTCACCTCTTCCTCATCTTTGACACCATAGACGCTTCCTGAAGAAGCATAAATAAACTGATCAACATTACTCTTGGAGGCATTTTCTGCAAGAAGCATTGTTGCAAGACAACTTACTTCCCAAGTTAATTTAGGATTTAGATCGCCACACGGGTCATTAGCGACTGAAGATAAATGGATGACTATGTCGAATCCATTTAAATCAAACTCATTAATTTTTCTAACATCACCTTCTACCACGTTAAGATTATCATGCTCTTTCAGATTATTTCCAAACCACATAATATCGAAGGCCGTTACTTTATGACCTTCATTCAAAAGTTTAGGTACTAAAACAGTACCTTTATAACCACAAGCTCCTGTTACAAATATATTCATAAAATATGCTCTATAGAAAGAGGCATTATATCTGAGAAGTAATAAAAACTATATATTTAGCTGATCATAGACATAATCAGCAATAGGGAGGGAGCATGTAAGCCCAGGACTCTCAATACCCTGAAGGAAGATAAAATTTTCTATTCCGTGATTTTCAAAATTTAGAATTGAGAAGTCTGCAAAAGATTCATTAGGCTTCTGTATCTTTGGTCTGATTCCAACGTAATCCTCATTTAACTTTTCAGGGTTTAATTCTGGCCAATAATTTTTTATAGCATCAACAAATTTTTGTTTTAATTCTGAGTTAAAACTATAGTCAATTTCTGAAGACCATTCAGTATCCGGGCCAAACCTTACGGACCCATCTATGTCGAAGCCGGCATGAATACCCAAGCCATATTTTGTAGGTAAAGGATATATAAGATGATTAAAAGGTGATTTTCCTGATAACTTAAAGTAATGTCCCTTTGAGTAATTAATAGTTTTCAGGATATCTTTACTATTAATAGTTGGATTGTTTATAAATTCATCTGAGTAGAGACCAGTCGCCATAATCAAGATTCTGCTTTTTATTTCAAACAATTCTTTTTCTGTCTTGCATATCGAGGCGAATGAATCACTGTTTTTTGTGAAGTTAATAAATTCTGTTCTTAGGGATACTGTTCCTTTAAAATTTAAAAAATCAGATTCAATAGATTTTAGGTAATTATGAACATCAAGCACACCTGTTTCAGGTGAAAGCATTGCATAATCAGCAATTATGTTAGGTTCAAGATCACGAAGGACTTTTTTTGAAATTATCTTTAACTCATCTCCCCCAGCGTGTATCGCATTCTCTTTGAATTGATTAAATATTTCTAGCGCGTTCTTATCTGAAGAAACTAAAATTTTTCCTGTCTTTTTTGCATATATATTTTTTTCACTACAATACTTGTATATTGCTTTGTTACCTTTATTGCAAAATTTTGCCTTCAAGGAATCTTTGGGATAATAAAATCCAGCATGTATAACTCCAGAATTTCTTGCAGACACTTCCTCACCGATAAAATTATTTTTATCTAAAAGAATCGTTTCAACGTTATTCTTTGCAAGATTTCTAGCAATAGAGGCTCCTATGACACCGGCGCCTACAACAATTGCTTGAGTTTCTATTGATTCCATACTAAATAAAAAATGGTACCCGGAGCCGGACTTGAACCGGCACGCCATTGCTGGCGAGGGATTTTAAGTCCCTTGTGTCTACCAATTCCACCACCCGGGCATAAGAATTGTAATTATAATTTAAAAAAATATTTAATAGTATTAGTAATACAAATTTTTTAGTTATTGCCATAAAGGTCTTAACTGTATTTAAATTTTTGATATTTTGATGTGTTTACCACGCAGTTCTTCCACCATCAACAATTAAGTTACTGCCGGTCATGTAGCTTGAAGCATCAGAAAGAAGAAAAATTAATGCGCCTTGATATTCATTTTTAATTGCCATCCTTCCAAGTGGAATCAAATTTTCAAGCTTGCTAACAAAAATCTCATCTTGATTGGTTTGAATGCCACCGGGTAGTAAGCAATTACATCTTACATTTTTGCTTGCCCAATAAGTTGATACATATCTTGAAAGTCCAAGCATTGCAGATTTGATTACAGAATATGTTATTGGCTTTACTGGTTGAGATTCAGGGTCTAAGCCATCTTGAGCATATATTCTTTGATCGGGCGCAATAATTCCAAGATCTGATGAAATGTTAACAATCGAACCACCATTAGTATTTAACGCAATCTTTGATCCATAATGTTTAATACAAATAAATGATCCCGAAATTCCAACAGACAATTCTTTGTCCCAAGACTCCATATTAAAGTCTTCTAATCTATGAAAATTAATTTTTTCCTTTCCAGCAATTGATGGATTAATTGCAGCATTATTTACCAACCCATCTATTTTGGTAAATCTTTTAATAACTCTTTCTGCACTTTTTGATACTTCTTTTTCATTTGTTATATCTACTAATTCTTTGAAGCATTCTATAGAATATTCCGCATATATATACTGATATAAGTTATCAAGCTTTTCTTGATCAAGGTCTATAATTATTGGAATTCCTCCTTGACTGGCTACAGCTTCTACATGCATTCTTCCAAGCAAGCCACATGCTCCAGTAATAACTATTACTTTATCCTTCAAAGAAAAAATTTTCTTAAGATTATCTTTATTTGAATTTTTCATTAATAAGGTTATCTAAGTTGACCGCCATCCACTGGAATAATTGTGCCTGTAATGAAGCTTGCTTTATCTGATGACAAAAAAGCAACCACAGCTGAAATTTCATCTACAGTTCCTAATCTTTTCATTGCAACATTTTTATTTAAAAGTGAAGTAACAGCCTTTTTATCTTTTTTTAATTTTTTATCCCATACTGAATTTTCAAACAATATATTACCAGGCGCAACTCCATTAATTCTAATTCCATCTTTTGCAAATATTCTGCTTGATAGTTTTATGTAGTGGTTAAGCGCTGCCTTAGCAACACTATAAGTTATGGGCGCTCCATCAATATAATCAATTCCACAAATAGAAGAAATACAGACAATGGATCCATTATTCTTGCTCATTATTTTTTTTGCATTTTCAATAATATTTGTGGTCGTATAAAAATTTGAATCAAACATTTTCTTCCATTCTTTATAATTTTCTTTTCCTGGAACCACTGAGGAACTATCTCCAATGTTGCATACAAGAATGTCAATATTTTTTGTGTGTTTTTTTATTGAATATACAAAATTCTTTGCTTGTACATTACAAGATAAATCAGCAGATATTGGAATAGATCCCTGTATTTTTTTTGATGCATTATTTAACTTTGATTTTGATTTTGAATTCATGATTACTTTACAACCAAGATTACTCAAAGTTTGAGCAATCCCAAAGCCAATACCTGATGATGCTCCTGTTACCAGTGCTACTTTCCCATTAAGACTCATTGTTATCATTTATTTTAACATTATGCTTCATAGCAAATTTTTGAACCATATTAAAATATTTCAATAAAACCCCCAAATGATCATCATTTTCTGATCTAGCTGTCTGTAAAATAAGGTTACCATTATAGTTATATTTCTTTATAAGGTCGAAAATTAAATCAAAATTTGTATCCCCTTCTCCAATGGGAACAGTTGAACCTCCAAATGGTCTATCTTTTATATGCATGTTGATGATTCTTTTTCCATAACTTTGAAATTCCTCAACGGGGTCATATCCCATGGCAGCACTATTTCCAGTATCATAATTAATTCCAAAGATATCTTCATCGTACATAGAAATAAATTTTCTTAATTTATCTGGAGAAAAATCTGATTCAAAGCATACCTTTAAAGATAAATCTTTAATTAGCTCTTTTTGTGATGATAAAAACTCATAAAGTATTTGTTCTTGTTCATTATTCTCGATAGATCCATTGTCTACTAATGGAATTAAAACTATTGATATTGAGATCTTATTGCATCCATGAAGAATATTTATGAAATCTTCTTGAAGTTTTTTTCTGTACCTTTTAGATTCTTTCCAAAATGGTTTTTGCATAAAACAATCGCCAGTTAATGAAGGAATTGAAATATTATAGTTTTCTTTTAATAAATTAATTTCCGAAATACCCTCAGAGTTGAGAATAGGATTATCATATAAGTCTTTATAATCGATTGTCCATTCGACAGTATCTAATTTATTTTTTGAAGCAAGATGTATTTCATTTTGCCAATTACTAGTTGGAAAGGACTGAATTAAACCATTTTCAATTGGAGAGAGTCGGCCCTGCATAAAGCCAATTTTCATTATTTAGACTTAAATTTATATGGCGATGGTCCTGAAATTTGTTCTCCGTCAATCTTATTCCATTCCTTTATTTGTTTAGCAATATCTAAGTTCATATTTGAGGACCATTGTTTTAATAATTTTTTAAAATGTGTGCCAACCTTTCCATCTCCAATATTGACATCATTTAAGCTTGTTACTGGTAACATACAAAAGGGTGTTCCAGTCATAAATGCCTCATCAGCATTATAAACATCATATGGTTCAATATTTTTTTCTACTACTTTGTATCCAAGTTCAGGACCTATTACTTTCATGACATAGTCGCGAGATATGCCTCGTAACATATTTCTTCCTTCTGGACTAATTATTGTTTTATCTTTAATTATAAAAAAATTGTCGCCACTTCCCTCAGCAATAAAACCGTCAGGATCAAGAAGTAAGGCCCAGTTATTATCACCTTTCATCAGTGATGCTTCTATATTTGCCATTAAATAAAAAAGTCTGCTTCTATTTTTTATTTTTGGCTCCATTAATGTTGCTGGAATTGCTCTCTGAGATGTTATAACCGCATTTATGCCTTGATCAAATAATTTACCCATACCTCTCACAGTCCATCTAAGGGGAAAATCAGCTATTATTACATTTGGTCCAGGATTTAATCCATCTATACCGTGATAAATACCTAAAAGCCCCCTAGAAACATCAATCATGAGTCTATGCTCATCATTTTCTTCAAATAAATGATCATTTGCTTCTATAGTTTGGTAGCAAGCTTTTTCCATTTCATCTGGTGTCATTTCGATTGGAATTCTTAAAATTTTACACCCTGAATACAATCGATCTATATGAGCTTTTAACTCAAACTGTTCCTTGTTAAATGACCGCGTCATTTCAAACACCATGTCACCAAACATTAATGCAGAATCATATATAGAAATTTTGGCTTCAGATTCATGAACTAAATCTCCATTAAAAAATACTTTTCTATAAGAATCACTCATGTTTTTTCCTTTGATAAATATTATCGTACCACTTAATTATATCTCTTATTCCAAAAAAACTACTCGTATTAGAAAAGTAATTGTAAATATCTGATATAAACTTAAATTGTTCTTTGGTGTTAACATCTAAAACCAAATCAGGTCTTTTTATTTCTTCAGGACAATTGATTGTACTAACGGGACAGATAGATGAGTTTACTGCATTGTCAGAAGCATAATCATAAAAATTTAGATGTACATGCTCTCTCTTATTTTTATCATTTTCTTCTCTCCAAGCTGATTCAAGAAGAGAAAAATCAAACATCTCTGCACCAATTCCATCTGGATATCCTGATTCATTAACCTGAGCTAGGTTTGAAGAAAAGCCTGGCCTGCTTAATTCTCTGTGGTGAGATATTATTCTATCTATTTCTTCAGGTTCTGATAATGGATTATCTGCAGGTATTCTTCCAACAATGTCTGCATCATATTTTCTAGCAGCTTGATAATATCTATCTAATAGATCGTTCTCAGACCCTCTATAAACATCTATTTTTAATTTACTTGCTTGTTCAACTAAAATATCGTTGTCAGAACTATCAGGAATTGCTAAAACAATATTATTTGCATTTTTAATTCTTGAGATTCTATCCATGACTCTATATATAAGAGGTTGTCCTGCTAAGTCCATCATAGATTTTCCTGGCAATCTAGATGAGCCCATTCTTGCTTGTATAATTAATACAACCTTTTTCATAATAAATTCTGATTTATTTTTTGAAATATTCTGACTCAACAATAGCGCATATAATATGTCCAATTAATATATGACATTCTTGAATTCTTTCTGTAGCTGATGAAGGAACAATTATTGTTTTGCATAAATTCTTAAGTTTCCCACCGTTATTACCTGTTAAGCATAAAGTATATATGCCCATTTTATTGGCAACTTCAATTGCTTGTATAATATTTTGGCTATTGCCACTAGTTGTTATGGGAATAAAAATATCTTTTTGATCTCCTATTGCTTTTAACTCTCGTGCAAATATGTGTTCATATCCATAATCATTTCCAATGGCGGTTACGGCTGAATTATTTGTAGCCAATGCAATAGATGCAAGTGGCTCTCTATCAAACAAGAACCTAGAGGTGAATTCAGCTGATATGTGTTGAGCATCTCCAAAACTACCGCCATTACCTGCAAAAATAATTTTTCCACCCTTTTGAAGAGATTCCAAGCATTTATTTGAAAGTTCTTGAATATTGGAAATGCACTGTTCATCATCAAGAAGTTTTTTCTTAATATCTATTGATAAATTTATATATTCTTTTATTAGTTTTGTCATAACAAACCCTCTAGTTTTTGCAGTGCAATCCAAAAGTTCTCTCCACCATTTTTATGACCTTGCCATATCTCTGGTATGAATGATGAATTAGGACATTTAGTCATAAGAATTTTACATAGTCTATTGAAATCTATTTCACCATCACCAATTTGAAGACCCTCTCCATTAACACCGCTCGCATCTCCAATATGAATATGTGCAGTATATGGAGCTACCTTTTCAGTAAAATCATATAAGTCATAGCCAAAGTGATTACATGCCAGCATACAGTGTGATATGTCAAAACAAATTCTTAAATTAAATTTTTTACAGTACTTTACTATTTCTTCTGCAGATATAAAGATATTTTGATATCTTTGGCCCCCAAAATGCCAAGGAAATGGAGCCATATTTTGTGGTATTAACTCAACGCCTTCAAAATCTATTTTACTCATGCTTTCTGCAAATCGATCATAGTATGATTCTATTTCTTGACTAGGTATGTTTTTATCCATTGAAAAACCACCAATATTAGCAACTATTAGGGGTTTATTTGTTTTAGGAAAAAACTTTTTTAGTGACCTTGTTATATCGACAACTCTTTGAGTTTCGATTATAGAATCATTTCTATAATCATCATCAGGCGTGGCGAGATCCATTAGTCTACTATTAGAGAATAATTCTGGTGCATGAACTACAAAACCTGCTTCACTAACCTCTTTTATATAATCAGCTGGATCAAGTTCCATATCCGAATATGATAGATGAAATTCAAAAATATCAGGACTTATTCTTTCAGCATATTCCTCGTAATCATGGTATCTAACTGGAACACCCCAATCCAGGTTAAAGGAATAATTTGAAGGTTCTATGCTGTTTCCCTTGATGTCTGATAAGAAGAAAAAATCCTCTGATTTTATATCTCTCTTTAACTCAGAACCAATTAAGTCTTCAAGATATTGGGGAGAGAGGCCTTGTCCAGGACTGCAAACCTTTATATGTTCTTTTTTTATTTTTGTTCCAGCTTTTAATGCTATTGATGAGACTAAACTTTTACTAAGATTTTCTCTATTTATCATTTCTCCTTGAGATAAATGTCTTTCATTTCCTGTTCCTAAAGATTCTTCTATCTCTCTAATTCCATCAACCAGCTCGGTAAATTCACTTTTTAACAAACTAGCGGCATGATCTGGTCCCTCCATTTTTCTGTCTAGGGTGTAATGTCTTTCTATGATGCTGGCACCCAAGGCTACTGCGGCTAGAGATACATTAATACCTCTTTCATGACCTGAATAACCTATAACATTGTGTATTTCTTTCAGTCTACTCATCCACTTAAGATTAATATCTTGAAGTGGGGCTGGATAAGTGCTGTTACAATGTAAAAGAGCAAAAGAAGTATTTTTTTTGTTCAAGAAGGACACAGTTTTTCTTATTTCATCCTCTTTACTCATTCCAGTAGATAATATTAAGGGTTTTCCTGTATTAGATAATTTATCTAACAATGGCATATTTGTTAGGTCCGCTGAGGCCACTTTATAAGCTTTGATACCATAAGACTCTAAAACATCAATGCTCTTTGCATCCCATGCAGTACACATATAAAGAATTCCTTTTTGCTTACAATATTCTGCTACCTTTTTATGCTCATCTAGAGTCAGTTCAAAACGCTTTAATAAATCTATAACATACTCTGTTCCAAGATCTTCTCCATCTTTTTCTAGGCTGCTTCTTCTATATACTTCTTCTATATGTCTCATCTGAAACTTTACGCAATCGACACCAATTTCAATTGAATCATCGATCATTTCAATAGCTCTATCAAGTGAGCCATTATGATTATTTCCTATTTCAGAAATAATAAAGGTTTTGTTTGATCCAATTGAAAAATTATTTATTTTGAAAACCATATTTACTTAGAAGATTCTCTTACTTTCCAGCTCTGCATTCCCTCAGATTCAAATTTAAAATTTGTTGGAGTTAGTCCAGATGATAATAAGTGCTCAATTAATAAAAATCTTTTTTCTGCTTTTACAAAGAATATAAAAAAACCACCGCCGCCAGCACCCAAGAGTTTTCCACCAATAGCGCCATTAGCAATCGCATTATCATATATTGAATCAAGTTCAGGAGATGAGATCTTGCTACTAAACTTTCTTTTAGCCTGCCAGGCTTCATTTAAAGACAAACCAAAATCGTCAAGCTTGCCTCTTAAAAGCTGATTCCGCATTTTGTAA
>MDTG01374327.1_pt1 | contig 23275 bp, 27 predicted proteins | sample 811421 | NCBI WGS metagenome assembly MDTG01 (sample SAMN05326645, study PRJNA326480) | marine metagenome | isolation source: seawater | place: Pacific Ocean: South East | collected 2011
GATAAATGAGGTGACCAATAAAAAATTTTTTTCATATTCGGCACTTATATGTATATATTAAATTCTTTCAACAATGCAAAAATTTAAAAAAAAACAAATTACAATTATTACAGTAGTAAAGAATTCTGCATCAACAATTGAAAAATGTATAAAAAGTGTTTTAGAGCAAAATTATGACGAAATTGAGTATATAGTAATTGATGGAAACTCGGAGGATGGCACTAAAGAAATTTTAGAAAAGTATAAAGATAAAATAGATAATCTTATTATTGAAAATGATAAAGGTATTTGGGATGCCATGAATAAAGGAGTTAAAAAAGCAACAGGAGAAATAGTTGGCTTTTTAAATGCTGATGATTTTTATTATCCAGGAGCACTAAATTTGGTTAATAAGTATTTTAAAAATCAAGAAATTGATTTTTTATTTGGTAGTGTTAAAAAATATAAAATTATGCATGGTTACCAACCATGGAAAATTAGATTAAGCTTTGGTTTTTATACGTCTCATTCTATTGGTTTTTTTATAAAGCTTGATAAACATAGATTGGTGGGAGAGTATAACTTAAATTTTTTAAGTTCTGATTTAGATTTTTTCTATAAAATGATAGTCAATAATAAACTTGTAGGAACATCATCAAAAAAAAATGAAATATTTGGAGAATTTAAAAGTGGTGGTTTTTCCTCAAAAATAAATTATGTAACACACTTAAGAGACTTAAATAATATAAGATTAAATAATAATCAGAGTAAATTATTAGTGTATTTTTTATATCTAATGAAAATTATAAAAAAACCAATTAAATTTTTAAAAGCTTATTTAGATTAGAAAATCTATAAAGTTTTGTATTTTTTTTTAAAATATCTTAAGTCGTTATGCATTTTATCCCTTTTAGAAAGGACTGGTTTATTTGTTTTCCATTTTATTTTTAAATCTTTATCATTAAATGGTATTCCACACTCATATTTAACATCTCTATAGTTATCTAAGTGATATAAAATTGATGCATTTTTGGATAAACACTCATAACCATGTGCAAAATAATTTGGAATAAATACAGACTCACCTTCTGACATTGTAAAATAATAGACCTTTCCAAATTCTTTTGAGTTTTTTCTTAAATTAACTGAAATATCTAAAATTTTACCAGATAATACAGTTATTATTTTTGTTTGTTTATTCTTGAGTTGAAAATGCATTCCTCTAATTACATTTTTTTTTGAAAATGCTATCGCGGTAAATATAGATTTAGTATCAAAGTTTTTTTGTAAAAAAAGCTCCTGAAAAAATCCTCTATTGTCAAAAAATCTTTTACTTTTAAATAGGAAAGGTTTAATTTTTTTTTTCATAAATCTATATTATTTTTAATGATAATTATTTCAATATCCAAATTTTTTGAATGTTGAAATAGTTTTTTTTATTCCATACTCAATATCTGTAAATCTGATATTTTTAAAGTTGCTTTTTAATAATTTATTACTTCCATGGGTTTTAAACATTTCTCCTTTCACAACTCCAAAAAGTTTTTTATTTACTTTTTTTCCATAAATTTTTTCAATTAATTTAACTAGCTCTGTTGTTTTAACAGGTTTTGAGCGACATATATTTAGAACTTTATTTTTTGGTGTAAATTTAATAGCCCGTTCAAATATTTTTAAAACATCATCAATATAAGTAAAATCTCTATAATTAAGCCCATTGTTGTACAAAGATATTTGTTTGTTTTTACTTATTGAGTTTAATAGTTTATGAATAAACATATCAGGTCTTCCAAGTGGTCCATATATGGTAAAAAATCTAAATATTAAATATTTAGTCTTGGATGATAGAAATATTTTTTTTATGTCTTGCTCGCATTTAAGTTTAGTTAAAGCATAATAATTTTTTGGTTTTTTTTTAAAATTTTCCGATATAGGAAATTTTTTTTGATCTCCATAAATAGAACTCGATGATGCAAATATAAATTTTTCTACTCCATACTTTTTAGACGTTGAAGAAATTACTTTTGTTGCATCTATATTGTTTGTTTTATAACTCTTTGGGTTTTTAAATGAATAAAGAACACTTGGTTGCCCAGCAATATGAAAAACTACGTTAGGTCTAAAGTTTTTAAAGATTTGATCAACCTTCTTTCTTTTAATAAGATTTAATTTTAAAAACTTAAAATTTTTATATTTTTTAAGAATTTTTAATCTAAAATTTTTAATTTTTGGTGAATAATAATCGTTAATGGTATCAATGCCTATAATATTATTTTTTTTATTTTGTAAAAATTTTTTAGATAAGTGATAACCTATAAATCCTGCTGAGCCTGTAATTATTATTTTCATTTTTTATAAAAGAATATATCTAATTGATAGTTTTGACCTGTTTTTTTATTTCTAAGTAATTGATCAACCGACCAAACTTCAAAGCCTTTTTTTTTTAAGTATTTAATTACATCTAACCACAGTTTCTGGTTTTTATATAAAGAAACTAATGACACTTCTATAAAAAGACATTTTATATTTTTAATTACTTTATTTGCTCCAGATAAAACCTCTATTTCTGACCCTTGTGTATCAATTTTTAATAATAAATTTTTTTTTAATCTAGATATCTCAAATCTAAAATTGTCGAGTTTTTCTACATCTGTAAATATAGTTTTTACAGTTTTGCTTTCTGGTCTTAAATTTGTATGCTTCGGCAAAATATTTAATAAGCTACTACTCTCTCTATTTCCTGAAATAAAAAATTTCTTTTTACATTTTTTTTTTCCCAAGGCACATCTTCTTTCTATTTTCCAATTTTTTTTATTTTTTGATAATTCTTTTAAAATTTCGTGCTCTTGTTTTAAAGGTTCAAAACTTAATATGTCTCCAATAAACTTATTTTTGAACAAATTTATTGCAAATTGTCCCTTATTTGCGCCTACATCAATAACACTATTTATATTAAAGTGTTTCATAGATTTAATTAAATTTTCATCCGGTTGATATAAGTATTTTTTATTTTTGATTGTATAACCAGTTATACCAATTAAGTCGTTGAGTATTTTTTTCATATTCAATTATTTTTATATCAATATATAAGTTAATTTATATAATGCCTAATTTACAAACCAAGCAAATTTTATAGAGATTTTAATATGAATGTATTATCGCCAATTATATTATTTGTTTATAACAGGCCATATCAAACAATTAATACTCTAAAATTTTTAAAGAAAAATTTGTTAAGTAAAAAAAGTAGATTAATCATTTTTTCAGATGGTTTTAAGAATAACCCTCTAGATAAGAATAAAGTTAAGATTGTAAGAAATATAATTAAAAATATAGACGGATTTAAATCAATTAAAATATATTATCGAAAAAAGAATATAGGATTGCATAAAAATATTATCAGTGGCCTTGATCTTATTTTTAAAAAATTTGGTAAAGCTATAATTCTTGAGGATGACATTATAGTAAGTAAATATTTTTTAGAGTATATGAATAAAGCTTTAAAAATTTATTCTGAGGAACCAAAAGTTTCCTCTATATCTGGCTGGTTTTGCCCACATAATAAAAAAAATTTAAATACCTTTTTTTTGCGTGGATCTGATATTTGGGGTTGGGCGACTTGGAGAAGGTGCTGGAATGAGTTTGACAGAGAACCAAAAAAACTTCTTAAACAATTCGATAAAAATACTGATTTAATTAGAAAATTTAACCTCAATAATTCATTTGATTATTATGGCCTACTAAAAAAAAGATCAGAAAAGATTAATCAATCATGGGGCATATTATGGAATGCATCAAATTTTTTAAAAAATAAATATTATTTAAATTTTTCAAATTCATTATGTATAAATATTGGCCAGGATCAATCTGGATTTCATGGTGAAGGCAATGATGGATATTTTAATCAAAAATTAATTGAAAAAAAAATATTTTTTAAAAAACAAAATATAGATGAAAATTCTTTGGGTGAGAAAATAAAATCATTATTTTTTAAAAAAAATTTTCCAAAACAAAAAATAAATGTGCCAATGAAAATATATAAAAAAATTTATAGTAAAATATTTTATAGGGATAAAATAATTTCATATTCTGGTCCATTTACTAATTGGCAAAAAGCTATTAAATATTCCAAGGGATACGATAATCGGAAAATTTTAAACGAGGTTTTAAAAAATACTCTTATTTCAAAAAATAACTTATATTTTTTTGAAAGAGATGGATCTTTATTAAAGAACAATACTATATCATATACTCAGCTTGGTATAATTTTAGATATGATAATGAAAAAAAGACGGGGTTTAAACATAGTAGATTATGGAGGATCTTTAGGATCAAATTATTTTAAAATAAAAGATATCATTGATCAGAAATACAAAAATACTTGGAATATTATTGAACAGAAAGCTTTTGTAAATTTAGGTAAAAAAAAACTAGGTGAAAAAAATTTCAAATTTTTAAATGATATGAGTCAAATAAAAAAAAAAGTTGATATATTTATGTTAAGTGGAACTTTACAATATTTAGAAAATCCACACAAAATTTTAAAAAATATTTTTAAATTAAAGCCAGAGGTGATTCTATTAGAGAGATTGCCAATGTGTAAAAAAATAAAAAAAAATAATATATACATTCAAAAAAGAGGGTCGAATAGCTATCCGTCTTGGATCTTCCTAGACTCATTTATTAGGTTAATATTTAAAAAAAATAGATACTTTTTGTATAAAACTTTAAAACCTGAATTTGACCACAATTTGTACTTAAAAAATGAAAAAATAAACTTTTGTGGTTACATGTATAAGCGAGACTAATGCTAGAAATTATAAAAAATAGAATTCGTAACTTTTTAAAGATTAACAAAATAGAGCGAGATAGTGATGAAATTAAAACCGCTTTAGGTAAGATTTTGTCTAATTTAAATAAAAGTAAAAAACCTAAAAATATAGAAGAAATCGAGTTTAAGATTTTTTCACAATTTGGTGATGACGGAATAATCCAATTTTTAATAAATAACCTACAGATTGAGAATGATCATAAAAAATTTATTGAATTTGGTGTAGAAAATTATTTAGAATCTAATACAAGATTTTTGTTATTTAACAATAACTGGTCAGGATTAATAATAGATTCGTCACAACATAATATAAATCAAATTAAAAGAAGTAACTATTTTTGGAAATTTGATCTTGAGGCTAAATGTGCATTTATTACAAGAGACAATATTAATGAATTAATTTCTAACTCTAAAGTAAATAATAAAGTTGGTCTCCTTAGTATTGATATAGATGGAAATGATTATTGGGTATGGGAAAAGATTAATACTATTGATCCTTTGATTGTTATAGTGGAATATAATAGTAACTTTGGCTTCAAAGAGAAGATAACTATTCCTTACAATGAGAAATTTGAGAGAGGAAAAGCGCATTATTCAAACTTGTACTGGGGTACATCTTTGGAAGCTTTAAAGTATCTGGCAGAAAAAAAAGGTTATAAGTTTATCTGTACAAATAGTTCTGGAAATAATGCTTATTTTATTAAATCATCGAAATTTAATGACATTGAATTGAAATTAGAAAAAAATTTTCACGAAAGTAAATTTAGAGAAAGTAGGAATAAAAGTGGAGATAAAAACTTCTTATATGGATCTCAAAAAATAAAAGAAATATCCGAGTGCAAGGTAATTTGTGTTGAAACTAATGAAGAAAAAAAGTTAAAAGATTTTCTAAACAAATAAATATTTATGAAAAAAAATACTAATATACCTGTACATGAGCCAGATTTAAATTATGAGGATTACAAAAGTGTTTTAAGAACAATTAAAATAGGAGAAATTTCTGGTAGCTTTACTAGTACAATTACAAAATTTGAAAAAGAGTATGCTAAGTTTAATAAAGCTAGATATGCTGTTTCTGTATCTAACTGTACTAATGCTTTGCAATTAGCTTGTAGAGTAATTGGTATAAAAAAAGGAGACGAAGTGTTAGTTAGCTCCTCAACCAATATAGCCACAGCTTTAGCAATATTTTATAATGGCGGTATTGTTGTTCCAATTGACTCAGATCCAATAACATGGAACTTGAATGAAGATTTAATAGAACGCCAAATAACAAAAAAAACCAAAGCAATTATCGTAGTTCATTTTTTAGGATTGCCCGTGAATATGGAAAAAATAATGAAATTAGCAAAAAAATATAAATTAAAGGTAATTGAAGATTGCGCTGAAGCTCATGGTGCTAAGTTTAGAAAAAATATAGTAGGCTCATTTGGTGATATATCCTGTTTTAGTTTTTATTCTAATAAGATAATTACTACAGGAGAAGGAGGAATGTTAATTACTAATAATAAAAAATATTACAACAAATTAAATTATTTAAAAAATTTAGCTTTTGGTAAACCAAGATTTTTACATGAAGAAGCTGGTTATAATTTCAGAATGGGATCTTTGCAAGCTGCTCTAGGTTTATCACAACTTAAAAAGGTTAATTCTTTTATAAAAAAGAAAATCAAAGTAGCAAATTTATATTTTAAATACCTTTCTAATATTAATGAAATTCAATTACCTTACAAAAACTATAGATATTTCAATGTTTATTGGATGTTTGGGATAATGTTAAAAGATGGATCTAGAAAAAAAAGAGATAATTTGATGAAATATTTAGGAAATAGAAATATTGGTACAAGAACTTTTTTTTGCCCATTAACTTTACAGCCTTTTTTGAAAAAAAAAGGAGTGCTAAAAAAGATTTCTTGTAAAGTTTCAGAAAAAATGTGGAAAAATGGATTATATCTCCCATCTGGGAACAACTTGAGGGAAAGCGAGATACGTAGAGTCTCACTTGAAATTAAAAAATTTTTTAATTAACAAATGAATATTGGTTTAGTTTACAATAACAATATTAAAGTCCAAACACATGGTGGCGGATATACCATTCAACAAGATCTACTAAATAATATTGAAAAAATTAAAGATAATAATATTTCGCTAACTTTAATAACTCTTAAAGAGCTTGATAGTGATTATTTAGATCATAATAAATCAAAGTTTACTAAAATAATACCTCTTAAACGAAACATATTTGATAGATTTAGAGAAAGTCTTATTAGAAATTTTAATTTTATTTCCGAAAGAAGTTCTTATAAAAGTAAGCTTGATAAAATATGTTTAAGTAATAATTTGGATATTGTGATTTTTTTAGATGATATTCATACAATATATACAAATTTTCCATTCGTAACTATCGTTTATGATGTTGATCATATTAAATATCCTTTCTTTCCGGAGTATTCAAAAAATAATAAATGGTATAAAAGAGAAAATAATTATCAAAATCATTTAAAAAAAGCTTCTGCAATAATATCTGGTACAGACTATGGCATTTCCCAAATAAGTAAGTATTACGGTATACCTGAAAATAAATTATATAAGATTCCTCATCCATCATTAAACTATGATTTAACAAAAAATTTTAATATTGATGATAATTATATAGATACTTTAGGTCTAAAAAAAAATAAATTTCTATTTTATCCTGCACAATTTTGGGCACATAAAAATCATAATTCCCTTATTAGTTTAGGCTTAAGACTTAAAGAAAAATTTAAGGATAGTATAAAAATTGTTTTATCAGGATCTGATAAGGGAAATTTAAATTTTATAAAAGAACAAATTAAAGTAAATAATCTTGATGATATAATTCATTATATTGGGTTTATAAGTAGAGATCAGCTTTTTACATTATATAAAAATTGTTTAGCTTTAACTTACGTGTCTTACGGTGGACCAGAAAATTTACCTCCTCTAGAAGCTTTTTCTTTAGGGTGTCCAGTTATTGCCACTAAAAATGAAGGATCTGTAGAACAGCTTGAAGATGGAGCAATTTTAATTAATCCTAACAATTCTGATGAGCTAATGGGAGCTATAATGAAACTACAGGATGATAAATTTAGATCTGATTTGATTTTAAAAGGAAAAAAAGTTTCAGAAAAAAAATCAATTGATAAATTTATGGAAAGTTTAAAAATGTTGGTTTTGGACTTGGGAAGGTATATAGAGACATGGAAAAAAGTATTTTAATATGAAAATAGCGTTTACAAACTTAATTAAAGCATCTGAATTTGGAAATCAAAGTTTTAGAAAAAATGTTCTTAATGGAATTTCAAAATTGATTTTTAATAATCAATTTGTTGGAGGGCAACAAGTAGATGAATTCGAAAAAAAATTTTCAAATTATATTAGAATTAAAAATTGTATTACAGTTGCAAACGGAACAGACGCTTTAGAAATAGCAATAGAGGCATTAAATTTACCAAAAAATAGCGAAGTAATAGTTCCAGTAAATACTTGGATTTCAACCGCAGAAGCTGCAACAAGAAATGGTTTAAAAGTTAAATTTTGTGATATTAATCTAAATGACTATAGCATTGATATAAAAGACTTAAAAAAAAAATTATCCAAAAAAACATCTGCAATTATTGTTGTTCATTTATATGGATATCCTTCGGATATTATTAGTGTAAAAAAATTGATCAAAGGAACAAAAATAAAATTAATCGAAGATTGTGCTCAAGCTCATGGTACTAAAATAAAAAAAAAACATGTTGGTACTTTTGGAGACATTGCAACATTTAGTTTTTTTCCTGGAAAAAATCTTGGTGCCTTTGGAGATGCTGGAGCTATCGTAACCAATGATAAAAAACTTAACATTGCTTGTAGGAGGTTAAGAAATCACGGTGCCTTGGGTAAATATGATCATATTTTTCCTGGAAGAAATTCGAGACTAGACAGTTTACAGTGCTTTGTTTTATCTACTAAAATTAAAACGTATGACAAAAAAGTAAAAAAAAGGAATTCTCTAGCTAGGCGTTATTTAGATAATTTAAGCGATGTTAAACAAATTAAATTACCAAATTTAAATTTTAAAAATAATCGTAATACTTTTCATCAATTTGTAATTAGAGTTGAAAGTAAAAGAGATAGTTTGAAAAAATTTTTGAAAAAAAACAGAATAGATACGATGATACACTATCCATATATGCTTAATGAGTTGAAATTTTATAAAAATTTAACTAGTAAAAAAACTTTAAGAAATTCTGTAAATCTAGGAAAAAAAATATTGAGCTTACCTATTTCTGAAGAACATAGTTTGAGTGAAATTGACTATGTGAGTAAAAAAATAAAATCATTTTTCATAAAAAAAATATGAAACTTAAGGTAAGTAAATATAGTTTATATAAAGATAAAACGGGAGGCCTTGCCCCATTTTACATTAAAGGTAACTTAAAAAACTTTAAAATTAAAAGATTTTTTTTTATTTATGGAAATAAAAAATATCCAAGGGCAAACCATGCGCATAAAAAATGTAGTCAAATATTAATACCAGTTTCGGGATCTTCGATGGTAAGTATTATTAATAAAAAAAATAAAAGATTTAAATTTGATTTATCAGATAAAAATAAAAAATTTTTGTTTGTGCCAAAAAATAACTGGATAAAGATAATTTTTAAAAAAAAAGATAGCATACTTCTTACTTTATGTGATTATAAATATGAAAAAAAGGAGTATATACAAAAGCTAAGCGAATTTTTAAAATAAAAAATGAATTGTAGAATTTCAAAAAAAAAAATTAAAACGTTTTTGGATCTTGGAAAAATGCCAATTGCAAATGGTTTTATTCATAAAAAAGACTTTAAAAAAGAATATTTTTTTCCCCTAAAAGTAGCTTTTTCAAAATATTTAAGCTTAGTTCAAATTGTATCGAACCCACCACCAAAAAAAATGTTTAATAAAAATTACCCATTTTATACTTCTTCATCGAAACATATGATTGAACATTTTAAAAAATACTCAGACTGGTTAAAAAAAAAATATTTAAAGAAGAAAGGTAATTTATTGGAATTAGGATCAAATGATGGAACTTTTTTAGAAAATTTTAAGGGATATTACAAAGTTGGTTTTGAGCCATCAGAAAGCGTTCATAAATTAGCCAAGTCTAAAGGAATAAAAAGCATTAATGATTTTTTTAATTATAAAAGTATTAAACCTTATATAAAAAAAAAAATAAAATTTGATGTTATAGTTGGCTCAAATGTAATTTGTCACATACCAGATCAAGTTAATTTAATAAAAAATTTTGATAAAATTATAAGTAAAAATGGATATATAATATTTGAGGAGCCGTATCTTGGATCAATGTATAAAAAGATATCTTATGACCAAATATATGATGAGCATATTTATATGTTTTCTGTATCGTCTATAAATAAGATTTATAAATCTTTTGGATTTAAGTTAGTGGATGCAATACCTCAAAATACACATGGTGGGTCGATGAGATATATCATATCTAAAAACTCTGGTCAGAAAATTTCAAATAGATTAAAAAAAATATTTAAAAATGAGAAAAAATTTAACATAGACAGCTTTAAAGGGTGCAAAATTTTTAAAAATAAAGTTGAAAAATCAAAGGTTAATTTAATTAACAAAATAAAAAAAATGAAAAGGGAAGGATTAAAAATATGTGGCTATGGCGCAACCTCAAAAAGTACGACAATTCTAAATTATTGTAAAATTGGACCAAGATTAATTGATTGTATATTTGATACTACGCCAGATAAAATTAATAAGTATTCACCCGGTATGCACATTCCTATTGTAGATTATAAGAATTTTAAAAAAAGCAATTATAAAAAAATTTTTTTATTTGCTTGGAATCATAAGAAAGAAATTCTTAAGAAAGAAAAAAGTAAAAAAAATATACAATGGTTCAGTCACTTAAGCTAAAAAAAATATTAGTCACAGGTTCCTCAAGTAGATTTTGTAAATATCTAAAAGAGGATTTAAAAAATTATAATGTTTTTTTTACCTCAAAAAAAAACTTTAATATTTTAGACTTTAAGAAAATGGAAAGATTTTTAAAAAATAAAAAAATAGATTATTTGATACATATCGCTGGTTTATCAAGACCCATGTCTATTCATGAAAAAAATATTGGATTAAGTATTGATTTAAATATTATTGGAACAGCAAATATAGTTAAGATTTGTGAAAAATTTAATATTAAACTAATCTATTTTTCTACAAGTTATGTTTACCCTGGAAAAAATGGAGGCTATAAAGAAAATTCTGCACTTTTACCAATCAATAACTATGCTTGGTCAAAATTGGGTGGGGAGTCCTCTGTAAAACTTCTTAAAAATTCTCTTATTCTTAGATTGTGCATGACGGATTTCCCTTTTGTTCACAAAAAAGCTATTAAAGGTGCAAAATCAAGTTTTATTTATAATAAATCTGTATCAAAAATAATTCCATTTATAATAGATCAAAAGGGAACAATAAATATTGGAGGAGAAAAAAGAGATATTTACCAATTTGCTAAAAAATTTTCAAATAAAAGAATTAAACCCATAAATTTAAAACAAATTAAAAATTTCCCAAAAGATAGTTCAATAAATATTAATAAGCTTAAAAATATCCTTTTAAAAAAAAATAAAATAAAAACAATTAAATTTTAATGATAACAGTTATTATTGTTGTTTATAAGTCAGATAAAAAAAAATTAAAAGAAATACTTGATAAAATTGATGAAAGTATAAAAGTTATAATAATAGATAACTCCTTAAATTATGATTTTAGCGAACTCAATCTATCAAATAATACACAACTAATTAGATCATCTAATATTGGAAATGGTGCAGGAATAAATAAAGCACTAGAAATTTGCCAGACACATTATGCTTTATATATGGATATAGATGTAAAATTACCAAATAATTTTATTAACGAATTTATCAGTTTTATAAAAAAAATAAATGATTTTACTATTTTAGTTCCAAATCATGGAGATACTAAAATATCTGATAAAGTTATCGAAAAATATGATGGTGAAGCATCCATAATGCTTTTTAATTTAAAAAAATTTCCAAATAGAAAAATCTTTGATGAAAATTTTTTTTTATACTTTGAGGAAACTGATCTTTTTTTAAATTGCAAAAAAAATAATTTAAAAGTTTTTTATTTAAGAGATTTATCCATTGTACATGAAAGATCAAGCTCAATAGATACAAATTTATCTGAAATAGATAATTTAAGATCTTGGCATTATATGTGGTCTATGTTTTATTTTTACAAGAAAAATTACAATTTTTTATTCGGATTAAAAAAAACTTACATATTCTTAATAAAAGATTTAATTATGATTCTATATTACTCACTAGTATTAAATAAAAAAAAATTTAAAAAGAGGTTTTTTCGTATCTATGGTATGTTTTGCTCTATTTTAGGATTAAGATCTTTTAAAAGATAATAGTTTAAGCAACAATTATATTAATTAATTTTCAATCTGTTTAACGTTTGCTTAATATCATCCGCAATTTTAGATTTTATCTTAAGACCTTTATTTTCTATTTTTAATTTACTTATTTTGTAAGTATCTTGATTTAAAATTCTTGATTTTACAAATTTTATTTTGGGATGAAAATTGTTTTTTTTTATAATTTTAAGAATTTCAGCTACAGTTTTATTTTCTGACAAAATGTTGTAAATTTCACAAGGAAAAAAATTTTTAGAAATTATAAACTTGAAGGTTTTTGAAGCATCTTTTAGGCTAAGATAGGGTCTATGTAAATTTGTTGATTTTCCCCAAACTGGAATTCTAATACCCAAAACTGCGTTTAAGCAAAACTTATTAACTGCAGTATGAAACCTCATACCCTCAGAAAATCCACTAATAGTCCCAAATCTTAGGGTTATATATTTAAGTTTAGAATTTTTTTTTAGGATTTTTTCTTCTGTAAGTTTTACTTCAGCATACGGGCTTCTTGGGAATATCATTTTTTGTGTTTCATCTACAAGTCCTTTTTGAGGTCCATAAATGCTTGTTGAAGAAATATGTATAAGTTTAGCGTTATTTTTTTTACAATATTCGACTATATTTTTAAAACAACCTAAATTATTTTTTTTAAGTTGATTTGCTATTTCAAAACTTTTTTCTGCATTAGTAATAGAAGCTAAATGAATTACTATATTAGTTTTTGGAATTTTTTTACAAAACTTATTATCTGTTAAATCTCCATATAGATAATTGAGCTTTTTATTTTTTAACCTAAACAAAACATTAAATTTATCACTATGAACATTATCCAATAAAATAATTTTCTTTATTTTTTTTAATTTCAATAAATCGTTGATAATGTAACTTCCAATATGTCCTAGTGCGCCTGTAATAAGTAATTTCATAAATTATAGTGATATTAAATATACCAATTATATAATTATTGCTATATTTTGAATTTAATAGTAGATGATAATGTAATGAAAACTTGTGTTATTATTCCTTGTAGATACGATTCTGTTAGATTTCCTGGAAAACCTCTTAAATTATTAAATAGAAAGCCATTGCTATATTATCCTTATAAAACTGCTAAGTCTGTAAGAGGTATATCCGAAGTTTATATTGCTACCGATGATGAAAGAATAAAAAAAGTATGCGAAAAGCTTAGAATTAATTTTATAATGACTAAAAAAACTCACTTAACAGGATCAGATAGAGTGGCAGAGGCATTTTTTAAATTAAAAAAATTTGACTCTGTCATCAATATTCAAGGAGATGAACCTTTTATATCTAAAAGTTTAATTGAAAAATGTCTCAAAAAGTTAAAAAATAAAAAAGTGGAGGTTGTAGAGGGCATCAGTCCTATAGAAAGCATAAGTGACGTTTTAAACTCGGGTGTAGTTAAAGTTGTGATAAATAAGGAAAAAATAATAGCAGTAAGCAGATTTCCTATACCGTACACACAAAATAAATTTTCAAATTTTAAATATTTCAGAGCTGTAGGGATTTATGGATATAAAAAAAAAGCGTTGGAAGTTTTTAGAAAAACAAAGCAAAAATATCTTGAAAAAGCAGAAAGTGTAGAAATATTAAGAATCCTTGAAAATAACATGGATGTAAATTATTTTATTGGTAAAATTGGAGGACCAGCAGTAGATACACAAAATGATTTAGATAAAGCAGAAAAAATTTTAAAAAAATGAAAAAGATTTCAAAAAGTTCTATAAATTTTTATAAAAAAAATGGGTATTTAATCTTAAAAAAAAAAATTAGTGAAAAGGATATTGATAAAATTAGTTCAAGACTATCCTTTTTAGAAAAGAAACAAAAAAGAGCTGGCCGTGGTTTGTCAGAACCGGGAGTAAAAAAATCTTTAATTCACAGTCTTCACAAAGATATCATATTAAAAAAAATAATATTTGAAAAGCAGTGGTATAGAAATATTTGTAGTCAACTTTTGAATTCAAAAAAACCAATTACTTGGAATTGTAAGTCAAATCTTAAAAAAAAGTGGCACGGATCTGCAGAGTATTATCATCAAGACTATGAGTATTGGCGAACATATGGTTTTTCAAACCCAAACATGCTTAGTTGCATGATATTCGTTAACGATCACAGTCATTTAAATGGAGGAATGTGGATATTTCCTAAATCTCACAAAAAACACTACAAACACGAAAAGTTTTTAAATGTAAACTCATTACAAAAAAATCTTATACCATCAAAAACTTTAGACAAAATTTCAAAAATAAAAAAACCAATTAAAATAAATGAAAAAGCTGGATCATGTATATTTTTTCATTGTAAACTAGTCCATGGGTCTGCACATAATATTTCAGATTTAGATAGAAAAATTGTGTTATCTCAAGTAGCGGATTGGAACTCTTTTAAAAAAGTAGATGTCAAAAAAATTGATAGTCAAAATTCAAAAAAAAGACAGATTTATGAGAAAAAAATTCTTACTCAAAGATTGAATGAATTAATTTAATGAATAAAAGATTTAAGGTTATAGAAAGATTAAGAAAAAATAGCCCCTCTCCACAAAATTATCTAAGACTTCATCGAGCAGAGTTCGGAGATACATTAAAAAAAGAATTTCAAATTAATAACTATTATCCAGATACTACAAGGTTATTAGATTCTTTATCTAAATTTTATAAAATTGGTAAAGAATTTATTTCAGTCGGATTAGGTGCTGAGGGAGTTATAAAAGATATCTTTTTAACAATATTTTTGAAAAAGAAGAAAGTTAAAATCTTAACAACTTCACCAAATTTTTTTATGTATAAATATTATTCAAAATTATTTGATTTTAATTTTCATGAAATTCAAATTTTAAATAAAAAAAAAATCTTATTAAATTTTGATAGACTTGAAAAAGAAATAAAAGCTAAAAAAATTAATTTTTTGATTTTAGTTAATCCAAGTTCACCAATTGAAAAAAAGTGGGACAATAAAGATTTATTGAAAATAATAAAATTATGTAATAGAAAAAAAATACTCTTACTTTTAGATCAAGTTTATGAGAAAGATTTAAAATTCTCGAATTTAAAATTAGTTAAAAATTTTAAAAATATTATTATTTTGGGATCCTTTTCAAAAATTTTTGGTTTGCCAGGTCTTAGACTGGGGTACTGTTTCTCTAATAAACAGACTATCAAAGAAATTAATACTTGTAGACTTGCAATAGAACTTCCAGCAGAAACAATCGAATATTCAAAATTTCTTCTTGATAATTGGAAAGTTCAATTAAAAGATAAAATAAATAAAATCTCTAATGCAAGAAAATTTGCATCTAATGAGTTTAAAAAAATTGGTATTGAAACACTCAATAAAAGCATAAATTCAGTGACTTTCTTTTGTAAAAATAAAAAAGAAAAAGAAAGATTAGTAGAATTTATGAAAAGAAAAAAAATCTTAATAAACCCCTTAAAAACAAAACACTTTGATAATCTAATTAATGTAACAACTACAAATAAAATTAATCTTAAAATTTTCTTTTTTCAACTTAAAAAGTTCTTAAATAAGTAAATGAAAAATAAAAAAGGATTAATTATATTTGATTTAGATGGGGTCTTAATTAATAGTGAGCAAAATATGTCATACGCTTGGTCACAAACATGTAAAAAGCTTAAGCTTAAAATAAGTTTCAATAAATATAAAAAATATGTTGGATTGGGTTTTTTTGAAATTTTAAATAAGCTTAAAGTAAAAAAAAAATATCATAATGATGCTTTTATTCATTATAACTTCTACTCAAAAAGAAAAATAAACAAAATAAAATTATTTCCTAATGTAAGACAAGTTTTAACAAAGATTAAATACAATTATAAAATTGCTTTATTTACCTCCAAAAATAAATCTAGAGTAAAAAAAATAACTTCAAATCTTAATTTAAGTTTTTCAAAAGTCGTGACCTTAGAAGACGTTGTAAAACCAAAGCCTTCACCAGAAGGTCTTAAAAAAATAATTAATGATTTTAATTTTAAAAAAAGAGAAATTTTTTATGTTGGGGATACCTTACATGATCTTCAAGCAGCAAAACTTGCAAAAATAAATTATATACAATGTAATTGGGGTTTTCAAAAAATACACAAAAAAAATATTTTTAAAATAAAAAGAATTGCGGATTTGACAAATATTTTAGAAATCTAGTATCAAACCTTAGTATATCTAAGTATTTTAGCATATGAGTCTTTCATTTCTAAATACTTATAATTTTTTTGTTTAAACCTTATTTTTTTTTCTAATTTTTTAATGCTTAAAATTTTTATTTTTTTATTTTTAAAAATAATTCTTAAACCTGGATATGGGGGTTGTAATGATCTAACGTAATCGAATAATTTTTTATATGTAATTTTTTTTAATTTATTAACAGAAATCTCATTTTTTTCTCCTGTTAACCTTTTATAGAAACTTGCTTTACCTTTTTGTTTATAAAATTTCAGATTTTTTTTTTTAAAAGAATCGAGCAATTTAAGAGTAATTATTGTTCCAATTTTTGAAATATTATTGAATATTTTATTAATATCTCCTTTTAGAGAAAGTTTTTTTTGCATAAATATAGGCCCCTGATCAATTTTTTTTTTCCATACGAAATATTGTAACAGCAGAGTTGTTAATTCCTCTTAAAATTTGGTTTTGGATAGGCGATCCTCCTCTAAATAATGGTAACTTTGAGGGATGTAAACAAATGCATAAAAAGTCTTTTATAATTTTTTTACTTAACAACCATGACCATCCGTAAAAAAGTGCTATATCAATATCATTTTTTTTTAAAATTTTGTAGATTGATATATTATTATGTGGATTAATTTTAAATTTTTTCACATTCAATTTGCTTATTTTAAATTCTGGTTTTAGACTTGTGATTAAAATTATATTATAATTTTTTTTTTCAGCTAATATTTTTGCTAAAATTTTAAACGCCCATTCTCTGTAAATAATAAAAGCAATTTTCATTATGGATTAATATTTTTAAATTTAAGATCCTTTGCGAGAATTTTTATTGATTTTTCCAAACATTTCAAATTTTTACTTTTTTTTAGTTCATACTCATGTGTATAAATAATAATATTTTTTTTTCTATTTTTCTTTTTCAAAAAAAAATATTTAATTTTTTTTAGATTTTTTTTATTTGATAGCTTTTCAATTCTAAAATCTGTTCTTATAAATTTCATTTTTTTAAAAGTAGAAAAACCAATATCCAAAAGTTCTTTATTATTTTTTTTTGGTAGATGATAAGAAATTACCTTTTTATCAGTTGTAAATAATCCCTTAACTCTTTTTTTTGCGAAATACCTACTCAATTGAAAAGCCTCAGAATAGTAATGCAATCTTACAAACGAGGAAAAATATTTTTTTCCAGCAAATCTAATAATTTCAGACCTTATTTTTTCAAATGTTTTTTTTTGATCTAGTGTTGTTTGGGAAAAAGGTGGATTATCTTTATCAAGACCGTGAAAATTAAAATAAATCCAACCTTCTCTAATTTGATCTTTAATATCTTTAACTTCTCTCAAAGTTCTAATATCACCGTTCATTCTTTTTTGATAAAAAAGGTATAACGCAGTCTTAACTTTATAATTTTTCCAAAGCCTATATAAAATTTTAAAAAACCAATGTTTTTTAAGAGGTATATTTTTATCAGATATTTCAATTAAAGACTCAAAAACATCGTCTATGGAAAAATGAAAGGTATTTTTCATGATAGATTAAATTCTTTAAGTTTTTTCACCTGACTTGGTAAATTTTCTATTTTAAAATCTGACATCAAACATCTATTAATATATCCTTTATTTCTCTTTTTTATTAATACTTTTTTTTTAAAAACATTTTTAAAAATATTGAGCATTTCATATTTTGAGTATTTTCTTTTCGTTCCTATTTGTACAATTTTAGACTTTTGAAATTTCATTTTTTTTTTCCCAAAGAGATAAGAATCTAAAAATTCACACCACTTTAATGTTGTTATTCCATTCCAAAAGTGATCTGAATATCCATAGACTGTTTTATTCTGACTTAAAAACCAACTTAATAACCCTTTTTTAGTTTTTTTTTCTAAACCAACAATGGATGTTCTTATAATTAGTGTGTTTGATCTTTTTTTCAAATTATTTTCAGCATATATTTTGCTCAAACCATAATTGTCGGTTGCATCTAGTTTTTTGTTTTTTTTATAAAAATATCTATTTTTTCCACTAAAAACACAATCCGTTGATGGATGAATTAGTGTATGTTTGCTATTTAAAAATTCTGAAAATTTTTTTATTAATATAGAGTTTGACCAATATAATTCAGTAAGAGAATATTTTTTTTGCTTTATTTTTCCAATACAATTAATAATGGTTGATGGCTTTTCTTTATTTAAGTATTTAATATATTTATTTACATTTGATTTATTAAATTTTTTATCAAAAGTTTTTATTGAAAAATTTTTCTTTTTAAAATAAGTCAAAACTTGACTACCTAACATTCCTTTTGATCCCAAGATAATGATCTTTTTATTTACCATTTTTTGTTAAATATAAAATTATAAACTTTTTTTAATAAAGTCTTGGTCTTTCAAAAATTTTATTAAACTTTTTAACTTAAGTTGTTCAGTGTTATGAGATGTAAAATCTTCCTGATCATTGATTTTTTTATTTGCTGAAAGTTTATAATTCGCATAATTTAAATCTCTCTTATCTAATTTTATTTTAAAAAACTTACCTAAATCAGTTGCATTAGACATTTCTTCTCTTGATACTAAAGTTTCAAATAACTTTTCGCCATGTCTTGATCCAATTATACTGGTCCCTACGTTTTTCTTAAAGATTTTTTGTAATGCACTTGCAAGATCTCCCACTGAGCAACCTTTTGATTTTTGTATAAATATATCTCCTTGGTTTCCATTAATAAAAGCAAATAATACCAAATTTAATGAGTCTTTTAATGACATCATAAATCTTGTCATTGAAGGGTCCGTCACTGTAATTTTATTATTATTTTTTATAAATTCGATAAATTTTGGAATTGCTGATCCTCTTGAGTTCATCACATTCCCATATCTAGTAATACAAAATATTGGTCCTTTGTTTATGCTTCTTGCTTTACTTTGTACTATTTTTTCTGCCATAGATTTTGATATACCCATTGCATTTATAGGATATACAGCTTTATCAGTGCTTAAAAAAATTAACTTTCTAATATTATTTTCAATAGCGGCTCTTAAAACATTCTCTGTTCCTAAAATATTTGTATTTACTGCTTCCATTGGATGAAAATCACATGATGGTACTTGTTTTAATGCAGCTGCATGGAAAACATAGTCGACATCTCTCATTGCAAAATTGATACTTTTAAAATCTCTTATATCTCCTAGCTGAAAATGTATTTTTTTTGACATCATTTCAGCTCTTAAATCCTCTTGTTTTTTTTCGTCTCTGCTAAATACAATAATTTTTTTTAGGTTTTTTTTTGCAAAATTTTTTAAAACGATTTTACCAAATGATCCTGTTCCCCCAGTAATTAATAAAGTTTTATTTCTAAATAATTTGTTAATTTTACTTTCTAAATTGATCATAAATGCTTTTATAATAATGATTATATTTATATCTATATAATTAAATAAAAAGATAATATATATAAATTTTTTATATGAAAACTGCGAAAGTAATTGCTACATGTTTTAATCCTAAGGAAATTGTTGAAAAAACAAGATTAACTGGTGAACCATTAGGGTATTTTTATCATAGTCAAAAATTTACTAATACAAATGAAATTATAAATTTATTAAAATTAAACATAGAATTGGAAAATAAATTTAATCCTGGATGTGATCGAGATTTAATAATTGTCAACGCAGACATTGGATCAGATGATGGCAATGAATTTATTAAAAATATAAATAATACTAAAATAAATAGAGGTAAAATAATAAGTTATACAAGAAAAAATTTTGGTTTAAGTTTTGGCAGTTACAATGACGCATTTGATAAATTTAAGGATAAATATGATTATTTTCTATTTACTGAGGATGATTGGATAATAATAAACGATAATTATTTAAAGGTTGGAATTGATATTCTAAATAAAGACCCATCTGCTGGTATGATTGCATATGTTGGTGTTACAAAAGTTGATGAGTCAAGATGGAAAATGCTAAATTTAAATAAAAAAACTGCATTTAGTTGTCATGGTGGCATTGGGTTAAGTAGTTCCAAAATTTTAAAAACTATATTTAATAAATTTGGATCATTACCTCATTATGATAAATCGGATTATAAAAAATCGGTTACATATGGAGAAATTATGTTTCCAAATAGCTTTATTCAACTAGGCTATAAACTTGTAGACCTGCCAAATGATAGTATATTTGGTATGCCTGCTTATGACTATATGAGAAAAATTAAATATAAAAAATTTCCTAACTTTTTTGATTTGATTGTTGATTACTATTATAAAAATTCAAAAGCAAAATTAGGAAAAATTATATGGAATATTGTATCAGTGAATAGTTATTTAAAAAACTTTTATTTAAAATTAATTAAATTTTTAAAAAATTAATGATTTCAAAACTTTTTAATTTTATTTTATATTTATTATTTAAAATAAAAAAAAAATATTTTATTGACTATAATTGGGAAGGAAAATATTTTCTAAGGGATGAATGTAATTTAGTTGAAATTGAATCAAATAAAAGTGCAATTGAGTATTATGAGAAAGTAACAAAAAAATTTTATGGTCCAAATGATGTTGAAGTTGTGGGTAGACATAAAGTTCTTCCAGCTTTAGTGTCTAATCTTGAAAAAAATACCTTAAATATTCTAGATTTTGGAGGATCTTCAAATCCAGCTATAAGCTATTTAATTAAAACATGTAAACATAATTTTTTGTCTACAGTTATTGAAACTAAATTTTTTGTGGACAAATTTCAAAATATGGTACCACCAGAGTATAAAGATATTTTGCAATATAAAGACTCATTTAAAGATTTAAACTTTGATACATATGATATTTGTTACTTTGGTTCCACAATTCAATATATAGAAAATTATGAAGAAATTTTAAAAAGAGTTTTTCAAAGTCAAATTAAGTATATTGTAATTACAGAAACGTTTTTTAATTATACCAATCAAGATTTTTTTGTATCAACAATTCAAGATAATCCACAATATTTAGCAAATAGATTTTTTTCTTATGATAAACTTATGAAATTATTCAAAGATAATAATTTTAAATGCATATTTGAAAATAAAAGAACTTCTAAAAATCATAGGCATAAAACTATTAATTTTTCTGAATATAGTATTTTTGATTTAATTTTTAAAAAAAATTAACTTTTTAAACCTTTTGGACCATAAAAAGTTCTTTTTTTTAAGCTATTAAAGATATATTTTGGATGTGTTATAAATCTATCACCAACTTTTATTTGATTAATAATATTTTTGCCTTTTGAATTAATTACTTTCTCAACAATTAGCATGTGTTTTCCAGATGTGCTAACAAGTATCCAATTTTTATCATGCCTTGAGACTATTCCAGTCATATAAGGGTGGTTGGAAGAATCCCCGCCGTGGAGCTGGCAACTTTTCAGATGCAATTTACCAAAATTTCCTCTATTTAAAAATGTACTAGCACCAACAAAAGGCTCGTCAAAAGCATTGATAAAATTTGATAAGTCATAGGGTGGAATACTCCAATCAATAAATGAACTCTTTTTAGAATTAATTCTTGGGTTATATCTGCCCAGATACTTTGGTTGATGTTTGAGATTAATCTTTTTATTTTTTTTAATATTTTTTATAAAATCTAAATATAATTCTATTAAATTCTTATTAGAAAATATTTCAATTTCATGAGGGGTTTGACATTTTTTTGGTATTATACAAGATAGGCTTGATAAAACTGGGCCTTGGTCAATTTTTTCATTAATTAAATGAATTGACTGATTATCTATTCGGTCTTCTCTTAAAATTTTCCATGTATGCCCTCCTCCGCCTGCATCAAGTGGTAAACGAGCGTTATGGATATTAACAAGGTTATTTTTAAAAAAATTTTCAATAGTATTTTTTTTAAATATAAATCTAGCAGCAATTGATATAAAAAGTGTTTTTTCAATCAAAAATTTAGATTTTATAAATTTTTTAAATTTTCCATCAATTTTATTAAAAACTTTAAAATCAATTTTTTTATCAATCTTTTTCTTTTGATCTGTTGTTGTAATTATGGTCGTTTTAATTTTTAAACTTTTGTTAATTTCTATTAAGTCTTTTAAGTTTTCATGTTGTCCAAATACAATAACATCTTTAATATTTTTTATAAAAAATTTATTTTTACTAATCATATTTCCTCTAATTGATGGTTATTAATTTTATATATTTTATCACAAATTTTTAAGTCATCATTATGATGAGAAATTATAATAATAATCTTATCTTTTTTTATAGATATTAATAAATCATTAATTTTTTTTCTACTTTCATAATCAATAGCAGACATTGCCTCATCTAATATGATTACTTTAGAATTTTTATATAATAATCTAGAAAATGCAATTTTCTGTTTTTGCCCACCTGATAGGTTTTTGCCAAAATCTACAACTTGCATATTATCACCTTCGGGTAAGGTTTTTAAAAATTCCTCCATCCCAGTTTTTTTAATACAATCATTGTAAAAATTTTTGTCTATATTTTTTTTTTTACTAAAATCTAAAGTGATATTATTTTTAATATTATCGTTAAAAATAAAATAGGATTGTGAAAGATAAGAGACATTTTTAGTCCAATTTTGACTTACATCTTTTAAATCTATATTGTTAACCTTGATTATACCTTTTACCGGTTCGTGTAAGCCAATCAATAGATCATTAAAAGTACTCTTACCACTCCCATTTGAACCTTGAATCCCGTAAATAAAGTTCTTCTCAAATTTTAAAGATAAATTTTTAAATATCGCAGTCTCTTTGTTGTATTAAAAATCTACATTTA
>MDTG01355690.1_pt1 | contig 23274 bp, 21 predicted proteins | sample 811421 | NCBI WGS metagenome assembly MDTG01 (sample SAMN05326645, study PRJNA326480) | marine metagenome | isolation source: seawater | place: Pacific Ocean: South East | collected 2011
AGCGTCTAAGTGCTTGGCCCAAAAACTTGGGTTCATCAGGTTATCGGGTAAGGTGTCGATATTAACCAGCTTCGTATTGGCATGAGCGCGGATGTCACCTTCAGGAAAGGTGCCCGACAAGTGGGTAATATTTAATTCTGGCGATGCGGCCAGTAAACTTAATAGGTGATCGTCAATCAGTGAGGTTAATTTTGCCGCCATCTCCAGAGGCGGTGTAGAAAGCGATTCATTATTAAACTTTTGATATGCTTTGATGAAATCGGTATCTAAACGGTTGAACTCAAGGCCAAATTCTAGCGAGCTAGCTTCAAAGTCGTCTGCCATAACAGAGCTCACTGTGTAGTTCATTCCAAGGTTAGCCAGTGCACCATCGTCTTCGAGTGTGGCGTCTGTGGTTAAGACCATGTCATTCACGGTTACCGCGCTTTCTTCTATGCGCTCAATGGTGACTTTTTCCACAGACAAGGTGCTACTTGATGCCAACAACTCGCCTTTAATGGCAGCAAGCATGCTGCCGTAGCTAGTCATAGCAACATCTAAGGTCGATACTGTGGTGGTAAACTCGGCCGTAGAAAATGAGAAAGTGGGGGCTAAACCGGTAAAGTGGGTGGCGTCTCCCTCACTGTTTGCCTTACCTTGATAGCCGGAAAATGAAAAATAAAAGCTTTCTTCTTCGATACTTGCTGTCATGGCTGGCAGTTCATCTTCATATGACAAGCCGCCAAATAACCCTACTACCCCTTGATTACGATAAAAAGGGCTGTCGTGATCCCATTGCAAATACTCTCTAAACCCTTCCCCTTCTAACACCACACTGTATTGAGCTTGGCCAATGCCTACGCTATCGCCTACGTAAATCGGGCCATGATGCGCAACTAATTTCGCCATAACGGTGGGGTTGCTTTCGGTGGGGGCAGCAGAGGTCGCGCCATTTTGAGCATTAAAAATATCGTTGACGTTAATGGTCAGTGCGATATCCGCGGTACTACTGAACCAACCCTTTTGGTATTCAATTATCTCGGCCCCGTAAATACTATGGTTGTTTAAGGCATCAGTGATGTCTATCACCTGGGATTCCACGTTATCGCCAACAAATTTAGGCGCAATAACGAGAACCGCTAGCGTTACCGCAGCGCTGATTAAGGCAATTTTCTTCATAGTACAATCCCTTGTTTAGGTTTGGTGTGGTATTCAGTCAGCAAATGTCACTGAATTTATAATTTTACGGCAATATAGCCATTAGCATCTGGCTGACCAAAGAAGCGAGAGGCTTGATGAACTTCTTCTGGCAAACTTTCATCTGGCTTGAATTTGCCCTCTACATTAATGCGTTTTAAATTCATGGCAACAATGGCATCTACCGATAACCCCAATAGGTTAGGCTCACTGACACTAATGCCAATATCATCGCCTTCACATCTTAATTTGGCCGAATAAGTACCGAAATCTATAGGGCCTTGAGTGCCTGCTACGGTGGCATTTAACCAGTCACCTGTGCCAGACAAGGTTTGACAAGTTTGCCCAATAGCGAGCTCTTGAATATTAACTTTAAAACGCCCGCCAGCATTAACCGGTAGGGGCAGTTTTACTTGAGCAAGTACGCGATCCACAGGAAGGTAAACCACCACATTTTCTGCATCCAAAACATTGAAATTAAACAACGAGGTGGAAAGCGAGCCGCTAAAGGCAATATCGTCAGTGTTACGAATATTTCCAGCGGTTATGTCGCCTGCTAAGGTGCCGGTGAATAACGACCAAGGTGATATTGACCACTTAAGGTTGTTAATAGGTAAACCGTTAACCACTAAGGTTTGTGCTTTGCCAGACCATATCGTCCCCGACACCTTATTGATTGAAACACCTTTTGGTAAATCGAGCCGTCCAACAACATGAATGGCGGGCATATAGGCGATAACAAAAACCAAAAAGGCGATCAGGCCGCCAAGTATCCAACCTATACGTAACTTCATGCTTTTCCTAACTGTAAACGTCTAATTTTGATATAACCTGCGGCATCAGCTTCAGCAATGTCTGCTTGCAGTATAACTACGCCCATACTCTCCATGGATTTAAGCCAAGCAAGCACATCGTTAAAGGGGGCCTGATCGACCCACACTTGCAATTCATCCCCTTGAGGCTGCATGCGAGACACTTCAATATTATGTTGTGCCACTGACCGGTTAACGGCCTGAGGAAGTGAACCGGAAAGTGTACGGGTACCGGCGCTATTAATGCGCAATTGCTTCGCTCTAGCGGCACTGTCTTCCACCCATACTAGTAATGCGTGCTGATTATCTAATAGCTTCTGCTGCTGAGTGAGAGCATGGTTAAGTGGCGACCAGACAAGGTAATAAAACAGCGCGATAAGCACCACGACCCCCGACACTAATACCAAGGTTTGTTCGCGCTCTGTTAACGCTTTAAATTTCTCAATCATGGCCTTCATGACGCACTCCGAATAGATACTGTGCCAATCACCATATCATCACGGTTGTTAATTGCACCTTGTTCAACAAGAAACCCAGCGGCTTCTGCCTGGCGGCGAAATTGCTCCAATGACTCGAAGGTTTTCCCCATTGCTTGAATACGAATTTCGGTTCTATTGGCGTCAAAGCGAAGGGTTTGCGGCTTCACTTTGGTACTGGAAAATGCAGGCGTTAACTGTTCCAGCATAATCAACATAGACGCATTACCGCCACCTAGCGCGAGTTTATCAAGCTCAGATTGCAATTTAAGCTTTACGTTGCGATAGGCTCCTAAATTAGGAAACCCTTGTTTTACGGCACTGTCTATTTGGGCTTTTAGCGCCGCATTTTCAGCTTTCAGCTGATACAAGGTAACCCCTTTATCAATCAGGCTGGTGCAAAGCACCAATACCGCCAATACCGCAGCTACTCGCCATTGCGACCATAATGTATTGGTTTGACGCTTAACCTTATAATCGCCTTGTAACAAGTTGAAATTGCTTGTCATGGCTTCTTTTGCCAGCACCTGCATAGGCAAATCTAGAGGCGCATCGTTAACATTAATATTCGGTGTGTCGGTTAAATCAATACCGGCGTAATTAGTGATGTTAACAGGACCATCGTGCTGGGCGGTAAAGTGACTTAAGGTAGGAAGTAACCAGGTTTGCTCACCTTGAATACCTTTAAACGTGTCTTGGCGAACCAGTAATTGTTCGCCCATCGTCAGGAGTGACCAACCGTTCTCTGTAGTCGGCACTGCTAATACATCTGGGATTAAACGGTCGCAAAATAATCCGGCATCACTCAACCATTGTGTCCACAAGGCTAACTTTTCGTGACTGACTACCGCCACGGCTTGTTTGTCACCCTGTTTGGGCCCAATGGCAAAAAATTGCTCGCTAATATCGGTGGCCAGTTCATCTTCTAGCATAAACGGTAACGCAGAGAGCACTTTGCGGCCTGCCCGAGGTGGTAAAGTCACCCATTTGAGCAAAACTTCGCTGCTTGGGGCCAGCGCTATCACCGCACGATTGCCAGCGCGTTCACGTAAGGTTGCAAGGTCGTCTGCATGGGTGAGTTCGCCAGAAGCGATAATTTCTTCTTCTGAGGTGGAGTAGACTATCCAGCTAATGGGATCAGATTCGGTCGCGCCTAATCTGACAAGGAGTTGTTCCATTACTTAATTCCTCCAAACTCGCGTTTTACTATGCTTACGCCCGCGCCTTCTTCAGCATGAAACACGGTGGAAAGCTTAAAGGTTGCTTTATTGTAGCGGGTTTTCGTGTGCAAAATAAAATACTCAGATGTGACTTTAAACCAGTCTTTGCGCGTGTCTGACAAATCCAGAGCAGCAATGGTGGTTTCATTTAAAAAATCGTCAGCGTCGTCCCACCCATCAGTGGGCCGGCTACTGATTACGCCCTTTGCCTGGGTGATGTCTAAGCCTGTCAAACCCGCTAGCAAAGCGGCGTTATCTTCTTCAATGGTATTAACATTAATCGCCATGGTTTCCACGCCAGGTATAACGCATACAAGGGGCATAACCTCATTTAGCCAGTTAGCTGAGACGCCATTAACAATACGAAGTTCTGACTTGGATGCCATAACCCCATTGGCGGCTAAATAAGGGAATTCTTTTGACTCGTATTCACTGTCTTCCACACCATAGGGACGCATGTTGTCATCGGAATCTATCCAATCCGCCAGGCTGTCTCTTACTGTATCGGCGGTATAGTCGTCTATTCCATCTACTTCAAGGGCAAGCAACATGGTATGAAATGCTGCCATGGCTTCAGTGATATCGCTATCGCTATTAGACCCCGTTGACGTTGATTCACCTTGTAAAATCGCATTCAAATTAAAACACGCTTGTAAGTCTTTTAGTTCGGCTTCTAAGCCCCCGTTTTCTAGCGGGTAGGCAATAGGTTGTGCCCAAGGTTGGCTGAGTGAAATTTTATCGCCTGTTTCTTCTATCAGGGTTTGAATCGATTTTCTTGCAAAAGCTTCAGCACCTACGCCGTACCAGTAGGCTTGATTGTTATCTTTGATGTTTGCTGTGCGTTGTATTTGTAATTGCAAACGCGTGCCCATTTCTGTCGCTAAAACCGATACTAACGCCACAATCATCAGCACTATCATCAAGGCTACACCGTGCTGGCGTTTGAGAGAATGTCTCACGATTGTTGCCCTCCTGGCGTCAAGGCAAACTCACGACGTATCGTGCCAAAATCTTTACTATCAAACTCTATCGCCACGGCTTTCGGTAATACCGAGCCTTTATAGTTTTTAGACCAGCCACTTTCGCTGTCGCTATCATCCGCATTCTCTTGATTGCTGAGAAACTCAACATCAAAGCGCTCAATATTGTCTAACAAGACACGTATTTTAGGCTCGTGCCCAATGACATTGTCTACGTAGTTACTGTATAGCCGTTCTAATTTGCCGTCTTGTAAGCGATAAACTACCGACTGCAACGTACTGCGGGGCAGCATGTACTGTGGGTTGTGCCAACCACTGCGCACGAAACCTAGGGTGTCGCCGTCGCCCATGTCACTTTCACCACCCGCCATGACCACATTTTGTTGCTCACCCTCAATACGAGCGGCACGGGGGACGGCTTGTTGAATATCTCGCTCTAGTATTACCATCGCGCGCTGTAGTTGCTGTAATTTTTGGAACCGTTCGCTTGATAAGTCGTTACTGTCTATAACGGTGGTCAGTAGCCCTGTTGATGCCAGTCCAATCAGGGTGAAAATGGCCATGGCAATGAGGATTTCTAACAATGTAAATCCTTTTTGCATTAGCGGTTTCCTGAGGTCGGTTTGGCAACAAAGGTGGTGACGCTGGTGACGCTGTCGCTATAGTCTTGTTGTAGCCCCACCTTCACAGTTACGGCGCGCAAGTCGTCGTCGTTAGTTTTCACCACGTTTTGCTGCCAGTACCAAGTGCGCTGGGCCATTGGCATCTCACCCTTTAAATTATTTTTTGGCGGCCATGTGGCGTCAATTTGTAGCTGATTTAGCCGGTTGCTGGCCACATAATTGGCAAAGGTAACCGCTTCTACTTGCCCTACATTGCTTAGGTGATCCCCTGCGGCTTTTAAAATAGCGCTGCCGGTTAGTGCAAAAATCAGCAAGGCGACCATCACCTCAAGTAACGTCATTCCTTGTTGCTTGATTGGCCCACAGGGCGTATTGAAGCACTTCATTCTGGGCTATCCAAAGGGCCTGTTAGGGAAAGAGGCGGTGTTTCTTTGTTTTGCAATGCAAAGTAAACCGGCTCTTCGTTGAAATCACCTTCGTAATTAAACATCAAACTAAAGGGCGTAATTTCCCCGCTGGACATAATGAGGATCTGTGGTGGAGGCAATGTTTTTTCTTCCTCGCTACCAATGTCTACTCCAGCATCAGACACACTGAGGTTCTCATCAAACAAGTCCCGATCGAATAAACTGTCTTCTTCATCCCAAGGTAGGTCGTCTAAATTCAGTGTTAAGGTAAAGGGTTCAGGCAGCGTATAAGGGGCGTACATTTTTTCATCTTCTACTCGTTGCCATTCGTCCTCATCATCGAGGTAGACAAAATAATAGCTATTTTCCGCTTGCTCTACTCGTATACCCAATTGCTGCTGATTTAATACAGCATAATCACTGGCCATATCTACGATAACCTGTAGCCGTTGGGCCTGGCTTTTTAATAAATCACTTTTGCTGGCACCAAACGCGTTAAACATCACATAGCCCGCGGCTAACCCCATCAGTAAGAGGACTAACATTACCTCTAACAAGGTAAAGCCTCGGGGTACACTTCGCTTTGGGTTCACGTTAGGCATAGGATAATTTAGTTAAGGTAATCGTTAATGTTCCAGTTACCAATATCATCGTCAGTTCCCGGCTCGCCATCAGGTCCGTTTGAAAATAAATCAACCGCGCCTAATTCCCCTGGGCTAATTAATGCGTATGGGTTGCCCCAAGGATCTTCAGGCAGACGTTTAATAAAGCCACCATCGGGGTAATTGCGTGGAATAGGGTCGATAGTGGGCGCATTCACTAGCGCATCTAAACCCTGCTCTGTGGTGGGAAAGCGGTTGTTGCGTAACTTGTACATCTCAAGGGCACTTTCAAGCTGTTGAATATCAACGGCGGCCTTTTTTAGTTGAGCTTCTTCTTGGTTGCCCAATATTTGCGGCGCCACCATAGAGGCCATAATGCCGATGATAAGTAATACCACCATGACTTCAATTAAACTGAATCCAGAATTGCGTTTTAAGGTTCTCATTAGATATTCACCATGTTGTTCAAGGCCAAAATTGGCTGCAAAATTGCCATAACAATAAACAAAACTATGCCTGCCATAGAAACGATTAGTAACGGTTCGAAGACTTTTAGTGAAATACCAATAAGGGCTTCGAATTCGCGGTCTTGGTTGTCGGCGGCACGGGCTAGCATTTGTTGCAACTCGCCAGATTTCTCACCAGAGGCAATCATATGCATCATCATTGGCGGAAAAATTTTTGTGTTCTCTAGTGCGGCGCGCAAACTGCTGCCTTCTTTTACATTGACAGCAGCATCGGCCACTTGGTTCTTAATATGTTGGTTTTCCAGCACATCACCGGAAATGCGCATGGCTTCGAGTAGTGGCACTGCACTGGCGCTGAGTATGCTCAGTGTACGGGCAAAACGTGCCGTGTTCATGCCTCGGGAAACTTTGCCAATAAGCGGTAATTTGAGTATGAGCTGGTGGAATTTTAACTTCATGTGTTTTGCTGAAGAATACGCTGCGCAATAACCACAAGTACGGCAATCACCATCAGCATAAAGAGCCCGTAGTTTTGCAGCCAAGTACTTATGGCAATCAAAAACTGGGTGATCCCCGGTAAATCTTGCCCCATGTGATCAAACTGCCCGACAATTTTGGGAACCACCACCGTCAGCAGTAAGAGCACAATACCAAACGCGAAAAATAACATAAGCGAGGGGTAGACCATGGCTTGAATAATCTGACTGCGGGTTTGTTGTCGGCGCTCGGTGTAGTCAGCCAAGCGGTTTAACACCGTATCTAAATGCCCTGACTTCTCACCGGCGGCCACCATGGCTCTGAACAGGTCATCAAACACACTGGGGAATTCTGCGAGTGCATCAGCCAGCCCGTGGCCCTCGACGACTTTACTGCGTACGGCCATCATCATATTTTTTTGACGGGGCTTTTCGCTTTGTTCTGCAACCGCGAGTAACGCTTCCTCAACTGGCAACGACGATTCTACCAAGGTAGCTAATTGGCGGGTTAATAGCGCTAAGTCAGAAGCCGAAATACGTGGCTTAAATAAGGAGGCTGCAAACCCCTTTTTGCTCTCTTGAGAGCGCTCAGCCACCTGTTCCACTTCAAGAGGTATTAGCCCTTTCTCACGCAATTGTTGTCGTACCTGACGGGCGTTATCCCCTTCCAGTACTCCATTTAAATTGCGGCCACGAGCATTAACGGCCTTATAAGCAAATGCGGCCATACTAATCCTCTCTGGTTACCCGAAGCACTTCTTCTAGGGCAGTAATACCAGCCAGAACTTTGCGACAGCCATCTTCACGTATACTTGGTGTTGTGTGGCGAATATGTTTTTCTATAGCTTGTTCGCCTACGCCTTCATGCATCATTTCGCGAATTTTTTCGTCTACAATGAGCAACTCGTGTATACCGGTTCTGCCTCGGTAACCCGTTTGATTACACGCGGCGCAGCCATGAGGCGTGTAAATGGTTAATGACTCATTAGCACTTATCCCCAATACCTCTTTCTCTTGCGCATCTGGGGAATGGGGCTTCTTACATTCAGTGCAAAGGGTGCGCACCAATCGTTGAGATAGCACAGCCAATAAGCTTGATGACAGCAGGAAAGGCTCTATGCCCATATCTTCCAGACGTGTGATTGCGCCAGCCGCAGTATTGGTATGCAGGGTCGATAATACTAAGTGACCGGTTAAACTGGCTTGAACAGCAATTTGGGCGGTTTCAATATCACGGATTTCACCCACCATCACCACATCAGGATCTTGTCGTAAAATGGCCCTTAAACCCCGAGCAAAGGTCATATCCACCCTAGGATTAACTTGGGTTTGGCCAATACCTGGAAGATCAAATTCTATGGGGTCTTCTACGGTTAATATATTGCGATCTCGTGAATTGATTTCACTTAAACCTGCGTACAGCGTGGTACTTTTACCTGACCCTGTGGGGCCGGTAACTAAAATGATACCGTGGGGCTTTCTTATCAATGATGAGAAGTGACCACGATTATTTTTTGTCATGCCTAAATCTTCTAAATTCAGGCGTGCGTTATTTTTATCTAACAAGCGCAGCACTACACGCTCACCATGACTAGAAGGCATGGTCGATACACGCACATCTACAGCTCGCCCTGCAATGCGTAACGTGATACGGCCATCTTGCGGTACGCGTTTTTCAGCAATGTCTAATTTCGCCATTACCTTAATTCGCGACACCAACATAGAAGAAAGCTTGCGATTAGGGCGTAATATTTCCCGCAATACACCATCTACCCTAAAGCGTACAACCAATTGGTTTTCAAAGGTTTCAATGTGTATGTCTGAGGCACCTTCTTTAATAGCTTCGCCAAGCATGGCGTTAATAAGCTTGATAATTGGGGCATCATCTTCACTATCTAGCAAATCTTCAGTGTCTGGTAGATCTTCGGCTAAAGCGAATAAGTCGCTCTCGTTGCCTAAGTCTTCCATTAACTGTTTGGCGGCGGAACTGTCCCGTTGAAATGCACTGGTTAGCAGGTGTTCAAACTCATCAGAGGCAATGGTTTTTGGCACAAAAGGTTCGCCGTAATAGCGTCGAACTTCTGCAAAAACTTCAAAAGGGGTATTTTCGGTAAAATACAGTACCGCAGGTGTTTCATTGGTTTCAAGTAACACCTGATTGCGTTTGGCAAAGCTAAACGAAAGTTGTTTGGGGCCGACGGGGGCCTCTGGCAATCCTTCGTCTTGTGCCATGGCTTCTAGGGCTTCTTCTTGCGCCTCTACTGCCAAGCTTAACTGTTCGTCTTGCCCCGCCATGTTATTCCTTCTCTTCTTCTTTCTGTTTTTCTTTCTCAGTTAAGTACTCTTCGAAAGACGGCGGAAGTGAAAGCTTATCATCCCAGTTTGGCATAGACGGGGTTTCCGCTGATGGCATAAGGGTGATGCCTTCTTGCTGGCGCTTAAGCTGCAAGGCACGCATATAATTGTATTTTCTGTGACTAATGGCATTCATGGTGGCCCCGTCACGCACAATCGTGGGTTTTAAAAATACCATCAGGTTGCGTTTACGCTTGGTACTCGACGTGCTTTTAAACAAATGCCCTAAAATGGGAATGTCACCTAACAGAGGGACTTTCGAAATACTTTCTTGTACGTCTTCGTCAATTAAGCCACCCAGTACAATGGTGCCACCATCATCCACAATAACGGTGGTTTTAATTTCACGCTTGTTTATAGAAATATCCACAGACGTTGCACCACTAACGCTAGAAACCTCTTGCTCAATTAACAGTTGTACCGCATCGCCTTCATTGATTTGAGGGGTCACTTTCAACTTAATACCTATCTCTTGGCGGTCTACGGTTTGGAATGGATTTGAGTTGTTCGACCCAGTGGTGGTCCCGGTAATAATCGGGACTTCTTGACCCACAATGAAAAACGCTTCTTCGTTGTCCATGGTCGTCAGGTGCGGTGTGGCGAGAATATTTGAGTTGGTATCTGTGCTGACCGCTTGAACCACTGCACCCCAACCATCTTCAATAATACCCGCTATCAGGCCGTTGGCGCTGCCGAGCAAGCTGGCAAGAGATGAGTAGTCGCCTTCGTCGGTGGTGGTGACCGTGACAACTTCACCGTCATCGGTAACATAAGCTTCGGTATCGGTATCGTCTTCCGCTTCTTTTAGTGCAACGGCCAAAGAACCTACAGGCACAACACCATTACTAAATTGTGTACCGCCGCCCGCTTCAGAGGCCCATTGCACACCAAAGGTGGTACCATCGCCTTCAAAGACTTCCACAATAATAGCTTCTACTTGAACTTGTGCCCGACGAATATCCAATTGGCGCACCACGTCTTCTAATGAACGCATCATGTCGGGCTCTGCGGTAATAACGATGGCGTTAGAATCTTGGTGAGCATCAATGCTGATTTCGCGGTTAGTTCCCGTACGGCGAGTTGTGCCACCACTTTGTTCTTCCGCTTGAATGCTAGCGGATACGCCTTGAAGCACTTTGACTAAGTCTTCCGCTTTGGCGTAGTTGAGGAAAAGAACACGGGTATTGCCATTAGTTTCTAGCTCTTGATCCATACGTTGAATCAAGTTGATTAAGCGCTGACGAGCTTTTATATCGCCACTGACAATCACAGAGTTTGTTCTGTCATCCGCGACTACGCGAGGCTCAGATTTGGTTCCTGAATTGGTTTTACCTTGGGATTTGTTAATGCTCTCGATGATACGAACCATTTCTGACGCAGACGCATAGCGAAGCTTAACAATTTCGACTTCTTCGTCACCGGCTCTATCGACTCTCTCAATAATTTCCACTAAACGGTTCACCACTGCGGCGCGACCGGTAAGCATCATAACGTTTGAAGGGTCGTGGCTCACCACATTACCGCCACCCGCTTGGTCGTTTAATTGACGAAGTATGGGGGCAAGTTCGCGTACAGGTACGTTATACACTGGAACCACACGGGTAATCATTTCATCGCCGTCGCGAGCTGAGCCTTCAACCACAGGAATATTTGAAGTTTTTGCATCTTTAGAACGTACGACTTTTAAAATGCCGCTAGGCATTTCAACAACGGCAAAATCATAGACTTGAAGCACGTTGAGGAAAAATTGATAGTACTGGTCTTCATCCAGCATATCGTAACTTCGTACGCTTATTTTCCCTCGCACATTTGGGTCGACAATAATGGTACGCTCTAAGTTTTTGCCCACAATATTAATAAATTCATTAATATCCGTTTCTTTAAAATTAGGCATGTACTCGGCTGCACTAACTGAAAAGCAGAGAAGGGCAGTGCATAGTGCTGTGCTTACGCGAGATAATATCTTTTGGCTAGTGCGCCTTTTCATTCCGTCTTCCTTTATTTCTTATTCGACTGAAGGCTCTGGCAAATCTAGATAGAGCGTGGTGAGGCTTCCATCACGAATGAGAGTAAGCTCGATAGTTTGGGCTGTGCGTAATTCTGACAGTGCGTTTTGCGACTGACGAATATCAGTTAAATCCAAACCATTTATTTGAGAAACAATATCGCCGGCTTTTAAGCCCGCCGATTTAAACAATGAAGGGTCTTTACCTGGGCCAACTTGATAACCAATAAGGCGACCTTCCTGGGTTTTTGGCGACACAGAAATGAAGTCAGTAAAGTTTGCCGGACTTTCGCGCAAGGCCGCAGTGGCTTCAAGTGCCTTATCGCTTAACTCACGGGTACGTGATTCCTCTTCTTTAGGTGCGGGTTGACGGCGAGCTTGCTGCTGACGCTTTCTATTGGCTTCTTCGTAGTCTATACCTTCAAGCATGAGCGTTTCATTGCGTATGCCATTTTTAATAATTACCCGATCAGCATACACCTGCTTTAACGAAGCATTGGTGCCTTCTATTTTGTCACCCAGACCATAAACCGCTTGGCTGTTTTTATACTCGATTATTGCCGTCCCTGCGGATTCTTCTGAACTGGCAACCACACCAGCAAGCGTGAGCTTTAGACGGGTTTCCGGTGCATCGGTAACGGGCGCTTCTTCTACAATTTTAGGGGCGGCCTTGGCGTCACCAAACAAATTTAGCTGTTGTATTTTACTGATATTGACCCCACCTTGCCCTGAAGGCGTAGATACAACAGATGCTTTTGACACTTGAGTAGTCGCAGATAGCTGAGGTTCAGGTATAATTCGCCACACAAATTTGGCAGCGAAAGCTATTAGGTACAAGCTTAACAGCACCACAAGAAGCGTGTGTAGTGGTTTCTGGTGCTGGTTTACATAGGTAACCAGCGATTGTGGGTTGAGTTTGTCGAATGTCATGCTGCCACTGATGGTACTGCTTTTTATTAAAAGTGAAATTTTGGTTAACCGCGCTTTATCCGACCCATAATAGCCTAGTAGAGGTGGGGGTCACAACACTAAAGCCCAACCGTTACGAAAATATTACATGTCCAAATCGGAAACCGAGAATACACCGCTAAATGTAAGGCTAGACAAATGGCTATGGGCAGCGAGGTTCTTTAAGACGCGCGCCATTGCCAGAGACATGGTTCAGTCAGGGAAAGTTCACTACAACGGCCAACGAGCGAAGCCAAGTAGAACGGTAGAGCATGGCGCGATGATAAAAGTTCCCACAGGATGGGATATTCGCGAAATTCGTGTGCTAGGTTTAAGTGATAAACGACTGGGAGCCGCGTTGGCGCAGGCACTTTTTGAGGAAACAGAAGAAAGTGTAAAAAAACGGGAAGAGAACCAAGCGGCAAGAAAGCTTAATGCGTTTCATAGTCCAAAACCTGATCATCGGCCGGATAAAAAACAGCGGCGTCAAATTATTAAGTTTAAGCAGCAATAGTGTGCTGCGTATTAGGATAAGTTTATGAGTGCTTTTGACACATTACATCGTTTTATTTTCGCGAATGCGAATGTTCGTGGCGAACTGGTTCGCTTAGATGAGAGTTTAAACCATATTGTGCATAGCTATGAGTATCCCGTACAAATTCAGCGTTTGTTGAGTGAGATGGCGGCAGCCACATCCTTGCTTACAGCGACGCTAAAATTTAAAGGTGAAATAGCGCTACAAATACAAAGCAAAGGGCCGGTAAGTTACGCAGTGATAAACGCCACCCACGACCAGACCCTGCGTGGTGTCGCGCGCTGGGACGACAGTTTGTCTACCTTACCAGAAACTTTCTCAGAGCTACTGACAAGCGCTGTACTTGTTATGACCATTACGCCTGAGGAAGGAGAGCGCTATCAGGGCGTAGTGGCACTTGAAAAGCCAACGTTAGCCGAATGCTTAGAAGCGTATTTTACGCAATCTGAACAGCTAGCTACGCGTGTACATTTAATGACAGATATGCAAAACCCAGAACGTGTTAAGGCGGCGGGCGTTTTGCTTCAGGTGCTACCAACAGACGCTAGCGCCACCGATGTTAATGAGTCTACAGCGTTTTCACATATTGCAACGCTGACAGAGACCTTAACGGAAGAAGAAATGTTCTCTCTCTCTGTAGAAGACATTCTCTATCGTCTTTATCATCAAGAAGACGTGGAATTGTTCCCCGCTCATGCGGTTAAGTTTGCCTGCACATGCTCAAAGGAGCGCAGTGCAGAAGCTTTACGACATGTTGAAAAGTCGGAGCTTATGTCCATCATTGAAGAAGAAGGCGCGATCAAAATGAACTGTCAGTATTGCCACACTGAATATCGCTTCGACAGTATCGACGTTGAATCTATCCACAGCGGAAATATTACGCCGCCAGAAGCAAGCCAATAAGTTGACTCTCGCACCTATTGCCCCTCTTTTAATGCAATAGGTGCTTACTGGTTAGGCGTTCGTGCTCCCGACACGTGAGTCAAATCTTGTTACATTTTTTCATTCTCGCCGTCCCTTCCCACTTATCTTTGGTTTTTTTGCATGATTATGCATCCTTATTCTCAATCTCCCTCTATTTGTGTAATTTTATTACAATATTTATGAAAGTTATCCGTGGTAAATAGTCGGTATGTGTTTTAAGAATGCATAAAAATACCTTATTTACTTTACACTTGTCTTAGTGTTACTTTTTGAAAGTGCTTTTGAAAAATTACATTTGGGGTGGCAGGTATGAGTGCAGCAGCGTCTTTGCAAACGGGATTAAAGGTTTCACCATTGGTGAATCTATCAAGCGCCGAGTTAATTGAGCGTGCGGTGAAACGCGCCGAGGGTGTACTGGATAAAAACGGTGCGCTGGTGGTGGAAACGGGCGCAAGAACGGGTCGTTCTCCCAATGACCGTTTTATTGTGAAAGAGCCTTCGACGGAACAAGATATTGATTGGGGTAAGGTAAATAAACCTTTCGATGCAGATAAATTTGATGTGCTGTGGAAGAGAGTGGAAGACTACCTGAATACTCAAGAGCATTTTCTTTCGCATTTGCAAGTAGGTGCGGATCCTGCTCATGCCCTACCGTTAGAAGTGAGAACACAAACCGCATGGCAGCACGTTTTTGCACGAAACCTATTTATTATTCCCGAAGTATGGAACCCAGCCCAAGAGCAACCTTGGCAAGTGCTTAACGTACCTGGATTTTGTTGTGAACCAGACCGAGACGGTACGAACAGCGATGGCGCTGTCATCATCAATTTTGCCAAAAAGCAGGTTCTGATTGCAGGGATGCGCTATGCAGGGGAAATGAAAAAAGCCATGTTTTCAGTGCAAAATTTCTTGCTACCGGCAAAAGATATTCTACCTATGCACTGCTCTGCAAATGTGGGTGAAAAAGGGGATGTCACTTTGTTCTTCGGCTTGTCGGGAACGGGCAAGACCACGTTATCGGCGGATCCCAAGCGCTTCTTAATTGGTGACGATGAACACGGTTGGGCGCCTGGTAGCGTGTTTAACCTAGAAGGCGGGTGCTACGCCAAGTGTATCGACTTATCACACAAAAATGAGCCGGTGATTTGGGACGCTATAAAATTTGGCACCATATTGGAAAATGTGGTGTTAGATGAAAAACGCACCCCGGACTATACCGATACCCGTTTAACTCAAAATTCTCGCGCTGCTTACCCTTTGTCTCATATCGAGAAACGGGTGCTTGAAAATCGAGGCGGTGAGCCTCGGTCAGTGGTGTTCTTAACTTGCGATGTCAGCGGTGTCTTACCTCCAGTATCGGTGCTAAGCGAGGAGGCCGCCGCCTATCACTTTTTAAGTGGCTACACGGCGAAAGTAGGGTCAACCGAAATAGGCTCAACGTCAGATATTGAATCCACCTTTTCTACCTGTTTTGGGGCGCCGTTTTTCCCACGCCCAGCGGGTGTGTACGCGGAGTTACTCATTAAACGCGTAAGAGCCTTTGGCGCGAAAGTGTACTTAGTGAATACCGGCTGGACGGGTGGGCCTTATGGTATTGGGCAAAGGTTTGATATTCCCACTACAAGGGCGATTATCGATGCCGTGGTATCAGGTGAACTTGCCAACGTAGAAACGCAGCATATTGAAGGGCTAAATTTAGATGTACCTGTTGCTGTGCCAGGTGTGGATAGCCATTTGCTTGTGCCCAAAAATACATGGAAAGACGCCGATAAATACGAGGAGTTTGCGAGCAGTCTTGTAGAAAGCTTCCAGCAAAACTTTACTAAATATGATGTCAGTGCCGCCATAGTAAACGCAGGCCCTGGCCACTAAATCTTGCTGATTAAGGTTGAGTTTAGGCGCGATTCCTTAGTCAAAGAGATGTAGGGGAATTAAACCCTCCCCCTTCCCAACGTTCATCACACTCAACGTGATTGATGTTATTGCCCGCGCCTTGCGCGGGCTTTTTTATGCGATTCTATTGTGCCTTTTATACTAAAGGCGTAAGCTATGCTCAACTCGCACTAAAGCGATGCAAATCCTCATAATAAGTAACACATACCCTACCTACGATAACGCACGTCCCGTGCACATGACGTTAAGTTTGTTTTAAATGCTGGACCTCAAGGAGACCGGATGAGCCGCCGCCCCGTTACTATTGTTATCTTTTCTGGCTTTTTTTTGCTGGGTATGTTGTTCATTTTATGGGGAATATTATTGCCAGATATTGCTAAAGACTTACGCATGTCTGAGCTTGTTAGTGGGACTTTTTTCTCTCTTTTTAGTATTGGTATGATGTTAGGTGCGGTGATAGGCGGAAAATACGTGAGCCGCTTTGATCATATGCCGCTTTTAGCCGCATTGCTCAGCATCAATGCGTTATTGCTGTTCACCATTTCTCAATTGCATCAGTGGCAATGGGTGTTAGTGGTTGCTGTACTCATTGGTATAGTTAGCTCTACCATATTTACCCTAGGCCACACATTGATAGCGCGGTTATACGAAGAAAAGCGTTTTACCATGATGGGGCTAATGGACTTTATGTTCAGCTTAGGAACCTTTGCCGCTTCCTTCTTTGTTACTGTACTGTACGGCATAGCAGAAAATTGGCGCTTACCCATCCAAGTTCTAGCTGCGGTCATGGTGTGTGTGTCCGCCTACACCTATATTGCTGCTCGTTCACAAGCTAAAGTGTTAAAAGGCCAACCTAAGCCAGAGCGCAAAACACTGGCGTTTGGCGCGGTGATTAAGCAGCCCATATTTATTTTTATGGCGCTGTTAAGCTTTGGCTATGGTGCGGTTGAATTTGGTAACGCAAACTGGTTTGTCAGCTACGCCCAAAACGGAATTGGCTTTACCGGCGAGCAATCGCGAAACCTTCTAGCCTGCTTCACAGCGGGCATGGTCATTAGCCGTTTGGTGTTTCCTTTTTTATTGCGGTTTGTGTCGGTTCACCGCCTCATTGTATTTATGGCCAGCGCCTCGTTAGTGGGCGTGTTTGCTATCAAGCTGATGCCGAGTTTGTACGGAATTGGCGCGGGCAATCTCTTCTTGGGGCTAGGTCTAGGTGGGCTTTTTCCATTAATGCTATCGGCGGCAATGAATATCGACAGCCAAAACGGCCCCGTGTTATCCGGTATTTGTATTATTGGTAATTCAACAGGGGTGCAAGTGGCGTCGTTTTCTACGGGCTTGTGGGCAAACTATGTGCCTCTGACTACCGCGTTTTGGGTTATCCCCATGGGCGGTTGTGTATTGTGGTTGGCGGCATTTGGTTATAGTAGGCTGGTAAAGCAACACCACGCTTAAATAGGAATATAAAACTCCGCAATCAGGCCACTTTCAGTGTGATTTCTTAACTGAACTTGGCCATCGTGAGCTTCAACAATACGGCGTATAATGGCTAATCCTACCCCCGAGCCTAACGAACTTCGTGCTTTGTTACCTTGGGCGAACGGCATAAATACGCTGCTTAATTCTTCCGGCGGAATACCTGGCCCAAAATCCCGTACTTTGCAATAAATACGCTTTTTATGGCGGTCATAAAAGCTCGTGATAACAATATTGTCAGAGCCATAGCGAAAGGCATTTTCTATCAGGTTATCGATGACACGCTTCATCGCAACACGGCGTAAATTCGCAGGAGGAAGTGGATTAAGCTTTAAGTCTATATGATGACCTTCTTCCACGTGACGGGCTTGAGTGAGTTCACTGATAAGCGCATTAAGGTCAGTTTCTTCTTTGGCTTCTTCATTATCGTAACGAGCGTAATCAATAAACTGGTCGATGATGGCATTCATGTCTTCGATATCGTTAACAATGCCGTCTCGTATCCAATCTTGATCATCGGGTAACATTTCTGATGCTAACCTAATGCGGGTGAGTGGCGTGCGTAAGTCATGTGAAATGCCCGCCGTCATCAAGGTTCTGTCGTGTTCTAACTGCTTTATACCCTGGTTCATTTTATTGAATGCGCGGGTAACCTGAATCATTTCGGTACTGCCTTGTTCGGCCAGTGGCGCAGGGTGCTTTCCCTTTCCTACTTCAAACGCTGCGCGTTGCAAAGCAGATAACGGTCGTGTCATCCTGCGTACGAATAGCCAACCGCCAGCAACACTGAGAATACCGATAACCATGAGATACATGGTTAAAGGAGAAATGTTAGCTTCATTAAGGCCGGTAATTGGAATGGCAATCCATGTATCTGGGTAACGAGACAGTGATACCCACACCGTGTAGGGCGCAGAATTATCAGACTGTTGCGATACTGTACTGATACGCACATCGGCCAACTGCCGAAGTTGCTCACTCACTTGGGACGACATAAAGCCATAGTAAACGGCATTTTCTAACCCTTTACGTTTGGCGTCGCTGCTATTGAGGATGCGTATTTGGGTATGTTTAAAGTAGCGTTGGCGGTTTTCTTCGTTACTCACTAAAAGGTCATTGGCCAATACGCCTTTCACCTGTGTCGCCAGTAAGCTATTAATTTGCTGATAGCTGGGTTGAATAAAATAATAAGTCACCGATAAATAAGACACCACTTGATTGATTAACAGCAAAACGCCAATAAGCATCACAGTTTGGCCGAAGGCGCTTTGAGGAATGAGTCGCACGGTGTTTATCTCAGTGAAATGTCGCTAAACAGGGAGTAAAGGCGTCATAATTACACTTTTGCGCCATCAGGAACAAATACGTAGCCTAGTCCCCACACTGTTTGGATGTAGCGGGGGTTGGCAGGGTCTTTCTCTAACATTCGACGTAGTCGCGATACCTGAACGTCAATACTCCGTTCAAGGGCGCTGTAGTCTCGTCCTCTAGCTAGGTTCATTAGCTTGTCCCGAGATAAAGGCTCGCGAGGATGAGTCACTAACGATTTAAGCACCGCGAATTCTCCACTGGTTAACGTTAATGGCGTATCTCCTGCGATCATTTCCCGTGTGGCCAGATTCAGTTTGTACTCGCCGAACTCGATTATTTGTATATCTTTAGAGGGCGCACCAGGGGCTTCACTGCTGCGACGACGCAGTACGGCTTTCGCACGTGCAAGCAGTTCTCGTGGGTTAAAGGGCTTAGGCAGGTAATCGTCTGCCCCCATTTCTAAACCAATGATGCGGTCTACTTCATCGCCTTTAGCGGTGAGCATGATAATGGGGAGCTCGTTGTTGGCTTGGCGCAAGCGCCGGCAAATAGACAGTCCATCTTCACCGGGTAGCATTAAATCCAGCACCATTAAGTGAAAATTTTCTCGTTCAAGTAATCTGTCCATTTGCTCTGCATTGGCGGCGCTTCGAACTTGATATCCTTGTTCTACCAGATAGCGTTCTAATAAGCTGCGAAGACGCATGTCATCATCAACCACAAGAATTTTAGACGTTTCCTGACCCATTATGTAGACCCTTGAAATTACTTTTCTTTCACTATAACCACAAGGTGCACAATACAAAAGAGATGAATGCACTAATGCGCATCTCTCTTTGTTACAAATAGTGTCAACGGGGGTTAGTTAAAGCGCACGACATTGAGGGCTTTGGTATCTGCGTTGCCGTTTAAGGTATTAAGATACAGAGACGTTATCTGTTGTGCCCCTGTATGGTTTTGCTGATAGAAAGTGTCTTGTATCTTATTTGCAAAACCTTGCCACGCCTTCGCGTACCGCAACAAAAATGCGTCGTGCCCCCACGTTTGTTGGCGCAGTTTGACGCGGGCTGGGGCAAAAAAGATTTCGGCATCTAAGGCTTTTTTATTGGGCTTTTTCTCGGCTTTCCAATCTGTGGCACCAATAAGGGTAATTTTCGAGAGCGTGTTACCTAGTGCATCGCCTAAAGCGCCAATTAAGCTGCCATTGGCAGCAAAATCAAGTAACCAATATTGTTGGTTATCACTCAGTGTATTGATGTCGTTATAGCTGACGACAAGATCGTAACAGCCCGTTGTCTTCACCATTTCAACATTTGATGTCGATGTTAACCCAATCACTTGATAGTTAGCCCCCCGCTGCGCTTTTTGATCTTTCAGCAACTGCGCGGTACCCAGTGCGGTTTTGCTGGATGCGCTAGACAATAACAGCGACTCGCCCTGACTAGACTCATCAACAAAATCATCCAATACGAATGAGGTCATATAGAGAGGACGGAAATTTAACTGCCACGCTTCTCGATTTGCATCATATCCAGGGTCGTTAGCGCAGCGTAGGTACTGATCGTAAACAGGGCTAATACTCTTTCGGTTTTCATGAATGTCAGAAAAACCATGGGACGCGACTTTACCCGCTTTAATGATCCAGTGACTGGCCATGGGTAAGTAGCCAAACACTTTCTCATTCACGTTCACTCCACTGTGATTAGAAGCGACAACCGTGGCAAAGCCCCACACCGGTACAATGCCATAGCCTTCAGCGGCGGGGAAAAAGCCCCAATAGCCCATATTAAAGCCTAAAGCGGCATAGGTGATGTTATTTGCAGAAAACCCAAAGGAATCCATTTCAAGTAAGACTTCGCCTTCCCCCAGCGTGTCTGTAGAAAGCACGTGTTCAACCACTTGTGTTTGATTTAAGTCGTCTTGTTTTACCCATATTTGCGTACTGGTTACCGTTGGCATGGCATCACCTAAAATGTTGGTTAAGTGAGCTTACCATGACGCACTTTTTAGGTGATTTCGACTTTAAGTTGTAAATAGATTGTTATATCACTGACGAATACTCTATCTCGCTGGCAGATTGCTCTGTTGATGACGTATCTTCTCATATAAAGGAAAAGTATCATCATTAACCCGCCACAGGTCGGTGTGTTTATTCTTGGGTGTTTAACCAGTCCATTTGATGACCCGCCCGTCGTTTTCTATTGAGGATATCTTCAAGCAGTGGAGTAAGAATGAGCTCCATGGCCAACCCCATTTTCCCGCCCGGTACCACTAGCGTATTAATGCGCGACATAAATGCGCCATCAATCATTTGCAGTAAATAGGGGTAATCAACGTGCTTCATTTCTCGTCGAAAACGTACGACAACAAAGCTTTCATCTTGGGTGGGGATTTCCCGGGCGCTAAAGGGGTTTGATGTGTCTACCGTAGGCACACGTTGAAAGTTGACGTGAGTACGAGAGAATTGCGGCGTAATGTATTGGAAGTAATCATCTAGGCCGCGCACGATACTGCTCATTACTGCTTCTCTAGAGTGCCCTCTATCTGTGGTGTCGCGCACAATTTTCTGGATCCATTCAAGGTTCACAATGGGTACCATGCCAACCAGTAAGTCTACGTGTTTAGCTACGTCATTTTCTTCGGTTTTTACACCGCCGTGTAAGCCCTCGTAAAACAATAAATCAGTATTTTCAGGTAAATCCTGCCAAGGTGTAAAGGTGCCCGGCATTTGATTAAAAGGTACGGCTTCATCGAAGGTATGTAGGTACTGACGAAATTGGCCAGAACCCGAACTCCCGTATTCTCTAAATAGGGTTTCAAGCAACTCGAAATCGTTGGCCTTTGGCCCAAAGTAACTAATATGTCGCCCTTGCTCTTGGGCTTTACGGATTTCCACTTCCATTTCTGGGCGCGTAAAACGATGAAAGCTGTCGCCACCCACTACCGCCGCATTTACACTTAAATTTCTGAAAATGTGACGAATAGCATTGGTTGTTGTGGTGGTGCCCGCACCAGAAGAACCTGTTATAGCAATAATAGGGTGTTTGACAGACATAGAAATTCTTTTTGGAAATGACGGGTACTAGTTATAAGCTGATGTGGGTTAAGAATCAAGACCACCCTCCTACTGAGAAATTGACTATAAGCACGAATTAGCGCTAACTTGGGGGAAAATAAATAACAAAAAGCACAATGAGGAAGTGGCGATGGAATCTTTTTTACTGGGTATACTGGTTTTAGTCACCGTAGCTGGTGCTGTGCTTTCTTTTCAACATGTGGGCAAGCTATCACGCATGCAAATCCATATTGAGCAATTGGAAAGACGCTTAAGGGCATTTGAGCAAAAATCTGCCTCTTCAAAACCCGCACCTCGCGTTGAAAGCATAACCACGTCTAAACGCGACGCCTCTGCTAGCGCTTTAGAGGGCGTCTCCAAACCTCGTGCATCAAGCAACCCGTCAAGCCCTCCTACGCTTATTTCCTATGTTGAAAAGCACCAACAGGGGCTAGTTAACGCCATTAAGGGTAACGGGTTATTATGGCTTGGCGGCTTAGTTTTGGCGGTGGGGGGCATTTTTCTTGCAAACTACGCCATTGAGTCGGGTTTCGTTTCAGCCGAACTTCGCGTGATACTCGGTGGCGTATTTGGTGTTTCTCTGGTGGTGGCCTCAGAATTTTTAGCTCGCCATCGCATTCGCTTTTCTATCTATTCACCAGCGGTATGTGCGGCACTTGCCTCAGGCGGTATGGTCACGTGCTACGCCATGACGCTGGTGGCCTTCAATTACTATGGCTTTTTATCGCCTTTCATTGCATTTGCAACGTTAGCGTTTATTGCATTAGGCGCGGTTTCATTATCACTGCGATTTGGCCCGTTACTGGCGTTTATTGGGATATTGGGCGCATTTGCCATTCCAGCGCTCGTGAATACGGGGTCGAATAATATTCCTTTGCTTTTGGCGTTTGTTAGTCTTGTTTCTTTATCTGGCGTGTGGGTGGCACAAAAGGTCGCCGCGGTTTGGCTGTGGCGAGTGAGTTTTTTAGGGCAATTTTTATGGGCATTAGTGGGGCTATCAAGTACAGAGGCGAGCCACTTTGTTGCTTGGTTGTGTTTTAGCGTATTTTCAACCTACTTGTTTGCGTTGGTTCGCACATTGGGCTGGTCATTAATGGCTACGCAACATCAGGGAATGACACTGAGAAGTTTATTTGCTCAACGGCAACAACTCGCGGCAATTTCACTGGTTTTAATCGTCATTCATGGGTTTCTGATTCAATACGGCAGCAATGAAAAAATATGGATTAGCGCCTTCACACTGTCCGCTTTACTGCTTATTGCGCCTATTCGACACAGTGCCTTTGATGTGTGGCCTGCACTGATGTTGGTTACTGGTTTGACGCATTTTGCTATGTTGAGGCCAGCTGAAGGCCCCATAGATCTTAGCTTTATTCTTAGTGGAAAGTATCTATTTTCTCAGCTGCTCGCGGCAGGGCTTTGTGTGTACGGGGGGATGTTAGCAAGAAAACACAATACCCATGACACCGCGCGACCGGCGTTTTGGCTCTACATGGTAGTAAGCCCAGTGGC
>MDTG01061848.1_pt1 | contig 23273 bp, 26 predicted proteins | sample 811421 | NCBI WGS metagenome assembly MDTG01 (sample SAMN05326645, study PRJNA326480) | marine metagenome | isolation source: seawater | place: Pacific Ocean: South East | collected 2011
GTAGTTATATATCGTAAAGAAGAATGGTTTAAAGTATTTTTACATGAATGTTTACATGCTTTTTCACTAGATTTTCATGAAATGAATACAGCGCGTTATAAAACTTTATGGAAAAATCATTTTAATTATATTAATAGTGATTTTAACGTAAATGAGTCGTATTGTGAATTCTGGGCAAATATTATGAATTTATGTTATTATTCTTATGATTATTGTAATGGTAATTTTAAAGAATTTGTAATGTCATTTGAAATAAATGTAAGATTAGAACAATTATTTTCGATAATGCAAGTAAATAAAATTCTTAATTTCTATGGTATGAACTATGATATGATGAATTCTGGAAAAGAAAATAATTCATTGAAAACATTATATAAAGAAGATACAAATGTTTTTTGTTATTACATAATTAAAAGTATATTACTCTACAATTATCATGAAGTTTTCAATTGGTGTAATGAAAATAATCTTAATTTTATACAATTTAAAGCATCATATAAAAATATTGATAAATTTATAAAATTTATTTTTAAACTAAGAAACAATAAAAAATATAAGAAACTTATCAATAAATATGAAAATAGTATTAATAATGATAATATGGAAATGTGTTTGTTTGAATTTATGTTTTAGTTATTTTTAATAAATATATAATGTATTTGCTTCTATAGCTCAGTTGGTAGAGTGTTTGTCTTGTAAACAAAAGGTCTTGGGTTCAAATCCCAATGGAAGCTAATATAATTTTAAAAGTATTTTACAAAGATAAAATGTAAAATACTTTTTATGGTTTTTATTATTTTTTATTTTGTTTTATTTTTATGGTTTTTTATATTTTTATATATAGAATTTAAGCGGATGTGGAGGAAGCCTTTTCAAAGTGATGGCTCATGTATTTTTGAAGGTTAAAGTATGTAACTTCATCAGCTTTGGTTACATTAAGAAGTTTGGAAAGTTTAGCATCAGGATGGATAATGCGTCCATTCTTTGGATCTTTAAGGTTATGTTCTTTAATGTATGTGTTAATTTCTTTAGTTACAGAAGTGCGAGCCATTTCAGTTCCTTGTGGTTTTTGTAGGAAAGATGCTAGTTCATTGCTAATACGAGTAGGTTTTACAAATCCACTTGGAGCGCGAGTACCACTCTTTTTCTTGCGTTTTGCCATAGCCTTTTGGGTTACACGGGCTTCGCGTTGGACTTTTTTCTCAAGAGCTTTGTATTCACTTTTTAGTTGATTTAGAGAGTTAATAATGGATTGAAGATTAGCTTGAAAAGCATTCATACTTGCCATTACTTCACCGAATGGTACAGCAACTACTTCATTTTCAACTGGTGCTGTTTCAGTTACAACAGGTGCCGCAACTGGTTGAGAAACAGGTGTTGCTGCTTTTTTGGCAGGAGCTCTTTTTGGAGCAGCTGTTACAGATTTTTTGGATGGTGTTTTAGAGACTTTTTGAGAAGGCATAATTGTTATTGATTATGTTGTCCTTTTATACTATACTACAATGAGTTCTTTTTAAATCCTTTTTAACTATAATATATTTATTTATTTTTCATAAATATTTAACATGTAATAAGATAACATTTATATTAATAACTAAAAAATAACTTAAAAACATTTTATCATTAATTGAATTTGTCTGAATATTTATATATTTATTTAATATTTAAAAAGTATTCTTACTGTAATGGTATATTAAGATAAACGCATATAAAAAATAATATATTGAATATATATTATTATTATAAAATTAAGTAGAAACAGATTGATAAAGCCAAGGTAATGTTTCAGCAGCATCTCTAGATACAAGGGTTAATGCCGATAAAATATACATTGCACAAACATTTTTATTTCCTTCATTAGTATTTGGAGACAAAAACTGTGTCATAATTTTAATTGCCATATTTTTGATAACAATATCTGGTGTTGTTATGATATTTAAAAGAAATATATTCATATTACGAAATGGATTACCAGATGGACATATTTCTTGTTTTTGAATTATATTTAATCCAGCACGATAATTCCAAATATCAAATAATTCACGAATAAACCGAATTAATCCATTACGAGACAGATTTAAAAACCAATCTATATTTGTATTATATCCCATAACATCCATGTATTGAAATAATTGAATAACTTTATTTCTTATTTGTGTATCGATATTAAAAATCATATTATTATTATCTTGTTGTACTTTTTCATCAATGTCTATATTTGCTAATTTGTTAAATTTTATTCGTTCATTTATAATATTTATAATAAATTTATTTAATGGTTTTCTGTTATATGGGTTAAATAATTGTTTTTTATCAATCATTTGTTTTATACTTTTTAAATTAAATCCATATATAAAATTATCTTCATCTTGAAAACTAAAAAAATAATCAATATCTATTTCATTCATTGTTTCCATTGTAAGAAAGTCTTCTTTATTATTACATAATTTCCTATTATATTTTGCTGGACCTTGTAATTGACTTATTTTAAAATATATATATCTTTTCCATGTTTTAATAATTTTCAAAATATTAATTTTTAAAAATAATAAATTATAGCAAGTATAAATTTTATCATTTTTTTTACCTTTTATTTTGATTTTATGTTTCAAACTTATTATTTTTAGATCATCTAATGTAGTTTGATATTTTAATAAATGATCCAAATCATTAATTTCTATTTCATGTGTTGATTTTTTTATCAAATTATTTAATTTACAATTACGTTTTTGTTTTCGTTGATAAAATGGTAAATTTGAAAAATATTTACTTATATTTATCATTTATATCTATTATAAGTAGATATTATTTTTTATATTACTTCAAAAATATAATAATTACGATAAAATGTAAAATATTACGAGTTAATGAAAACTCAAAGTGGGATTTTTTACATTAAAAAAATTTTAAAAGAAAATTGATTTAAAGATTTGAACATAGTTAGTATAGAATTGTAAACACAACTCGTAAACCAAACTTAATAAAAAAATGTCAATGCTCGTTGCTACTCCCGAAAATTTTAAGGCATCTGAAAATGTTCTATTTACTAAGCCCAAGGTTAATGCTTCTGGTGGAAAATCTTGTGGAATTTTGAATTCTATTACAAAGAAGTCACTTTATCTTAGTACACCTCTAATCAAGTGTTGGGGTGTAAATAAGCGTGAAAATGAACGTATGGGAGGATTTAATTATGATTTCTCTCTTCAATTTGATGATGAAAATTTCGCAAGTGAAAAGCAAAAGGAATTTCTTAATACACTAACTGAATTTGAAAATTTTATTCGTAAATCAGCAATTGAACATTCGAAAGAATGGCTTGGAAAGGCAAAAATGTCAGAAGAAGTTCTAGATGCGTTGTGGACACCAATGTTGAAATATCCAAAAGATAAGGAAACAGATGAACCAGATATGACAAGACCACCTACTCTTAAGGTAAAGATGCCTGTTTGGGAAGGTAACTTTAAGTTCGAACTATATGATGTGGAACATAATCTTCTACTACCAAATAATGAAGATCCAAGTATTGGGCCAGAAGATTTGGTAGAAAAGCTATCATCGATTGCTTGTATTCTTCAATGTGGAGGATTGTGGTTCGCATCTGGAAAGTTTGGTGTTACTTGGAAGCTTGTACAAGCTGTAGTAAAGCCAAGTGTATCTTTCAAAATGGGTACTTGTCAAATTTCACTTGATAATAATGAAGTAAATAAACTTAATTCGGAAACTCCAAAAGATAATAACAATGCTTATGATTCTGATGGTGAAGAAGTAGAAGAAGAAGAAGAAGAAGAAGAACAACAACAAGTAGAAGAAGTAGAAGAAGTAGTAGCACCAAAAAAGAAAAAGGGTGGAAGAAAAAAGGTAGTCGCAAATGAAGAATAATTCAAACAAAAAGAATAAAAAAGAATAAAAAAGAATAAAAAAGAATAAAAAGAATAAAAAGAATAAAAAGAATAAAAAGAATAAAAAGAATAAAAAGAATAAAAATATAAAAAACGATAAAAATATAAAAAAATTATAAAAACAAAAAAAACAAAAAATATGAAATAAACAGTAAAATACTTTATTTCATATTTTTTATTTGATATAAATTAAATATTATTTTATATTATAATTAATTTTTTCATCAATGATTATTGATGTTTTTTGTAGAATAAGAGATGGTAATTTAAAAATTATTCCAAATAAAAATAATAAAGTCATCCAATATTATTATCTTAAAAAAGACCACAATTTTATAGTAAATGATGTATGGAATAATACAGTAAAAAATTTTGAAATTTTTAATACATTACTGAATAAGTCAAAAAAACAAGTAAATTATTGGATAACATTTGGATATACAGGATCAGGTAAAACATATACTACTAATGGAATAATGGAAGAATTACTATATAATTTTCAAAACGAAAATGTTTTATTTAATGCTATACAGATTTATAATAATGAAATTTATGATTTATTAGATAACAATAAAAATCTTAAATATTATAAAACTAATAATCTTATAATAAGAGGTAAAAAAGAAATCAAAATAACAAAAAATATTAATAGGGTTTTAACATGTATTAAAAATAATAGAGTGAAAGCATCAACATATATGAACCAAAACTCCTCAAGATCTCACGCAATATTTACAATTAAAGTCAAAGATAAGAAATATATAATTGTAGATATGGCAGGTCAAGAAAGCATGTTTACAACAAAAAAATGTAATAAAGTTATTCAAAAACAAGCAACAAATATAAATCTTAATATGTTAGCTTTAAAAGAATGTATTACAAGTTTTAAAAATAATAATAATCATATACCATTTCGTCGCTCTTTATTAACATTTGCTTTAAAACCATTATTTACATTAAATTGTTATGTAGGATTTATTTGTAATTTAAGCATAAATCATAACCCATATTATCAAATTGATAGTCTTAAATATGCTTCATCATTATATGATGGGAAAAATGAAAAATACGTAAACAATGAATTATTTAAAAATTTTACTGAATATATTCAAGAAGTTGGATGGTTGAATTGTGAAGAAAAAAAAGTATGGATGGAAATGAAAAAAGGTAACTATAGTAATTTAAATAAAATAAATGAATATATTAAAAAAAAAATGAAATGGATCAAAAAATTTAATAATTATTTATATATGTATTATGAAGAAGCAGAAATATATCCTGAAAATAAATACGATGAAAATGAAAAAAATGAAGAAAATAAAAAAGAAAATGAAGACATAATTGAAAAAGAAAAAGAAATAAAAAATAAAACTATTAATAATAAAACACAATTATTAATAACAAATTAAGTTTCAATATTTATTATAATATCTGATTTTTTACTTACAGGCTTATAAAGAATATCATAATCTAAATCATACTCATAAGAAGGTTTAATAAACGAACATCCTTTGTTTTTTATATACTTTTTATTTATATTATTACATAAAAAACTTTCCTCGTTTTTATTATCATTAATATGATTTATTTTTTTATAATCATCAAATGATATTTCAATATTTTTCTTTAAATATATCGAATTATCATAATTAATATATTCATATTGATATTTAATATTTTTAGGAGGTTCTAGTTTAATAATTACATTTTCACATTTTATATTTAAACAATCAATCCATAATGGAATAAAATAATCAATATTATTTATATTTAATTTATAAACATTATAATTCAATATATCTTCAAGTGTTGGTTTAAGTATAATAATTTTATATTTTCTGTAAACATAACGTAAGAACAATTGTATTAAAAAATTTAAAAAATAAATACATTGATCAAATAATTTTCTATTTACCGTAGCTGTTTCATTTTTATAATCTTGATTATTTTTTGTATCTAGATGTAAACTCAAAAAATTATATGCTTCTTTTACTTCAATAAATTCGTTTGAATTATTATTTGTATTTTTATCTGGGTGAGTTTGTAAACATTTTTCCCTGTATTTTTTTCTTAAATCTTCTTTTGTAAAATTATGAGACAAATCTAATATTTGTTTTGCTTTTTCATAATTCATAAGTAAAATTAAATAAATATAATTTTTATTATTTAATTTAATTTTTTAAATTATCAATGATATCAAATGTAATTTTTTCTAAGTGATAAATTGGACGATAATTATTATTATAGTATTTTATAAAATTGTACATATTTTGAATTAATAATTCATGATTATTAATCATATCCATTTCTATAAGTGTAAAAATTACTTTATTGAATACATTATGTATATTATAATTTTTTATCAATATATTGTATAAAATTTCACGTAATAATTTATACTGATTTTCAGAGTCTTTTTTTGGAAAAATATAATTTTCTTTAAAATTAATTATGTAAGTTATTAGTTCTTTACTATCTTCCATGTGATTATCATAATAAATAAAATTATTATAGTATTTTTCATCATTTGTTATTTTTTGTTTTGTAATCGATTTACATTTTAAAGTTACACATCTTGATGTTACATTATAAGGAATAAAACAAAGTTGTTGGGTAAGGAGTATAAATTTAATAGTAATATGACGATTATTTTTCTGCATAAAACTATAAAACACATTTAATAAATCTTCATGAATTTCATGAAAGTTTTTAATTAAAATAATACATATTTTATTTGATTTTGAAATTAATATATCATTTATATGATTGTAAAATGAATACCATATATTTTTAGCTGATGTTCCAAGTAAATCAAAATCTATTTCATAATGTATATCACTTGATTGAAAATATTCAGACACTCTATTTATTTCAATTTCTAATTTTTTTTGAGAAAGATAATCTTGATTTAAACTATATTTATTAATAATTGACAAACTATAATAATATTTACCTGAATTAGCTGGACCATATATTATAAGATTTGGAAGATCATAAATATTATTAGGAAATTTGATCTTATTATTTTTTTCTTGAAGATTTTCTATTTCAATCTCTTTTAATATATTTTTAAATGATTTTTCCATAATAGTTGATTTCTCTAAATTTGTATTTAAGTATATTTATTTTGAGCAATATATATAAAATGAATTTATGTATTGATCATAATAATGTTGTTAATGAAAATTTATATTTTATAAAACCTGTAAAAAATAAAACAAGAAAAAATAGTGTTTTTTATAAACTCTTTTATGATAACCATTTTTTTGTTATAAATAATTTTATTGTAAAATATTCAATAATTCTTGATAATCAATATAATATCATAAATAATGAAGAAAATTCAAAAATTATTCAAATGATTAATAGATTAGAAAATTTTTTAATTTCTAAATTAATAATCCAAAACAATTTAAAAATAAATAATAAAAAGGCAAATTTAATATCAGATAACATAATTAATCAAAAAGATATATTTAAAAAAATAATTAAACAACGATGTTATCTTAATTTAGATTTAACTACTCGTAAACTTCATCTTAAAATAAATGGAATATGGGAAGATGATAATGAATTTGGTTTTTCATATAATATTTTAATAAATTAATTTTTTATCCATCTACCATAAAATTATCTAGGATAATTTGTTGAATACCAAGAATAACATAAATTATAAATACTATAATAAAATTACCCAATGCTACTTTCATTGATTCTTGACCACCTGTTAAATTTACTGCATTATTTATTTGATTGTTCAAAGACGATGGGTTAAGTATTTTATTAAAGCCAGTTTTTACAGCTAAGACAATTAAAAGTGCTTCAACTGTCATCATAATGTTAGTAATAATAGACCATGAATAATACTCTTTTGGTACTTCTTTTTTATTTATTTGTTTAAAATATTTTAATCTTATTGAAATTGCCCAAAAAAAAGCAACTAACAATAATATCAATGGTAAAGTTGTTGCTATACCTGGTTCTGTTTCAGGATCAATTGGTAAAATAGTATTAAAAATTAAAATACAAACTAGAGACAAAACCATAATTCCATAACTCCAAATTTCAGCAGTTGCTTGACCACTATATCCATCATTCGATGGTGTATTAAATAAATATTGAATTAAAAATGCTACAACAATAAACATAGTAAAAATATTAACCATATCATTTGAATTTAAGACATTTTTTTTGTATTCATTTTTATTCATTATTGAGACAAATTGTTTAGATGCATTTTTTTTTAGATTAGTATTTTCATTTAATTCCATACTTTGATTTTCCGACATTTATATATAATGGTTTACTGTATAAATATATTATTTTTTGTTATTTTTTATATTTTTTATATTTTTTATAAATTTTATTATTATTTTTTTCTTTATTCACATAATCAATAATATATTTTGTCTCACATATATTATAATCTTCTTGTGTAAAATTTTTTAGATTTATGAATTTTGGGTTTTTCATTTTATTTGTTTTGTAATAAATGTAATCACCATATTCACTTTTACGTATACTTATTTCAGAATTGATTTCTCGTACTATTTTACTATCTTTATCTTTTTTTGATTTTATAATTATATTAATTGCTTGTTGTAAATCAAAATTAATATTACTTAATTCTTCATTCTTTGATAATATACTTTCATCAATGCTAAATTTTTCTTTTTTATATTCTAAATAATATCCATACTTTCCATTATTCAAATATATTGAATTATTATCATATTTGCCTAGATTTATTTTACTTGATTTATTTTTTATTTTGTATTTATCTTCTATCTTTTCGATATTAGCATCTTTAATGAATTCTTCTATTCTATTATTATAAAAATTACAAGTATTATACTTTGTTTCATTTCCAGAAGCGATATCATCTAGTTTTTGTTCTAATTTATTTGTAAATTCATACTCAAAAAGAGGATTGAAATATTCATTAATAAAATTTAAACTATTAATACCTTTTTCATTTATTTTATATTTGTTTGTTTCTTGATAACATTTTTCATTTTGATGTTGGGTTATAATACTTTCTTGTAATAATAATTCTGTAAATTGAAATATTCCTAATTCTTGTACTTTAGGTCTATCAATATACTTATTTTCAATAGATTGGATAATTGATGAATATGTTGAAGGTCTTCCAATATTATATTCTTCTAGTTTCTTAATAAGCATACTTTCATTCAATAACTTAGGAACTTTTGATAATGTATTTTCACATTTTATTTTATGATACTTCATAATTGGTTGAGACGATGTTGAAAATAAATATAATTCAATATAATCAAAATCACTTGTATCATTTTTTCTATTTTTATTTAAAATTTCAAAACCTTCAAAAATATTATAATAAAAATGCTTAATAAATTTTGTCTCAAGTGGTGCTTTAATTGATAATGTATTTTTTTTATATTGTGATGGAGACATTAATGTTTGAACACTAACCTTCCAAATATATTCATATAATTGAATATGATTTTTTGAAAACTTTTCATTTGATAAACTATTTGTATTTATATTTGTTACTCTTATACATTCATGTGCCTCTTGACTTTTTTGTTTACTTTTATTTTGAGCTCTTTCAAATGGAGAAGACGAGACAAATTTTTCACCATAATTATTTTTAATATATTGAATAGTATTTTCAATAAATTCTTTACTCATAGATGTACTATCGGTTCTCATATATGTTATAAGTCCATTTTCATATAAATCTTGAGCATATTTCATTGTCATTTTACTAGGAAACCCATATATTTGTGAACAAATTTGTTGAAGTGATGATGTTATTAAAGGTAATGGTGGATATCGTTTTTCAGGATTTGTATATGTAATTTTTTCTGCGTAAAAGTTAAATTCAATACATTTATTGAGAAAATTATTTACATTTTCTTTTGTCTCAAATAAATCATTTTCAAAACATAATTTAAATTCCCAATTTTTATCACCAAATATACCATTTATATTCCATTGATAATTTGGCATTTCCATATATTTTTTTAATTTTATTTCATGATCATATACCATATTTAATGCTGGTGTTTGACATCTTCCTGCTGATAATCCATAGTAAACAAATTTCCATAAAAGAGGTGATATTTTAAATCCCAAGCATAAATCAAGAATTTGTCTTGTTTGTTGACTATGAATAATATTTATATTTAAACGAGTTGGATTGTTTATTGCTGTTTGTAATGCTTTTTTTGTAATTTCATTAAAAAGAATTCTTATTGTTTCGGATATTGATAAATTGAAAAAGTAACATAAGTGATATGCTATTCCTTCACCTTCACGATCATTATCAGTAGCAATAATAATTTTTTTACCAGAAATAATTGTTTTTTTAATTGCTTTTTCTAATTTATCAATATTTGCTTTTTTACTATTAATAAACTTATATTTATTTTTTTCGTATTTTTCAAAATCAATATTTTCAAGCGAATTTAACTCACAAATATGACCAAATGTTGCCAAACAAGAATACTCATTACCCAAAATATTTTCTATTTTTTTACATTTAGCGGGAGATTCAACAATTATTAGATGTTTGCTCATTATTATGTGATGATTTAAATTGTTTCCAAGATATATCTTTAATTTTTTTTGCTTGTTCAATTTTTTGTTTTTGAATTAATTCTTTTTCTTGTTTTTCATATTCATTTTTTTCTTCTATTACATTATCAATATATAATGCTTTTAATATTTGACCTACTTTTATAGATGCGTCATGTTGACTTATTTCTCCGTTTTCAATTTTTTCCAAATTATCTAATAATCTATTAAATACTTCTAGTCTAAGATCCTTTTTAAGAAATAAATTATATATTTGAGTATAATGTTTGAAAAGAAAAAAACATTCTTTATTGCATTTAGCATCTATTTCTTGAACTGTCATGTTTTTATTTTGATTTTTTATTTCCCACATTTTTTGTATGTTTTCACGTATCATTGTGCTATGTTTCTTATTTTTTAATTCCTCGCTGTTATCTACAGGTTTAACATTACTTAATAATTTTTGAAGTTGTTGTTTATTTAAATGCGTCATTTTAATTATATAATTTAATAATTGTAATTTTTTATATTGTTATAAACTAAATTCATTTATATTAATGAGTGAAGAACAACCAAAAGATTGTAGTCAATTCTGTGATGGACAAACATTTAAAGTAGATGGTAGTGCTTCAGCCAATGCAAGTTTCGCAAGTCAAGATACACAACTTCAAGTTCAGTGTACACAATGTACTTCAGGATGTGGGGCAAGTGGTGGTTCAAAAAGAAAATATAGAAAATATAGAAAATATAAGAAAAGTTTAAATAAAAGAACTAGAAAAAAGGGTAAATCTTTAAAAAAAAAAAGAATGGTAAAAACAAGAAAATTATCAAAGAAAAAAAAGAAAAATTAAAATGTAAATATTTAGTTTATAAAATAATAAAAATAAAAAAAATATTTTATAGTGTTAAAAACAATGACATCAAATTATTTTTATATTTTTGTTATTTTATTTGGTTTTAGTATACTATATTTGGTTACAATTTATATACAAACTCTATTCGCATTTAAAAAAGATTACGCAGCATATAAATGTAATCCTTTAATGATGCCATTTTCAGCTGCTTTTGGTGAAAATCCAGTAGATGTATTTAATGAATGTATTGCTGTACAACAATCAGCAACAACAGATGAATATACATCCAATTTATTTTCAAATTTATCAACTAACAATGATAATGTCTCAGCTATTAATTCTATGAATGCTGGAACAATAAGTGATCAAGCAGATTTTAAAAATATAATGATGGGACCAGATTTAGGAGTAAATGATTTAGATAGCGATTTACCAGGAGGAGAGAGTGATGGTAGTGGTGGTGGTATATTACCTAAAATGGGAAACACACAAAAAGCAATATCAATACAAACAACTAAGTTAGCATCAGCATCACTTAATGTATCAAATGTTATTATGGCAAATATAAAGAGTATATTAGTTGCTTTAGAAGCTATACCAACTGTATTAGAAGGAGTATATAATAGTCCACCAGTTCAAATGGTTCTTAATGTAGGCGCACTTGCTGGGAATTAATTGTTAAAATAATATAATTTTTTATATATCATTTTAATAAGTATTGCAGTAATTTTCAAAAATGAATGACACTGAAAAAAAAAGGGCTAAATCTATATATGAATTATATGGTATAGCTAAATTTGGAATAAATCCTAAGAAGTTTAATCAATTAGATGGTGATTTAAATAATCAAATAAAAGGATCAATGGATTTAATATTTTTTAATAAATTAATTCCACAAAATTTTGGTGATTACATGATATCATTTACAATTATAATTATTTTTTCTTTTATTTTTAGTCGTCAATATATTCTTAATTTTTTTCATGTAGCAAGGAGTGATTGGCAAAATTATAAATGTGATCCGCGAATAATGCCATATAGTGGTTATGTAAAAAAAAATGAAGATAGTACAGAATTTATATCTACAGGAGATAATTTTAATGAGTGTATTGAACCTATATCTAAATATATGGCTCAATCTAATTTTGACCCTTTTAATGATGTTGTAAACATGGATTTATCAAATTTAGTAGATACATTGAACCAAAGCGCATCTGAACTTCAAGGCTCTTTAAATCAATTAAAAGACCAAATTAATAATATTATGTCGATGATATCATTAGAAGATAACAAAAAAAATACACAAACCAATAAAGCAACTAATCAGAATATGAGTATGATGTTAACAATGAACGCATTATTTCAATCTATTTCAAATGTTGTAACTGGTACTAATTTATCAATACAATCAATTTTGACTTATATTTATGGATTTTTTGAAGGTGCTCTTGTTTTACTATCAATATTTATAGTTACATTTAGTTCACTTGGTGGTCTTATTTTATCGATATCACAAGGTCTTCTTATTACAGGAAGTGTATTAACACCACCTCCATTCACAACAGCATTTGGAATAGCTATTTTGGCAAATGTTCCTATTTTGACAGCAATTGGGTTTACATTTTTAATGGTTGCTTTAGCATTTTTAGCAATATTTATTGCAGTTGTTATTACTATGTTAATGTATGCTGAATTCCTAAAGACTGTATTTAATATTGATGTTCAGGGAAGAAAAACATCAACACCACCATCACCTATTTAGTTTTATTTTTAATAGTTTTCTTTTTATTCTTTTTATTTTTATTGTTTTTTACTTTACGCTTTCTTGTTTTCTTTCCACCATTTGTTCTATTTGTTCTATTTTCGTTCATTAAATTCATTTGATCTTGTTCTTCTATTTTTGATATTTCTTTAGCAACTTTATCACCTATTGGAATAGTGGTACCATTTATACCACCACCAATCCAGTCAGCCATATAAATATATGTTCCATATTCTTCATTATTTACATTATCTGGATACACAAGTCTAAAAAGCTTTACACCTGATATTGTTTTTAATTCTTTACCGGTATTAATAAGATTAATTCCTCTAAATTTTACATTTTTTATTCTTGAATCATTCGAATTATATAAAGTTATTTTGGAGACAATTTTTTCCGCGGTTGTGATATTTTTCATTTTTTTATTAAAATTTTTTCCTCGTTCTGCTTGTCTAACATTAGTAGCTTGTCTTTCAGTTATTAAATGTGGATCACCATTAATACGTTCACCTACAACTGCGTTTGTCTCTTTTTTAAATATATTTGAAACATTTTTAATTTCTTCAGCAAGTGGAATATTCATAATATTTATTTTTATGAAATCTTATATATATTTATATATATAAATATTATATAATGAAAATTTCCAAGTATTTTAGTTCTAATTCATCGGTAATATTATTATTATTTATCATTGTAGTTTTATTAAGTGTTTTTTATGAAATACCAACTATTGAATATGCATCAAATTGTGATGGAAATATAAATTTATTACAAATTCAAAATTTAAGAAAATAAAATAATTATTCATTATAATAATTAAATTATATTTATTATAATGTCTAAATTAGAACTCTTTGTCTCATTTCTTTTCTTTTTAATTATTATTGTTTCTATACTTTACTATCCAATATTTGCGATTGAATATTTTTCTGTTAATAATGCTTATAATGTTGAAAATGTTGAACAAATTCAAAAATGTATTTCTTGTAGTTCTTATGATCCAGAAAAAAAAGATAAAGTTTTTAATTTCGTTGATAGTTTAGAAATAAACGACAATGATACTTCATCAAATACTGTTTTACCTGTTTTAATAGATAAAGAAAACGATATATCAAAAATTTTTAATGAAGATGATTTTGATCCATCTTGTTGTCCCTCTATGATAACTTCAGGAAGTGGTTGTGCTTGTATTACTCCAGAATTAAACTCATTTCTTGAAACACGTGGAAATAATAGAAACACTTGTTATTAAATTAATTTTAATAAATGATTTGATATACTATATGATGTGGCATACAAAATTCCTCCCCATAATGTATCAACTAAAACCATATACAATGGCCAATGTTTTATTGTAGCATAGTTTGTTAATTCATATATTCCATAAATCATCAAACCTAAAATAAACATATTTTCAACACCAATATTCAAAACAAAACCAAAATGATATATAGAATAAACAATAAAAATGTAACATAATACAGCACTTGGTATATATAATTTTAATTCACTTCCTTGTATTTTTTTAAAAACTTTTGAAAAATAATTTGATAATGAAGATAAGTAAATATAGTCTAACATTAATACAGTTACTGAAATTAAAACAATAGTTTTGATTAATTTTAACATAAATTAAAATATTATAATAAAATCTAATATTTTAATTTTTCCTATAATTATTGACCTTTAATTTTTTATGATGTTTACTTTTAATTTAAAAATTAAATGATTTTTTTATATTTTATAACTTCTTGTTTTGGATTTTCTGACAAATAAATTCCTCTACCAATTACATATACATCAGCAAAATTTTTATTTAATGGGTTGCTATATGTTTGTCCTAAATTGTCTTTTTTATCATTCAAAGATATTCCAGGAACAAAATGCATTAATTTATCAGATACTTTATGTTGACTGACAACTCCTAAGACATTGTTGTTATTTTCTGCGATTTTTAACACATTTTTTTGATATTCTTCATTCATTAAATGACCTTCTGTAGACATTTCTAATATTAAAATTATTTCCATATTTGTAATTTTTTCTATACCTTTTTCACCTGAGATAGGATGAATAGAAATAATATCTACCCATTTTGATAATATTGAAATTTGACGCATCATAACACTACCAATATCTGCTAATTTACGATCTTCCCATATTTTGAAATTGTATTTTTTCTTTAATTCTGTGAGTATTTCAATATTTTCATTATAATTACTATAAAAATTATCTATAAGATCACAATGTAATTTAAGTATACATATATCATGACCAACTTGATTTATTAAATTAAATAAATCATCCATTTTATAAACGTCAGCTGCTAAACATATTTTTGTATTTTTTTCTTTGATTATTGTTTTTAATGATTTTTTATTATTTTTAATTAAAGATTGAGGCCATATCATTTCTGATTCGAGACTATTGAATAAAAATTCGTTTACAGGTGTATTAGATTGTAATTTATTAGTTAATATCTTACAAGTTTCTTTTCCTATTAAAGAATTATTAAAACCATTTATATCATTAACATGATAAAGGTATTCAATTAATTTATTGTTATAATATAATGTTTTATTATCATGTCTTGATATTATTGTTATAATTTGACTTACTTTTAGTCCATGTTTTTCTAAAATATTGACAGTCTCAAAAATGCTACTACCTGTTGTTGTAACATCTTCAATTAAAACAACTTTACTATTTGTCTCATAATTACCTTCTATCATTTTTTTTGTTCCATGATTTTTTTGTTCTTTTCTTAAAAATATCATAGGTATTTTACTTGTTATTGAAATATAACTTGCGTATGAAATAGCAGCATATGGAGTACCACAAATTAAATCTACATCTGGATTTATTTTTTCCTTAATTTCATTACATATTTTTTCATGTAATTCTGGAAAACTCATTACCTTTCGTAAATCAATATATATATTAGATTTTATACCAGATTTTAGTTTAAAATCACCATATTGTATTATATTTTTTTCTTGTAATAAATTTAATATATTCATTTATATATTGATTATCTTGATTTATTTAAATTATAATAATGGTTTAATTTCATTATCAGTATATATATTTGAATACTTTTTTTTAAGATAAAATATAGTTGTTATAAAAATTGTGGAAGAAAATTTTTCAATAATAATTGGTATAAAAAATATTTTTTGTTCCATACAAAAATACATTAATAAAAAACTAGTAACTGATAATAAATTTAATCCTAATTCACAAATAATATTCATTAAAGATAAATCATTTACGCTTCTTGTTTTTAAAGTGTGAATAATTTGTGGTATATGTTTTATAGGATGTAATATAGAATTAATTATATTTAACAATAAAATTAAACCTGATAAATCCATTAATATAATGATTTATTTTTTTTTATTAAATAGTTTGAAAACCACATAAATTCAATAAATTATCAAAAATAACTAATTGTAAAATTGTGGTAGGCGCAAATCTAAGCCATATTGGAAAGAAACCTTTATATAGTGCTTGTGGACCACCTTTTGATACTAATTGAATTCCAGCATCTATAAATCCGTTGTATATTTTTTTATTAGTAGGTTGGTTCATTAAAGTAGTTCTAATCATATCAAATGGTGCCGAAGTTACTGTCATAAAAAATCCTGAACAAAAAGCACTTAAAGCTTGACATTTAATATTTTTTCTTTCCCAACCTGTTAAATTAACACAAATACCCTTGATTTGGTCATAACAACTCATTTTAGTTCCATTTAGAACACAAGCACGACCAATGTTAGCTGTAATTCCTCGATAAAATCCAGAAACACCTTGTTCAACATACATATTATTCATAGAACCAATTAATGATAAATTAGTTTTAGTATTTGTCATAGATATTGTTTTCATCACATCAAATGGATTACCAATTAATACACCTAATGTTCCAGAAATACTTCCAGATACAAATTTCATAAAAAAATTATTATCAGCGTTGAGCGCGGTTTTAATAGGTCCATAACAACCTAATTTTATACTTGTATAGGTTGCTTCCCGCATATATGCGGCTTTTATTCCTTTCCAAAAAGAAAAAACACCTTCTTGTTTTATAAATTGACTTAAATTAAATTTATCGGCTTGAAGTCTGGTTTTGAATAAATCAAGTGGGTGTGTGAAATTAACACTAATTACAGCGGTTGATCCAGCAACAACCATGGATTCATACATATTTGGTTTTTTTTTTAACGACATCTTATACATTACATAATGTCATTTATTTAAATCTGTGTAATAATTTATATATTTTAAGTTGAATTTGTGACGCACTTAGCTGTGAAAAATGACACACTTCAATAATAATGACGCACTTAAAGAATAGTGACGCACTTAAAATATATATTTACTAATGTTTTCTATATTTTCTATATTTCATATTTCTTCTAGATTTTCTATTTTTCATTGATTTCCTATTTCTTCTAGATTTTATATTTTTTCTATTTTTTCTGGTTTTTTTCATTTTACGTTTACCTCCTCCTGATGATGACTGGCCGTTAGTGACGTGTTGACGCCGAAGAGTTGGTGGTGATGGTGGCATTCCAGAACGATTTAATAGTTTTATCAATGTTTCACGATTTAATGTGTAATTTTCATTTGGATTATTGTGAAGATTAATTTTTTTATTAATTTCTTCAGGGCTCATATTATTTATTTCTGCATTAGGAATATGTAAGGGAACAGACATTAAATGTATATATACTAAATTAATATTAAAAATATAAATATATTTTATAAAAATGGATGATAAAACAAGAATAAATAAAGTAATTGAAATTTTTAAAAAATTAAAAGAATTAAATTTGGGAATTGAAAACTTTGATGAATTTAATCATTTTAGACAAATATGTAATGAATTTATTAGAAATGGAAACGCAACAAATGGAAGAATAAAGGTATTTGGTACAAAAAGAATTATTTGTTATAATTTTGATCAAGAAAATGTAGATTGTTCTTTAAAATATGATGAAAATATTTGAATATATATTTATAAGTAAGTATGTTTCAAATATTGTTACTATATAATTTTTTTATAAATATAATATAAAATGGCAAATATAATGTTAAAAACATTCAATAAATTAAAAAATAATAGTATTGATTGTAATGATGATAATGATATTATTGGTTTAAATTTTTTGATTCAAAATCATCCTGATGAAAATATTAAAAATCAAGCTGTAATTACTTTAGTAAAATGTGGTAAATCTATTCATAAATCAGGAGGTAAATTAATTAGAAAAACTAGAAAACATGTAAAAAATAGGAAATATAAAAAAAGTAAAAAAAATAGAAAAAGTAGAAAAAGTAGAAAAAGTAGAAAATATAAAACTAATAAAAAAAATAAAAATAAATTGTAATTCTTAATTATATAGCCAGATTTTTATTCATTATTACCAATGGACCTGCTATTACACAAATAAAATACCATAATTAACCAAAGATATTTCTTTTAAAAGTATTTAATTTTTTTGTTTCAAACATCATATATATAATATTGTTAAACCAAGTAAAATACTAATACAGGTAATATAGTGATATTATATGGGTTTTGATTATAACCAACAAAAATTGTTATTCCAAAATAAAATAATGCAAATATCAAATTATGGAAAAAATTTATATTAAAATATTCCCATTCTAAACGACAAATTGTATTTTTACAAATATTTTCAAGATATGATATTCTGAATTTTTTTGATTTATAATTTTTATAAAATGAAAATAACCCAAAAATTATAAAACTTAAACATAAAAATATTAATATATTTTGTGATTTACTATCTATATTATTATAACTTACAAAATTCAAAATAATTGGCTGCGATATTATTAAAAAATAATCAAAATACGCAGATATTTTATTCATATTTATATTGTTTGTTGATAACGATTTATGCGAGTAATATTCAACAAGTTGCATTAAAATTATTGAAATATAATACATAGAAAATTTATATTATTTCATATAAAGTAATACCATTGTAGATAATACACCTATTGAGAACGCAGCTAAACTAGCAGTTTCATTAAAACACATTATATATATATGTAATATTTTTTCTTTATAAATTTTACCAAGTAAAAAATTTATTTTAATGATATTTTATATAATTTAAATTAAAAGTATGTTATTACTTAAAGATACATACTAAGATGAGATTGGCTTTTATTGTCGTCATATTTAATTAATTTATCTACATGTTCTTTTGTAACATTAAATGGGAATTGAATATTAGATATAATATCTTGACTAAATAATTTACTATCAGGTTTCATAAGACGATATAAATTAATTTTTGAAAATACAATTTCAATACATCTTTTTAGATTTCTAACTCCTTTTTCTTCTTTTGTGAATTTTTCAATCATATATTCAATTACTCCTTCATCAAATGTTACATCATTGCGTTTTAGTTTCAACATATCTTCAATTGTAGGAATAATATAATTTTTGCTAATAATCATTTTTTCTGGTGCTTTATATCCTTTTGTTTCAATAACATACATTCTATCTCTTAAAATAGGATTTACTCTGCTTTCATCATTATAACTGAAAATGAATAAACATTTACTCAAATCGAAATCAATTTCAGAAAAATATTTATCATGAAATTGTGTATTTTGACTAATATCAGTAAGATGTGTTAGAATACCAATAATTTCTTCTCCTTTTGGTGTATCACTTACTTTATCTAATTCATCAAAATATATGATAGGATTAGATGATTTTGTTTGAATTAAAATATCAACAATTTTACCATATGTACTTCCTTCATATGTGTAACTATGACCTTCCAGAAAACTAGAATCCGTTGCTCCACCAAGTGGTATAAATGCAAAATCTCTACCTAAGATTTTACTTACACCTTCTTTAATAAGAGTAGTTTTACCAGTTCCCATAGGACCTTTTAAAGCAATAGAAGAACCAATAGATTTAGGATTTGTCATCCATTGTCCTATCATTTGCATAATTTGAATTTTAACATCTTCCATACCATAAACAGCTTCATTTAATTTTGTTTGAGCTTCGTCCATAAAATTTTGACAAGATTCAATACCATCATCAACAGAAATAGGAAGAGTTTTATAATTTCCAAAAGGAAGTTGTAAAAAGGAATCAATCCAATTTTTAATTTTATAGTATTCACCACCACCAGAATGCATCATTTTCAAAGAATTAATTTTTTTAAGTGCGCATGCTTTATAAACTTGAGGAATTTGTGCTTCTAATAATTTAAGTTTATAAGGTTTATTGATAACTGTATGTTTTTGAACTTCTTCTAACTCATTCAAAATTTTTCTTTGATTTTCAACATCCATTTTATCTTTAAAGAATTTATAATCATTCATAACATTTTTACCTGTAAGTAATTTTGAAAATTTTTTACAATTTTTTGTTTTTTCTTTTTTATTCTTTTTATCTTCTTCTTTCTTAATTTTTTTCTCAATTTCTTTTGTTTGTTTTTCAATGTCTTTAAGTATTGGATTATTTTTATTCTTATCATTAATAAATGATTTACACATGTCTTTGAAATTTTTCAAAATTTCTTTATTTTCTTCATATGTGAACTCTTCTTTCTTTTTTGTATTTTTTAATTGTTTCTTTTTTGAAGATTTATCATTTTCATCTTCTTCTTCAATATTTTCTTCTTCATCTTCTTCCTCTTCTTCATCATAATCTTCATCACTTTCTGTTAATGTTTCGAAATCACTATCACTGTCATATTCTTCGTCTTCTTCTTCATAATCTTCATCTTCTTCATCGTATTCACCTTCTTCATCATATTCATCATTTTTAATTGTAAATACAATATCAAATTTTGCTATTTTTGGGTTACTTTCATCATCATCATATTCTTGTTCACTATCAGTAACTTCTATATCTTCTTCAGTGTCATATTCATTTTCTGATCCAGATTTTATTTTCTTATTTTTTTTGTTTGATGTTTGTTTAGATTTTTTTAATTTTTTGTTTTTTTTATCAATAACTTCATTTTCTATTTCTTCTTCTTCAATATCACTTTCATCTTCAGAATCAGAATTTGATAATTTCTTAATTTTTTCTTTCATGTATTTAGATGGAAACATTGAATAAAGCATTTTTTGAAACTGATCATGTTTGAAATCACTTGATTCATCATTATCGGAATCAGAGTCAGATCCATGTTTTTTATTTTGATTTTTTTTATTAAAAGATCGTGATCGTGTATTATATTTATGTTTATTTTCATTAGATTTTTTATCCTCTTTTTTAGTCATTTTATTTAGAAAAGATAATTTATTGATAAATAATAAATTCTTTTTCTTAAATCAATTTTTTGTCTAATCATAACATGCGTGTATTTTGGTAAAGAGTAAAAGTTAAAAAAAAATTGATTTATAAATAAAGGAAAAATAAAATATAAATATAAATATCTAATATACTTAATTATCTACAATGATGAACGCAAATCCATCAAAAATCATTGGAATTCAATTTGGGATTATGAGCCCAGAAGAAATTGTAAAAAATTCAGTAGCTGAAGTTGTAAATAGAGATACATACATTGGTATAAAGCCTGTTATTGGTGGATTATTTGATCCAAGAATGGGTGTTCTTGAACCTAATTTAATTTGTCCAACAGATGGTTTAAATTATATTGATTGTCCTGGATATTTTGGACATATTAAATTGGCAAGACCTGTATTTTATATTCAATATTTAACAACAATCAGTAAAATTATGAAATGTATTTGTTTTAAATGTAGTAAACTTAGAATTAGTAAACAAAAATATAAATATTTATTAAAACTACCTGCTGAAAAAAGATGGAATGAAGTATTTCATTTATCAAGTAAAGTAAAGCGTTGTGGAGACTGTAATGAAGAAGGTTGTGGATGTAAACAACCAACAAAAATTAGAAAAGATGGTTTTAGTACTCTATATGCAGAATGGGAAAACAAAGATGATGAAGAAAATAAAATGATTATTAAACTTACACCAGAACTTATTTTAAAATTATTTAAAAGAATTAGTGATGATGATGTAAATTTTATGGGATTTTCACCAGTATGGAGCCGTCCTGATTGGATGATTTGTCAAGTATTTGCAATCCCACCACCTTGTATTCGTCCTTCGGTAAAACATGATAGTCAACAAAGAAGTGAGGATGATTTAAGTCACATAATTATAAATATTATTAAAACAAATCAAACACTTAAAGAAAAACTAGAACAAAATGCGTCAATTAATATTATTGATGGTCAAACTTCTCTTTTACAATACTATATTGCCACTATGGTTGATAATAAAATATCAGGAGCATCACCATTAACTCAACGATCTGGGCGAGCATTAAAATCAATTACAGAAAGACATAAAGGTAAGCCAGGTAGGGTAAGAGGAAATTTAATGGGTAAACGTGTGGATTATTCAGCGCGTTCTGTTATTACACCTGATCCAATATTATCTATTCGCGAATTGGGAGTACCACTAAAAATAGCTAAAAATCTTACAAAACCAATTAAAGTAAATAAAACAAATAAATCATATCTGACTTATTTAGTTCAAAATGGTCCTGACAAACATCCTGGAGCAAAATCAATTGAAAGAAAAAATGGTGATGAAATTTCATTGAGATTTATAGATCGTGAAAGTCTCGTATTACAAGAAGGGGATATTGTTCATCGTCATTTAATGGATGGTGATTATGTTCTATTTAACCGTCAACCGTCTCTTCATAAAATGTCAATGATGGGTCATATTGTAAGAGTTATGTCTAAGGGTGATACTTTTAGAATGAATGTTGCTGATACTAAACCTTATAATGCTGATTTTGATGGTGATGAAATGAATATGCATGTTCCACAAGATGATGGATCTTTAGATGAAACAAAAGTTTTTTTAAAACAAAATTGAATTTTCAGTTATAATATAGTTCATTTTAATGTCATGTTTTTCTTCAAAATCTTCATCAATGAATTGATCTTCAAAAGCTAAGCATATTAAAGTTGAAGATTCATTATCTTCAAGAATCTTATCGTAATATCCTTTGCCCATCCCTATGCGATATAAATTTTCATTAAATCCAAGACAGGGTATTATAATAATATCAATTTTATTGGTATTTATTTTTGAACTATTGATAGGTTCACTAATACCATACTTATTTAACTTCA
>MDTG01251116.1_pt1 | contig 23268 bp, 17 predicted proteins | sample 811421 | NCBI WGS metagenome assembly MDTG01 (sample SAMN05326645, study PRJNA326480) | marine metagenome | isolation source: seawater | place: Pacific Ocean: South East | collected 2011
AGGCGGCAGCGGCGCTGGAGCTGGCGCAGGTAGAAGTCCTCCAGCCACACCCGCTCGTAGAGCGCGACCCGCTGGCGGAGCTTGCTGACGTGCTCGCGGGGCAGGCTCCCGTCCCGGGCCAGGCCCTCGAGGAGGTCGGGGCCCTCGCCCTCGCGGTCGAGCTCGCGCAGGAGCAGGCGCGCCCGCTCGCAGGGGATCAGGCGCAGCTGGACCAGGGCCCGCGCGGCGAGGAGGTCGGCGTGGACGAGGCGCCCCATGACGACCTAGGCCGTGCGCGAGCCGGACTTGGTCGCGGCGCTGGCGAGGATCGAGGTCGAGGCGAAGGGGTCGCCGGTCTCGATCACGGGCTCGAGCGGGAGCTCGATCACGAAGTGCGCCCCGCGCCACTTCTTGCGCGCCTCGATCGTGCCGCCGTGCTTCTCGACGACGCCGAGGCAGATCGAGAGGCCGAGCCCGGTGCCGCGGCCCTGCTCCTTGGTCGTGAAGAAGGGCTCGAACACCTTGTGCAAGCTCTCCTTGGGGATCCCGGGGCCGTTGTCGTCGAGCTCGATCCGGATCCGCCCGTCCCCGACCCGGCGCGCCCATATGCGGATCTTGCCGCTGCCCTCGATGGCCTGGGCCGAGTTCGTGATCAGGTTCACGAACACCTGGGTCAGGAGGTGCGGGAAGGCGCGCAGCTTCATCGGCTCGCCCTCGACCTCGGGCACGTCGACGGCCACGCTGACCCGCTCGCCCAGCTCGCCCTCGCAGGCCGCGATCGACTCCTCCACGACCGCGAGCAGCTCGACCTCCTCGAGGTCGGCGGTGGTCAGGCGGCTGAACTCGCCCAGGTCGCGCACGATGTTGATCGCGCGCTTGACCGAGCGGCCGAGGACCTCGACCGCCTGAGTCGCGTCCTCGAGGTCCTCGAGCACCTGGGGGTCGACGGGCGGGGGGAGGGGCTCGGCGGGCGGCAAGGGGGCGCGCTGCGAGCTGCTGCCCGTCGTCGGGAGCTTGGCCGAGGTCGCCGTGTTGGCCAGCGCCGCCTCCTCGGCCGAGCCCTCGCCGGGGTCCTCGGGGGCCTCCCGCTCGCCGCTCTCGAGCGCCTCCTCCTCGCTGGAGGGCTGGGGCGCCTCGTCCTCGCTGGGAGGAGTCGCCTCCTCGGCGGCCGAGCTGGAGAGCGCCGCGACCTCTGCGCTCGTCGGCTCCTCGGCCGCGGGCTCGGGCTCGGGCTCGGGCGGCGGGGGCGGGTCGAGGGCCTGGCGCACGTTGAGCAGGGCCGCCTCGAGGGGCGGGATCATGTTCTGCGCGGCCGAGAGCGGGTTGTTCAGCTCGTGGTTCAGGCCGTGCACGAGGCGACCGAGGGAGGCGTGCTTCTCGTTGAGGATCAGCCGCTCCTGCACCTCCTGCAGCTGCTGGTGGGCCTCGTTCAGGCGGCGGTGCGCCTCGGCCAGGCGGTTGGCCTCCTCCAGGCGGGCCTGCAGCGAGTCGCGCTCGACGAGGACCGCGATCAGGTCGTTGAAGCTCTCGACCAGGGTGCCGATCTCGTCGCGGCGGTAGATCCCGACCCGGGCCGAGAGGTCGCCGGCGCGGACCTGCTTGATCCCCTCGCTCAGCTCGAGGATCGGCTTGAGGATCAGGTTGTTCAGCAGCCGGTAGAGCGAATACCAGAACAAGAGGATGACCAGCGCTCCGCCGAAGAGCATGAAGAACACGGTGCGGAAGAAGGCCAGGCGCGCGCCGCCGCGCGCGAGCGAGAACACCAGGGCCCCGAGCTTCTCCCCGCGCGAGTCGACCAGGGGCAGGGCGAACTCGACGATCTCCTCGCCGTCCTTGCCGAAGCGGCCGAGCACCTCGCCGGGCTCGATCTCGACCGCGCCGGGCTCGGTCCCCTCGAGCGCGCGGCGGATGTGGGGGTCGCTGGGGCTGTGCTCGCGGCTGGTCCCGCCGACCGGGGTCCCGATCGGCAGCCCGGCGGGGTCGTAGACCACGGCCGAGACGACGTCCAGGCTGCGCGCGTTCTCGCTCGGGCGCTGGACTAGCTGGCGCAGCAGCCGGTCGAGGTCGGCCTCGGGGCTGGGGCCCTCGAGCGCGCGGGCGGCCGAGAGGGCCAGCACGCGGCCCATGGCCACCCCGCGGGCCTCGACGTACTCGACCCGGTGGAAGCGGCGCACCTGGAAGAAGCCGATCAGCCCGATCACGAGGAACGAGCCGGCGGCGCAGAGGCCGATCACGCGGTGTAGCTCGCCCTTCAGCTTCACCCCAGCGTTGTACTGGAGCGCTGGGGTCAGGGGAACCCCACCGGCGTCAGCGGCGCCCTGCTAGGCTCCGGCTCGTGGTCACCGCTTCGCTCCCCTTCCCCCTCGGCGCGACCTTCGCCGAGCGATACCGCCTCGACGCGGTGCTGGGGGCAGGCGGCACGGGCGTCGTCTATCGCGCCCGCGACGCGGAGCTGGGGCGGGACGTCGCGCTCAAGCTGCTGATGGCGGGCTTCGACGAGGAGCTCGTCCTGCGGGCTCAGCGCGAGGCCGAGCTGACCGCGCGCCTCGAGCACCCGCGGATCGTGCGGATCCACTCGATCGACTCCTGGCAGGGGACCCCCTACCTCGTCTACGAGCTGGTCGAGGGGGCGCGCCCCTTCGAGGAGGCGCTCAGTCGTCCGCTCCCCGAGCGCCTCGCGCTCTTCCGGCAGACGGCGGAGGCCGTCGCGCACGCGCACGAGCGCGGGGTCGTGCACCGCGACCTCAAGGAGGCCAACCTCCTCCTCGACGCCGTCGGTGAGGTGCGCCTGGTCGACTTCGGCCTCGGCTGGGCGGACGAGCTCGAGCGGCTGACCCAGACTGGGACCTTCGCCGGGACGCCCAGCCACATGGCCCCCGAGCAGGCCGAGGGGCGGCGCGACCAGATCGGGCCTGCGACCGACGTGTGGGCCCTGGGCGTGATCCTCTACCGCCTGCTGACCGCTCAGCTCCCCTTTCGCGGCGGCTCGACCCTGGGGCTGCTGGCCCAGATCGTGTCCGGGGCGCCGACCCCGCCGCGCAGCCTCGCGCCCGAGCTCTCGCCGGCGCTGGAGGCGATCTGCCTGCGGGCCCTCGAGAAGGAGCCTGCCCGTCGCTACGCCGACGCAGGGGCGCTGCTCGAGGACCTCGCCCGGGCCGAGCGCGGAGAGGCGCTCGCGTCCTCGGCCGCGCGCTCGGCCGGGGCAGCGCTGGCGACCCTGGCGGGGTTGGGTGCGCTGGCGGTGGCGGCGTTGGTCCTCGCGCCCAGGTCGCCGGACCCGACTCACGCGCGCGAAGCGAGCCCGCTCGCCTCGGCCCAGACCGACTCCAGCGCGCGAGACTGGCGCGACCGAGTCGGCGCCGCGTTGCGGCTCGACCGGCCCGAGCGCGCTCGGGCGGCCTTGGCCGACGCGCCCAAGCGCGACCTCGAGTGGCGTCGGCTCGAGGCCCAGGTGGCGCTCCTGGAGGGGGACTTCGCGCGCGCGCGCCGCGAGCCACTCCTGGCCGGGCTGGTCCGCTTCGAGGAGCGTCGGCGCGCGCTGGAGCAGCGCGCGCGGGGCATGACCCTGACCGAGGCCTCGTTCCGCTCGACGGCGCAGCTGGAGGAGCTCGCCGCCCTCTTGCCCCTGCGCCCACCCGCGAGCGGGCCCTGGGAGGCGAGCGCTCAGGCGATCACCCAGCGCTGCGCGACCACCTCGGCTTGGGTGGTCCTGAGCTGTCACGCCGACACCCTCGACCACGGGTGGTTCGAGCGGATCGAGGGGTTGATCGAAGCGAACCCCGAGCTGCGGGTCGCCCGCGCCACGTGGGAGGCGCTCCGCCGCGCGGAGAAGGACGTCAGCGATCTCCTCCCTGGGATCGATCCGGGCCCCCTCGACGCGCGCTTCCGCTTCCTCTACGCCTGCCTGCGCTTCCTCAGCGGCCCCCTGAAGGGGCCCTGGCCAGGCGAGGCCCCAGCCTCGCTGACGCGCTGCGAGCACGGCTTGGTGCGCCTCGTGCACCGCGCGCGGCGCGAGCGGGCGACCAAGGAGCTGATCCACCTGCTCGGGCAGGGCTCCCCGCGGGCGCCGGCGAAGTGGCGCGAGGCCTTGCGCTTCGCCAAGAGCCACCGCAGCTACCACGACGCCACGAACGTGACCTCCTCTCAGCGCCTGCGGCCGCTCGAGCTCCTGGTTCGGCTGCTCGTCTGCGGCGGTCGAGATCAGGAGGCCCTCGAGGAGCTGGAGCGCTTCCGGGCCAAGGGCGGCGACAGCCCCCGCCTACGGGTCCTCAGGGCCGAGCTCGCCTACCGCGCCGGTGACCTCGCCCAGGCGCGGGAGCTCGCTCGGCGCGAGGAGCAGCTCTCCGACTCCCTCGTGCTCCTGGCCCTCTGCGCAGAGGACCCCGCCGAGCGCGAAGAGCTCCTGCTCCAGGCCGCCCGCCGCGAGGAGGTCTTCCTGTTCTGGCGCACCGTTGCCGCGGCGCGTCAGGAGCTCGCCGGCTCGCCCCTGCTCGCCCCCCTGCAGCGCTGAGTCGGGGGCAAGCAAGGGCGTCTCCACTGGGAGGCCCACGGCCGGAATTCGCTGATACCATGCGCCGCTTCGCAAGGGAGGACCGTGGCACAGGCGCAACGGCTCTGGGACAAAGGAGAGGCCCTCGACCCCGAGGTCCTGGCCTACACCGTCGGTGAGGACTACCGCATCGACCGGCTGTTGGTCGAGGAGGACTGTTGGGGCAGCCTCGCGCACAGCCAGATGCTCATGGAGCAGGGGCTGATCAGCGCCGACGACCGCGCCGCGATCGCGGGCGGCCTCCGCGACACCCTGGCCGCCCACCGCGCCGGCGAGTTCGAGATCCGCCCCGAAGAAGAGGACGTCCACACCGCGATCGAGGGGCGCCTGGTCTCGGGCCTCGGCGACGCCGGACGCCGCCTGCACACTGGCCGCTCACGCAACGACCAGGTCCAGGTCGACGTGCGCCTCTTCGCGCGCCGCCGGCTGTTGGACGTGGCCGAGGCCGCCTCGGCCCTCGCGAGCGCGCTGCTCGAGCTGGCCGAGCGCGAGCAGGAGACCCTCTTCCCCGGCTACACGCACCTTCGCCAGGCCATGCCCGCCACGATCGGGCTCTGGGCCGCGGGGCACGCCGAGGGGATCGAGGAGGACCTCGAGTCCTTGCTCGACGCCTATCGGGCCCTCGACCGCTGCCCCCTCGGCAGCGCGGCCGGCTTCGGCGTGCCGCTCCCGTTGAACCGGCGCCGGACGGCCGAGCTGCTCGGCTTCACGCGCCTGCAGGTCAACGCTCAGAACGTGCAGACCAGCCGCGGCAAGCTCGAGGCCAACGCGCTCTTCGCGGTGACCCTGCTCGGCCAGGACCTCTCGTCGCTGGCCTGGGACCTGCTGCTCTACTCGAGCCCCGAGTTCGGCTTCGTGCACCTGCCGGGCAACGTGGCCACGGGCTCGAGCATCATGCCGCAGAAGCGCAACCCGGACGTGCTCGAGCTGACGCGCGCCAACGCCGCCGTCCTGCAGAGCTGCCTCGACCGGGTCCTGATGGTCGCGGGCCGGCTGCCCTCGAGCTATCACCGCGACTACCAACTCACCAAGGCGCCCCTGTTGGAGGGGTTGCCGCTGGCGCGGGCCATGACCCGCGCCATGGAGCTGACCGTGAAGGGGCTCAGGATCGATCGCGAGCGCTGTCGGGAGCAGCTCGCGCCTGAGGCCTTCGCCACTCACCGCGCCCTCGACCTCGTCCAGGAAGGCGTCCCCTTCCGTGAGGCCTACCGCAAGGTCGGCCTGGAGTTGAGCGAGGGCGGTTTGCCGACGGACCGCCCGCTGGCCGAGCTCTACCAGAGCGAGGGCAGCGCTGGGGACCTGCGCCTCGAGGACGCCAAGGCGCGCCTCGCGGCGCTGGCCGAGCGGACGGCGGCTGCGCGGGGGGCGCTCGACGCGTGCCTCGTAGCTTTGGAGGAGCAGCCATGAGCGACGACGCCGACGGCGATCGCGACCGGCTCAGCGAGGCCGTGTTCGCCTTCGTCCAGCGCCTCGAGGCCACGGGCGATCCCGATCTCTACCACCTCGAAGAGGCGGCGTCGGAGGAGCAGATCGCTCAAGCCGAGACCGTGCTCGAGGTGACCCTGCCGGCCAGCTACAAGGCCTTCCTGCGGGCCCACAACGGCGGCAGCGCCTGGGACACGAGCCTCTACGGGGTCTCGTGCGAGGACGGCTACGACCTCGCGGTGCTGAACGTGCGCGGCCGCCAGGAGGGGCTCCCCGAGCACCTGATCGGCTTCGCGGCCACGATCACGGGCGACGTGTGGTGCTTCGACATTTCGCAGGCCGACGAGGACGACGCCGAGGCGCCGGTCGCGCTGATCGACATTCAGCAGGGCCAGGTGATCCCGGCCGCGCGCGACTTCCTCGAGTTCATCGACCGCCTGCCGGATATCGAGAAGGAGCTCAACGATCAGCGCGGCCCGCAGCCGATGACGATCGAGGAGTGGGAGGAGTTCCTGACCCGCGAGCGGGCCAAGCTGCGCAAGCTCAGCCAGACGCCCGCGCGCGAGCTGCGGATGCCGGACCCCGAGGAGGTCCGCGCCGAGCTGGCGGGCAAGATCCCCGTCGATCCGCGCCACCTCAAGCCCAAGAGCTAGCGGCCCCGTGGCGAGGGCGCGGGAGATCTTCTTGTGTCCGCCGACGCACGTCGAGCTGACCTACTCGATCAACCCCTGGATGGACACCAGCGCGCCCTTCTCGCGCGACGTGGCCATGAAGCAGTGGGAGGGCCTCGTCGAGGCCTACAGCGACGTGTTCGGCTCTCGCTGGGTCCATGTCTGCCCGCCGCAAGAAGGTCTGACCGAGGTGTGCTTCTTCGGCGACTCGGTCTTCCTCTGCGAGGGCAAGGCCCTGTTCGGCGAGTTCCGTCACCCCGAGCGCGCCGCCGAGCGGCCCTACGTGCAGAGCTTCCTCGAGCAGCAGGGCTTCGCCTCGCGCAACGTGCCCGAGGGGGTGACCTTCGAGGGCGCCGGCGAGACGGTCATGTGGCGCGACAAGATCGTGTTCGGCTTCGGCAAGCGCTCCGACGAGGTCGTGCGCCACTTCCTCCGCCAGGCCTTCGGCCACGACACGATCGACCTCGAGATGGAGGACGAGGCCTTCTATCACCTCGACACGGCCTTCCTCCCCCTGGCCGACGACCTGATCGCCTACTACCCCGGCGCCTTCGGCCCGATCGACAACGCCACGATCGAGAGCTTCGACTGCGACAAGATCAAGATCAGCGAGGAGGACGCGCACCGCTTCGCCTGCAACGCGATCGTGCGCGACCACGTGATCTTCGGCACCCAGGGCTGCGACCTGTGGGACGAGCTGCGTCCGCTCGGCTTCGAGGTGATCGAGCTCGACGTGAGCGAGTTCCTCAAGCTGGGCGGCGGGATCAAGTGCCTGACCCTGCAGCACTACGTGACCGGCAGCTGGCGGAGCACGACGCGCCGGCCGGCGCTCGAGGGCTAGCTCCTCAGACCGGCGCTCCGAGGACCTGAGGGAGCAGCGCGGCGCGGATCCACTCGACGACCTCGGGGGCCTGCAGGACCAGCTCGACGCCGCGCGCCTCCTCGGAGTCCGCCTGCGAGGCGCCCGACGCCGCGGCCGCCGCGCGCGCGGCGGCCATCGCGGCGCGGACCGCGGGGATGTTGCCCCCGCCCCACAGCGCGGCGTGCTCGAGCGCGACCGCCCGCTTGGCGTCGCTGCGGGGATCCGCCAGGCAGTCCCGGGCTGCGCCCAGGGCCCGGTCGGCCAGGCGCTCGAAGTAGTCGAGGTCGTACTCCAGCGCCTCTTCGCTCATGCCGACCCCGATCTCGGTCCGCAGCTGCTCGGCGACGGCGAGCAAGGCCAGGACGCACCAGCGCGGGCTCCAGTGCGCGAGCCCGCGCACCCAGGCCTCGAGGTCTCCCCGCTCGGGGTCGCCGAGCACGACGGGCACGATCTCGAGCTCGTCGCTCATGTAGCTGGCGACCCGGAGCACCTCGTGCTCGTCGAGGGCCAGCGCGGCGGGGTCCCCCAGGTAGCCAGCCAGGGCCACTTGCTCGCGCGTCAGCTGGCCGGCGGCGATCCGCTCGATATAGGGGTCCGCGTCTGCCCCGAGCTCTCCCGCCCGTCGGCGCGCCAGGGCCCAGGCGGCCCAGTCCTCGGCGTTGCCGCTGGCGCGGTAGCGCCGCTCCAGCTCGCGCAGGCGGTCGTCGCTCACGGCGTGCTCCTCTCCTGGCGCGCGGGGACCAGGAGGAAGAGACGGGCCGAGGGGGCGACGCCTTTCATCGGATCAGGGGGGCGAGCTTCGCGTCGAGCTGCGCCAGGGAGCGGATCAAGTCGTCCTCGCGCGCCAGGGTGCGCAGGCTGGCGCGGGCGGCCTCGTCGCCCAGGCGCGCTCGGACCAGGACGGCGGTCGGGCGCTCGGCGTCGGCCGCGATCGAAGCGGGCCAGCGCTCGCCGCTGAGGATCATGGCGTAGCGCGCCAAGTCGTTGTCCTCGAGGGAGCGCTGGGGGTCCACGAGGCGCACGTTCTCGCCCACCCGGCGCCGCCACTCCGTGGCGACCGAGCCGCTGGTCCGCTCCGCCAGGATCGCGCAGCCGAGGGCGACCCGGGCGGGCGAGAGCTGAGGGCGCAGCTTCGTCAGCACTTGCTCGAAGGAGCGGGTCGCCTCGTCGTCGCCCGCGCGTCGGGCCAGGAAGCCGCAGAGGGCGGCGAAGGCGCCGGGGTAGTCGCGGAAGCGCAGGCGGATCTCGAGCAGCCACTGCTCGTGGAGGAAGTGGCGCTCGGGGACCGGGATCTCCTCGAGCTTGGCCAGGGCCTCCTCGTAGCGCTTCAAGCGGAGCAAGATCCGCGCGCTGCGCCCGCGCAGCTCACCGCGCGGGCTGAGCTGCTGAGCCTCTTCGAGCAGCGCGAGGGCCTCCTCCGACTCGCCCGTGGCCGAGAGGGACTCCGCCAGCAGCGAGAGGGCCTCGGGGCGCAAGCTGGGCTGCGGGAGGGGACCCAGGGCCAGGAGCGCGCGGGTCGCCGCGCGGGTGACTGCCCGACCGCTGGGCTGAGTGACGTAGCCCTGGGACAGGCAGCTGAGGAAGCGCGGCTCGTCCGCGTAGACGTGCAGCCAGTCGAGGAGCTCGCTGGCGCGCTCGGGCTGGCAGCGCAGGAGGTCGCGGACCGCGCCCACGGCGCCGCCTTCGTCGGCCGCGATCAGGGCCGCCCACACCCGACGCGCGTGGGCGTCGCCCTGGATCAGGCCCTCCGTTCCCTGGGCGGCCTCGCTCAGCAGGCGGAGGGCCTCCTGCGCGCGCGCGAGGCGCTCGGGGCGGCGGGCGCTCCCGCGCAGGCTGAGGTCCCCGCGCCTGGGGTCCGAGATCCGCTCCAGCTCCAGGGCTCCGGCGCGCCAGGCGCCAGCTCCGGGCGCTGGCTCGGGCTGCGGGGTCACGAACACCTCGACCCGGCTGAACGTCGTCGCGGCGCCGGTCGCGCCGTAGCTCGCGCGCAGGGGCGGGGCCGCGACCAGGCGCCACTCCGCGCGCTCGAGGCGCAGGTCTCGAGCCTGGGTGCGCAGGCGCGCGCGCAGGAGGGGGCCCTCGCGCTCGAGGGAGAGGCTCCCCTCCCCGAGCGGACCCTCGCCTAGCTCGGCGGCGGCCACCAGCTCGTCTCCGCAGCGCAGCTCGAGCCGGCCGCGCCCGATCTCGAGCGCGTAGGGGTCGCCCTGCGCGGGGACCAGCCGCAGGCAGGGGCTCTCGCCGCTGAACTCCGCCTCGATCCGCAGCCCCTCGCGCGTCGCGGGACCGGCCCAGGCGAGCGCCGGGCGATCCGCGCGGATCGGGCGGCCGCGCACGCGCAGGCGCCGCAGCTCGAGCTGATTCTCGGCCAGGTGGAAGGAGGGGCGGACGTCCGGGCTCGCCGTGAGCTGGAGGTCGCTCGCGAAGGGCTGGCCGTCGATCAGGACCCGACGCGCGACCGGCGCGGTTGGGGCGAGCTCGAACGCGGTCCAGGTGCGGTCGCTGAGCTGGAAGGAGGGGCGATCCCGGCGGCGCCCCTCCGAGACCAGGGTCAGCTTCCCGCGGCGCCCGTAGATCGCGAGGCGCACCGTGTCGAGGTGCAAGCCGACCGAGGCCACGTCGAGCCAGCTCGCGGGCGCCGAGCGGAGCTCGCAGGCCAGGGCGGCCTCGCGCCAGCGCGCGCGGCCGACGTAGAAGCGCACGCCGCCGGCGTCGTTGGGGGCGGAGATCCGGCTCCCCGCGACGACGCCGAAGGGGTGGGGCTCCTGGCGAAACACCTTCCCCGGCATGGAGGCGCTCACGATCAGGCTGCGCTCGAGGGAGGCGTAGCTCACCTCGAGCAGCCCCGGCTCGAGGCGCTCGGCGCGGCCCAGGAAGGCCGCGGCCAGGGCGGCCGCGTCGCCGGAGCGGGCGCCCACGAGGGGTCGGGCCTGGCGACCCTCCGCGTCCCACAGGGGTGGGTTCAAGAGCTGCGGCGCGTCTCGCCCCAGCGACCACAGCGCCCCGGAGTCCGGCTGCGGGCTCGGCGTGGCGCTCGGCCGCGACGCCTCCGCCCCGGGCGGGGGCGCCGCGCTGGCCGGGGCGTCCTGCCGGCCCGCGGCGCTGCCCGCGACGCGCCAGGCGACGCCCCCTGCGACGAGGACCAGGGCCAGCCCGAGGGCGCCCCAGGCCAGGCCGCGGCCGGTCGCGTCTGGCGCGGCGGCGCCGAGGGCCTCGTCGGCGAGGAAGTCGGCGACCTCGGCGGCGTCGGGGCGTTCGTCGGGGTCCCAGCTCAGGCAGCGCATGGCGAGCTGACTGAGGGTCGGGTCGGCGGCGGGGTTCTCCTCCTGGGGCGGGGTCACGCGCTGCGCGCTGTGCCAGGCCGCGAGCTCTTCGTAGGTCGTGCCGGGGATCGGCGGGCGGCCCGTCAGGCAGCGGTAGATCAGGGCTCCGAGCGCCCACACGTCGACCGGCGGGCCCAGGTCCGACTCCCCGGAGACCTGCTCGGGGGCCATGTAGGGCACGGTGCCGACCATCATTCCGCTCAGGGTCAGGCGCGAGCGCTCGAGGTCCTTGGCGACGCCGAAGTCGGCGACCACCACGCGCCCGCTCCCCTCTTCGAGCAGCACGTTCTCGGGCTTGAGGTCGCGGTGCACGATCCCCTGGCCGTGGGCGTAGGCGACCGCGGCGGCGACCGGCTCGAGCAGGCGACGCAGCTCGAGGGGGCCCGGCAGCCCGCGGGCCAGGCGGCGCGCGAGGTCTTCGCCCTCGATCAGCTCGAGGGCCAGCCACTCGACCTCGCCCGCGCGGCCGCGCTCGAGCAGGGCCAGGATCCCGGGGTGGCGCAGGCGCGCCAGGACGTCCCCTTCGCGGCGGAAGCGCGCCAGGGTGCGCTCGGGCGGGTTGGGGTGGGTCGTCTTGAGGGCGACCGGGCGCCCTCGCGGGTCGCGGGCGCGGAACACCGCGCCCATGCCCCCTGCGCCGAGGGATCCCTCGATCAGGAAGGGGCCGAGCCGGCGAGGGCCGCTCAGCTGGCAGTCTGCCGGCTATCGAACTCCGTGCGCAGGAACTGGTTCATGATCATGTGCATGTCGGCCACGGTCTGGAAGCGGTCCTCCACGTCCTTGGCCATGGACTTCTCGATCATGTTGATCAGCACCTGAGGAACGTCCTGACGGAAGTCCTTGATGGGCGGGGGCTGCTCGTTGCGGATCTTGTTGAAGAACTGCAGCGGGGTCTTGGCCTTGAAGGGGGCCTGGCCGGTGAGCATGTGGAAGATCGTCGCGCCGAGGCTGTAGATGTCGCTGCGGTGGTCGGCGTAGAGCGCGTCGGCGATCTGCTCGGGCGGCATGTAGGGCAAGGTCCCCAGGCCGTCGCCGGGGCGCGTCAGGCCCGAGGCGCCCGAGGTCATGATGTTCTTGGCGAGCCCGAAGTCGGCCAGCTTGGCGTGGCCGTCGGCCTGGACGATGATGTTCTCGGGCTTCACGTCGCGGTGCACGACGTTGCGCTGGCGCGCGTGCTCGAGCGCGTCGGCGACCTGGACGCTGACGCGCAGCACGCTCGTCAGCGGCAGCGCCCCGTGCTTCTCGATCCAGGACTTGAGGCTCTTCCCCGGCACGTACTCCATGGAGTAGTAGAGGTAGGGCGGGACCTCGCCGCAGTCGAGCACGCGGATGATGTTGGGGTGGGTCAGCTGGGCCGAGGTGTTGATCTCACGGGCGAAGCGCGCCCGGTCCTCGGAGCTCAGCTCGCCGCGCACCTTGAGCACCTTGAGCGCCACCTGCTGGCTGCGACGCAGGTCCTGAGCCAGGTAGACCACGCCCATAGCGCCCTCACCGAGGGGGCGCTCCAGCTTGTAGCCCGGGACCTCGATCCGCGGGGAGCAGCGGTTGCAGAGGTACTGGCCGCGGTGCTTGGCCGCGAGGGCCAGGTCCTCGGGCGGGATCCCGTTGCCGCAGAAGCCGCAGGTCGCGGGGGCGCGCTGGGGCTGCACGCTGGGGAGGGCGGCCGTCTCGGGGAGGGGGCCCTCCTTCTTGAGCTGGACCTCGACCTCGGTGTGGCCCATGCGGAGCACGTCCCCCGTGGCGAGGGTCCGCTCGCGGACCTGGTTGCCGTTGACGAAGGTCCCGTTGCCGCTGCCGAGGTCCTTGAGCCGGGCGCGGTCGGGCTCGAGCTTGATCGCGGCGTGGCGGCGGGAGATCCGCTCGTCGTAGATCTGGACGTCCGTCTGGCTGGAGCGGCCCAGAATCAGGGTGCGCGGGGAGACGAACTCCAGCGTTTGGCCCTTCTGGTGGCCGGAACGAAACAGGAGCCGCATCCGCTGCTTCATTAGGCCTCGAGCAGGCTCCGTCCGGTCATGACCTTGGGCTGGGCCAGCCCCATCAGCTCCAGCGCCGTGGGGGCGATATCCGCCAGACTACCGCCCGAGCGCGCCTTGCGCCCCTCCAAGCCCTCGCCGCACACGATCCCGTGCACGGGGCAGGTGGTGTGCGCCGTGTGGGGCTGTCCGGTCTCGGGGTCCACCATTTTTTCGCAGTTGCCGTGGTCGGCAGTGACGATCGCCGCGCCGCCCTTGGCCAGCATGGCCTCGACGACCCTGCCGACCGCGTCGTCGACGGCCTCGACCGCCGCGATCGCCGCGTCGAGCTTGCCCGTGTGGCCGACCATGTCGGTGTTCGCGAAGTTGACCACGATCAGGGCGTCGTCCTCTTCGCGGATCCGCTTGATCGTGCCCTCGGCCACCTGCGCGGCGCACATCTCGGGCTGGAGGTCGTAGGTCGCGACCCGTGGCGAGGGGATCAGGAGCCGCTGCTCGTGCGGGCAGGGGGCCTCGACGCCGCCGTTCCAGAAGAAGGTGACGTGGGCGTACTTCTCGGTCTCGGCGCACTTGAACTGGCTGCGCCCGGTCCGGGACACGACCTCGCACAGGTGGTCGGGGATCGCGATCGGCGGGTAGGCGACGCCGCGGAACACGATGTCGTCGTCGTAGAGGGTCATGCCCGCCAGCTCCCACACGCGCTCGGTGCCGCGGTCGAAGCCGTCGAAGTCGTGGTTGGCCAGCGCGCGGCAGATCTGCCGCATGCGGTCCGCGCGGAAGTTGAAGGCGATCAGCTGGTCGCCCGCCGCCAGGGGCCCGACCGGCTGGCCCGCGCCGTCGACGATCACCGCCGGGACCACGAACTCGTCGGTCACGTCGGCGGCGTAGCTCTCGGCCACGTAGTCGACGGGGTCGCGGTGCTTGGGGCCCTTGCCGTAGACCATCGCGTCGTAGGCCTTGCGGACCCGCTCCCAGCGGTTGTCGCGGTCCATGGCGTAGTAGCGGCCCGAGATCGTCGCGATCTGGCCGATCCCGATCTCCTTGGTCCAGGCGACGATCTGCGCGATCTGCTCCTTGGCGCTCCGGGGCGGGACGTCGCGGCCGTCGGTGATCGCGTGGATGTAGACCTCCTCGACGTCGCGCTCCTTCGCCAGGCGGAGCAGCTCGCGGAGGTGGGTCATGTGGCTGTGCACGCCGCCGGGCGAGCAGAGGCCCACGAGGTGCAGGGCGCGGTCGCGCTCCTCGGCCCGGTCGATGGCCTCGACCAGCGCGTCGACGCCGCCGAAGCCCCCCTCGCGCAGGTCCTTCTCGATCCGCGCGAAGTCCTGGTAGACCACCCGGCCGGCGCCCATGTTGAGGTGCCCGACCTCGCTGTTGCCCATTTGGCCGTCGGGGAGGCCGACGTGGTGCTCGGACGCGTTGACCAGCGCGGTCGGGAAGCGCTGCCACAGCTCGTCGTGGCGCGGCGTGCGCGCCAGGGCCACGGCGTTGGCCTCTTGCTCCTCGCGCACACCCCAGCCGTCGCGGACGACGATCAGGACAGGACGGTTGGGGGTGCTCACGAAGTCTCCTCAGCGAAACGAATCATACTGGGGTCCCGGACGCTGCGGAGAGCGAGCGTCAATCCAGCTTCAGCGGCGGCGGAGAGGGCGGCGGGTCACCGGCCAGGGCCAGCAGCTGCACGTGGAGCGTCCCCTGCTCGATCCTCGCGCGCGCGTAGACGTGGGGCGGGCGCGTCACGGGCGGCAGGCGCAGGGTCGCCTGAGCTCCAGACCGCTCGAGGGCGGGCGTGTCGCCCTGGACCACGATCAGGCGGGCTCGCGCCAGCAGCTCCGGGGAGGGGCTCTTCGCGGCGTGGACCAGGATCAGCTGCGCGGCCGCTTGCTCCTGGGCGTCCTCGTCCTTTCTGGCCTTCTCCTTGGCCTTGGTCTCCTGGGAGGTGGGCCAGGAGCCGTCTCCTGCCAGGGCCACGGGGCGCCAGCCCTCCTTGGCTTGGCCCCACTGGCCGGGCTCGCCGCCGTGGCCCCGCAGCCCCTCGCCGAGGGCCTCGAGCAGCTCGTCGCGGGGGCCGTCCTCGGGGCCGAGGCCGACCAGGACCGGGGCCGCGATCTGCCCGAGGGAGCCGACGGCCAGGGCGTGGGCCTCTTCGTCGGCGGAGGCCAGGAGCGGCCCCGCGACGAGGACGAAGTCCAGCGCGGTCCCGGTCCCCGAGAGCTGCGTCGCGAGCTCGAGCAGCACGTCCTCCGGGGTCAGCGCGTCGAGGCCCTCCTCGGCGTCCTCGTCGCCCTCTTCGGCCGCGAGCGAGCTGCCCACGGCGGGGGCGGCCAGCGCCACGAACTCGACGGGCTGGGGCGGCGCCTCCTCGGCGGCGCTGCTCGAGCAGCCGGCGAGGGCGAGCAGCGCGAGCAGCCCGAGGGCGGGGGGAAGGGTCCTAGCTCCGGTGGTCACGAATGAACTCCGCGGCGTAGCTGCGCACCTCGTGCCCGTTGAGCACGTGGACTCGGCGCAGGCGCTCCAGCGTCTCCTGGCTGAAGCGGCTGAGGGGAATGTGCACCAGGCGGCGGCCGAAGTGCTTGGCGATCCGGCGCCAGCGGCGACCGGGCAGACCAGGGCTGACGAGCACCACGTGGCGCTCGCGCGAATGGAAGCAGGCCGCGGCGATCAGGCGCTCTTCGAGGGTGCGGCCCAGCTCGAGCCGCGGGTCCTGCCAGATCTCGGGGATCGGGCGGGGCGGGAAGAGGAACATGGCCCCGCCGTAGGTGGCCTGGCCGATCCCAGGGCCGACGAGGTTGGTCCGGTAGTCGGTCGCGAAGAGCGAGAGGGTCGACTCGTCCTGGTGCTCGGCGTACCAGGTCGTGCGCCAGGTGTAGACCTCGGGGTCGGCGGGGACGTCGAACAGGAACACCACGCACTCGACCGTGCCGCGGGCGGGCGGGATCCGCTTCACGTAGAGGTCGCCGGTGTACCAGTGGCGGATCGTCTCGCGGATGTCGATCCCGTCCATGATGCTGGTCGTGAACTTCTCGGTCCGCGCCAGGTCCGCGCCGATCAGGGCCTTGCCCTGCTCCATGACGTGGGCGCGGAAGCTCTCGATCCGGCTGTCCTCGGGCGGGTGGCTGCAGGCCGAGTAGGGGTTCCAGCGCTGCTCCCACTCCTGCGTCTTGGGCTTGGGCGGCGGCGGGGTCAGCTCGAGGCGCTCCCAGCGCACGGCGCTGCCGGGGAGCCGGTTCTTGGCCACGAGCACGCCGGCCTCGGGCAGGGTCGCGCGCCCGTCGACTCCGAAGCCGATCTCCTCCCAGGGGCGGCCCTCACCCTGATAGGGGTAGTGCGCGGCGGTCTCGACGACCTGGATCGCGTAGTCGTCGCCGACGCACTGCTTGGCGGCGACCGCCAGGGTGTAGAGGTCGGGGCTCAGGCGGCGCCCGATGAGGGTCAGGTTGCGCACGTACTTGAGCAGGAGCGAGAGGCGCTGGGGCGAGAGCCGCCGCTGGAAGCGGCGGTCGCTCTGGACCCAGCGGTCGCGGGCCTCGAGCAACAGCTCCTTGATCCCGTCCACGCTCAGGTGCTCGTCGGGGCCGAGGGTGGCGCGGCGCTGCTGGTAGAGGTGCGCGACGTAGGGGATCTCGCCCATCACGAAGCTGAGCGTCTTCTCGCGGATCTTGAGCCGCCGGACGGGGGACCAAGCCCCAGAGAGAGAGTGGGGGTCGGGCTCGGGCTCGGGCCAGCCCTCGTGGAGGGCCTGGCGGACCCAGGGCCACTCCAGCAGCGAGCAGAGGAAGAGCACGCTCTCGTGGCGGGCCTCGAGCTCGCGCAGGCGGGCGGCCATGAAGGCGGCGCGCTCGCGGGCCTGGCTCGTGGGCGGCGGCGGGAGCGAGGGCAGGATCGCGGCCGCGAAGAGGTTGACCGGCACGCCGCGCTTGAGCGCGTAGGCGTCGGGGTAGAGGCCGGGGAGGCTCTGGAACTCGCGCAGCTCGAGGTCGACGAAGGCGCGCGGGATCCGCTCCTGGCGAGCCGTGCGCAGGGCCGAGATCACGGGCTGGCAGGGCTCGACCGGCACGAAGCTCAGCGCGTCCTCGCGCTCGGCGCCCTCGCCGTCGCTGAGGCTGAACTCGAGCTCGCGCGGCTCCTCGACGAACACGGCGTGGGCCGTGGGCAGGAGCTCGATCGCGGCCTCGACCTCCTCCTGGAAGGAGGCCGGCAGGGCGACGGCCACGCAGCCCCAGCGGCGCTCGAGGACGGCGGCGCTCGCCATGGCGGCGTGGTCGGCGCTGCCGTGGACGACGGGGAAGAAGCGGACCCCGCCGCGGTCGAGGACGAGGTCCGGCGCGTGCTGTGGCTCAGAAGAGGTCGTCGCGCTCCCCCAGGTGCTCGTCGTCGTCGTCCGCGTCGGGGTGCAGCGGGTCCTCGGCGGCGAAGAAGAAGTCGCCCAGGCCCATCGGCAAGGCGTTCCCGCCGATCGCGCGCCGCTTCTGCTTGGCCATGCGCTCGAGGTCCTCGGCCTCGGGGCCGAGGACCTTCTCGAGCGACTCGGCCCAGGCGGCCTCGTGGCTGAGGGGGTGCTCGGGGTCCTGGCGGGCGCGCTTGAGCGCGTAGCGGACCAGCTGGATCCCGTCGCGGGGGGAGAAGTCGAGCTTGAGCGCGTGGGACTGCTGGAGGAAGTCGACCGTCAGCGCGAGCAGGTCGTCGGGCGCGAAGGGCAGGTGGTAGCGGAGGATCTGCAGCTCGTCCTGCTTGTCGGGGAAGCCGAGCGCCAGCTTGGGCTGGAGGCGGCTGAGGATGTAGTCGGGCACCTCGTAGGTCGACTCGTCCTCGTTCATCGTGACCGCGCAGCGGAAGCCCTCGTGGGCGTGGATCACGGTCCCGGTCACGATCGACTCGACGTAGCGGCGGTGATCGAGGAGCGGGGCCAGGCTGGCCCAGGACTTCTCGTTCATGCGGTTGCCCTCGTCGAGCACGCACACCCCGCCGGTGAGCATCGCGCTGACGAGCGGCGAGGCGTGGTAGGCGATCTTGCCGGCCTCGCTCAGGACCGGCGTCACGAGCAGGTCCTCGGGGCGGGTGTCCGCCGTGCACTGGTAGATATAGAGCGCCTGCCCGCGGACCTGGGCGGCGGCCATGGCGAGGGTCGTCTTGCCCATGCCCGGGGGGCCCGTGATCCGGGGCGCCAGGGGCAGGTCGCGCTCGTCGACGGTCAGCCAGCAGGCGAGGAGCTGCTTGAGCGCCTCCCCCTGGCCGATCCACTCCTGCGCTGAGGCGTCGGCCTCGCTGAGGCGGAGGGTCACTCCGCCGACCTTTCGCGTCTCGCTGCTCATAGGCGCGAGGTTAACGCGGGAGCGCGGTCCTGCGGGGGTCTGGGGCGAGCGGGTCGCGGGGCTCCTGGCGAATCCTTGTCCGAGCGTGAGAGTCCGGCGAGAGTCGAGGCGTGAAGGTCGACGTGTTGGGGGTCTCGTCGAAGTCGTCCTCTACATGGTGGCTCGCGCGGAAGGTGCGGCGCAGCCAGGTCTGGGCGCGCGTCTCGCTCCGCGTCGTCTTCGGCCAACCACACTGAGTGCAAGGGCGCTGGGAGAGCTCGGCGTTGCAGTTGGGGCAGTGCTTCATGGTGGGGGAAGCGCAAGCGGGAGGCCGTCGCAAGTCGTGCTGCGTCGTGTCCTCGGGCGTCAGGCCCTCGTCGTTCTCGAACGTGTAACGACGACTACTGCGGCTTGGGTGGCGCGGCGGCGCCGGCCAGGATCCCGCCGTCGAGGTTGAACTCGGCGCCGGTCGTGTAGGCCGACTCGTCGCTGGCCAGGTAGACGGCCAGCGCCGCGACCTCCTCGACGGTCCCGAAGCGATTGAGCGGCGCGCTGGCGGCGATCGCGGCCATGTTCTGCTCGCGCTCGGGGCCCTGGCCGAGCATCGCGTCCCACATCGGCGTCAGGATCGCGGCCGGCTGGATCGAGTTGCAGCGGATCGCGAGCCCCTCCTCGGCGCAGTAGAGCGCGACCGACTTGGTGTGGTTGCGGACCGCGGCCTTGCTCGCCGCGTAGGCCGCCGCGCGCGGGATCCCGACCACGCCCGAGCGCGAGGAGAGGTTGAGGATCGAGCCGCGGCCCTGGGGGCGCATGGCGCGGATCGCGTGCTTGCAGCCGAGGAAGGTGCCCTCGAGGTTGGTCGCGAGCACCGCCCGCCAGGCCTCGAGCGAGGCGTGCTCGGGGTCGTGGGCCGCGGGGAACTCGGCGAAGCCCGTGATCCCGGCGTTGTTGACCAGCACGTCGAGTTGGCCCTCGCGCGCGAGGAGCTCGGCCAGGGCCTGCTCCCAGGCGGGCTCCTGGCGCACGTCCAGCTCGACGAAGCGGGCCCGCTCGCCGAGCTCCTGCGCCAGCGCTTGGCCTCGCTCGAGCTGGATGTCGCTCAGAACGACCCGCGCGCCCTCGGCCACGAAGGCCCGCGCGATCCCGGCTCCGATCCCCTGGGCGGCGCCGGTGACGAGCGCGACCTTGCCGGCCAGTCGGCCGGTCGACCGGCCCAGGGACTCAGCCACGGACGGCCTGCTCGAGGATCACGGCCGTCTCGCGCGCGGCGCGGTCCCAGGTGAAGTACTCGAGCACCCGCTTGCGTCCGGCCGCGGCCATCTTGTGGCGCAGGGCGTCGTCCCCGAGCAGGGTCTCGATCGCCCGGTAGATCTCCTCGCTGTCCTCGGAGCTGGCCAGGATCCCCGTCTCGCCGTCGACGACGGCCTCGGGCACGCCGCCCTCCTTGCCGCCCACGACCGCCGTCCCGCACAGGTTGGCCTCGGCGTAGACCAGCCCGAAGGTCTCGTAGCTGTCGTCGCCCTCGCGCGTGCGCGAGACGGTCACGAACAGGTCGGCGGCCTTGTAGTAGGCCCCGACCTCGAGGGGCGCGACCTGGGGGCCCCAGATCACGCGCTCGGCCACGCCCAGCTCGCTCGCCAGGTCGCGCAGGTTCTGCTCTTCCTTGCCGCCGCCGACCATGAAGTAGTAGAGGTCGTCGAAGGTCTCGAGCAGGCGGGGGAAGAGGCGCAGGATCGCGTCGAAGTTCTTGCGGGGCGCGTAGCGGCCCAGGAGCAGCAGGACCCGCTTGCCCTCCAGCCTGAAGGCGTCGCGAACCTCGGCCACCTTGTCGGGGGTCGCGAGCGTGTCGATCCGCGGGTCGATCCCGTAGTGGACGACGTCGCTCGGGCGCCCGATCGCGTCGTCGACCAGGGGGCCGACCTTGTTGGCCAGCCACTGGGTGCAGCAGATCACGCGCTTCATGTGGGGGATCCCCCACTTGCGCCGCCGGTAGGCGATCGCCTGCTCGTCGACGAAGTCGGCGTCGTTGATCCCGTGGATCCCGAGCACGAGCGGGATCCCCTTGGCCGCCAGGCGCGAGTAGAGGTCGCCGAAGCCGACCACGCCGTAGGCGAAGAACACGACCTGGATCCCCAGCTCCTCGACCAGGCCCAGCACGTCGTTCTGGGCCCGGCGCAGGCGGAGGGGCTTGAGCCAGCCGCGCTTGGTGTCGACCGACTGCACGTTGAGCTCGAGCTCTTCGAACTCGGCTGGGTCGCGGTCGCGGATCACGACCGTGACCTCGTGGCCCAGCCGGCCGAGACCGCGGGCGATCTCGGCGGCGTGGACCGAGGTCCCGCCGATGTCGGGCGGGAGCTGGCTGGTGATGACCAGGATCTTCAGCGGGTCGGTGGCGCTCATGGGGCGGAGTCTATCGCGGACCCCGCCCCTCGCCGCCCCCGCTAGGAGATCCCGCTAGGAGATCCCGCTAGGAGATCGAGGCCAGCGCCGCGTCGTAGTCGGGCTCGTCAGCGATCTCGCCCACCAGCTGGGCGTGCTTGACCGTGCCTTCGCCGTCCAGCACGACGACCGCGCGCGCGGCGAGGCCCTGGAGCGGGCCGTCCACCAGCTCGACGCCATAGTCCTTCAGGAAGGAGCTGCGAAAGGCGGAGCCGTTGGTCACGCCCTCGATCCCCTCGGCGGCGCAGAAGCGCTTCTGGGCGAAGGGCAGGTCGCGCGACACGTTGAGGACCTTGGTCCCCTCGAGCGAGGCGGCCTTCTGATTGAAGGTCCGCACCGAGAGCGCGCAGGTCGGGGTGTCGACGCTGGGGAAGATGTTCAGCACCAGGTTGTTGCCGGCGAAGTCGGCCAGCTTGACGGGGCCGAGGTCGGCGCCGACGAGCTCGAAGGCGGGGGCCTTGGCGCCGACGGTCGGCAGAACGCCGTTGGTGTGGCAGTTGTTGCCCTTGAGGGTGACTCGGCTCATGGGTTCCTCCAGTGGTTGGGCGCGGAGTCTACCGGAGGTTGCCCTCGCGTGGACGAGTCGGAGCCTAGCTCTTGACCCGGGTGGGCGAGGGAGCGCGGGCGAGCTTCTGGGCGCGCTCGTCCAGCTCGCCGGGGTTGCGCAGGTCGCGGCTGCTGGTCGGGCCGCGCCGGCGGACCGCGATCAGCTCGGCGGCGATCGAGACCGCGATCTCGTCCACGGTCACCGAGCCAATGTCGAGCCCGATCGGGGAGCGGATCCCCTCGAGCTGGGCGGGGTCGAAGCCCTTCTCGGCGGCCCGCTGGACGATCGTGTGGATCTTCTTGCGGCTGCCGACCAGGCCCACGTAGCGGGGGCTGTCTTGGGCGAGCGCCCACTCCAGGCACTCCTGGTCGTAGCGGTGCCCGCGGGTCACGACCGCGAAGAAGGCGTGCGCGGCGGCCTTGGTCTGGCTGAGCAGCTCTTCGAACTCGCCCAGGAGCAGCTCGCAGCCGGGGTAGCGCTCGGCGTTCAGGAACTGGGCCCGGTCGTCCATGACCGTGACCTCGAAGTCGAGCTTCTGCGCCAGCGGGGCCAGGGCGTGCGCGATATGGCCGGAGCCGCAGATATAGAGCTTGGTCGTCACGATCGGCTCCAGGAAGACCTCGACTCGGCCCCCGCAGATCAGGCCCTGCTCGGGGTCGTCGTCCTCGGTCAGGTCCAGGACGAAGGTGGTGGGCTTCTCGGAGGCGATCACCCGCTCGAGCTCGGCGTAGACCTGCCCGTCGACGCAGCCCCCGCCGACGGTGCCCCAGGTGCGCCCGTCGCGGGCGATCAGCATCTTGGCGCCCAGGGCGCCGGGGCTGCTGCCCCGGATCGCGGTCACCGTCGCCAGCACGCCGGGCACGCCGTCTCGGCGCAGCTCGGCGATCCCCTCGTAGACCTCTGCGTTTCGCACGCGGCGATCTTAGCGCGGGGGCGAGGCCGCGCGGCGCCTCAGGTCAAGCGCGCGGGGGCCAGGTCAGGGGCGGCTCGAGCGCGAAGGGGACCTCGCCCTCGGCCAGGAGCACCTCGTAGGCCTCGTAGCCCTCGTCGTGCAGCCAGTCCTCGAGCGCCCCCTCCTCGCCGAAGCGGCGCTCGGCGCCGCGGGCGTCGACCAGCACCGGGCCGCTCTGGCGGATCCAGCGGGCCTCGGGCAGCGCGTCCTCCTCGAGCCACCACAGGGAGCTCCAGCAGGCCTCGGCGGGCTGGAGCTCGTGCCACTCGACGAGCAGCTCGGGTCCCTCCGGCAGGCCGTGGCGGGTCGCGCCCTCGTCGCCCGCGATCCGCGGCAGGACGTCGCCCGAGAGCCCGTAGACCGCGTCGCGCAGCTTGCCGGCCATGAGCAGACGCAGCCCCAGGCGGCGCGGCTCGCGCCAGGCGCGGGCGTCGTCGCGGTCGAAGCAGGGGTAGGGCACCCCGACCCGCTCGGCGGCGTAGGCGAGGATCAGGCGCGCCAGCCGGCCCGAGCAGCCGGCGCGCAGGGCGAGCCAGGCCAGGTCGCCCAGGAGCGAGGCGACCTCGGCCGCGCCCGGGTGGCGCCCGAGCGGCGTGGAGGCCGGGTCGCCGCCGCGTTCGCGTAGGACCCGCTCGAGGTCTTGTAGAGAGCGCGGCCTCTGTTCCTGGATCAGTGGCAGGACGTTGTCGAGCAATGCGGCAATAGGAATTGCTCTGCGGCCGCTCATCACGGCGAGGGTTAGAGCGTCGACGAGCGCGTGGAAGCGTTCGTCCTCCTCTCGCCCTACGCGGTCTAGTTCACAGCAGCCTCGAGCCCAGATCCAGTTGCGCGGCTCGGGGGCGGGGCGGGGTGCGGGGAGCTCGCCGTCGGGGGGCAGGCACTGGGCGACGAGGGTCAAGCCGGGGCCGCCCTGGGTCAGCGCCTCGGAGAGCCAGGCTGGGTCGAGCTGGCGCAGGGTCGCGACCGCGAGGTAGAGCAGGTCGTCCTCGAAGAGGGGCGGCGCGTTGGTGGGGGTCTGCGCTCCGCTCAGGACGGCGCGGACGATCTGGCGCGCGACCTCGAGGCGGTCGGGCTCTGCGGGAGTGCTCACGCGCGGAGGATAGCCGGAAGGGGGCCGGAGGCTGAGGTCTGGCGGTTGGGAGGGGGGACGGGCGGTTGGGAGGGGGATCGGCGGTCGGGGTCGGGGTCGGTATCGGAGGTCGGGATCGGGGTCGGGGATCGGGATCGGAGGTCGGGATCGGGATCGGGATCGGGGGCGGG
>MDTG01318624.1_pt1 | contig 23267 bp, 30 predicted proteins | sample 811421 | NCBI WGS metagenome assembly MDTG01 (sample SAMN05326645, study PRJNA326480) | marine metagenome | isolation source: seawater | place: Pacific Ocean: South East | collected 2011
GGTATTTGTAACATTTACAAATGAAAACGAATTACCTTGATACCAAGCTGTAGAGCCACCATAGCCTGCTCGCGTAGTAGCAACCTCATCCCAATTAGCCCCATTATCTATAGATACATAAGTTCTTATTGTAGTTACGGGATCAGACGACTGGAGCAATACCATTAAGTTATTGCCAACCTCCCAAAGCCCCGTACTAGGAAATGTCCAAACCCCACTACTGACTGACATTCCTGTGCCTAGTTTCGAAAAAGAAGGGTCATCCACTCTTTCTAAATTAGAGCTAATAGGGTCAACATCTGAAGTAATATCAGCTGTAAGCCTCCACTGATCTATTTCAGTGATGCCAAATGTGGGGGTATAGGGCACCCATTTAGTGCCGTTCCACTGCAGTAGATCACCTGTGGATGGAGCGGCAGTTGTTGTATCTACGTCAGTTAAGTCATCAACACCCAAAGAGACAGTGCCGGACGGGTTTGTTTGTACCCACTGGTTAGACGAGCCATCTGTGTAGTAGACGTAAAGCTTTAAATTGGTGCTATGCCACCAAAGATCACCAGCAGATGGACTACTGGGGGCCGTGTCTGAAACCGTGACGGACGAGCCGCCGCCTGACCCACCCCCGCCAGTAGGATTAGATTGCACCCACTGGGCGGAATCACCGTCGTTGTAATAAACGTAGGTTTTAAGAGTGGCTGGATCAAACCACAGATCACCAGAGGCAGGGTTGCTAGGCGCGGTTTCTTGCACTGCAATGTCAGCGCCGCCAGAGCCTGACGGGTTTGCCTTCACCCATTGGTTAGATGACCCGTCTGCGTAGTATATGAACATCATCGCTTGCGATGAGTCCCACCACAGATCTCCGGCGCTGGGGTTAGAAGGGGCCGAGTCGGAAACGCTTACTGACGCGCCACCACCGCCACCGGACTGTGCAACCCAATCGTAGTCTGAGCCTGTCCAGCTCAACACTTCGTTAGCGTTGGCAGTGCCTGTATTAAGGTGGCTGTCTACATCGCTGTCCGAATAACTTCCCCCACCCGATACGGTCCCAGGTTCCCACTTGCCGGCCGAGCTATCCCAAACCAGCGCTTGCCCATTAGTGGGCGCTGCAGTGCTGGTATCGACGTCGCTTAGATCATTTATAGCGTGGACTCTATCTAAGATGTAGATGGGTCCATTCATCGCCGAGTGATATTGGCAGTTGTAATGTAGGGTGTCAGGCGCGTCCATCTGCACAGTGAACGTGATTGTGCCGCTTTGGGTGCCATTATTTGTCACGCCATCAGAGTAGGCGTTACCAGTGCCAGTGCTGTTCGATGTCTTTATGTAAAACGGGTGCCCATTGGCGTCAATCTCAAACTCATACGTCTCACCACGAGTCAGATAGAGCGTGGGGTTATTGTCGGAGCTGGTCCCAGACCCATTAAAGATATAGATACCGCTGCCAGCGGTGACAGCGAATTTGCCGCTGCTAGTCGCAACGTCCCACACTCCGAGCGTCGAGTCGTATATAAATCCGTTATGAACGTCGCCGTCCGAGGGGCTTGAGGGAAAGTCTAAACTCATGTGTCACTTAGCCTCTGGAAGTATAGTCTCGCCGTAACGGAGTCGCCCGAGCTGGCGCTTACGCCGTAAATGCGTACCTTATGCGTAGACGTGTTAGTAACGTCAAAGATAATCGTAGAGGAGCCGTTACTTTTGTCATAATTGTTGCTGCCCTCAGTGCCGGTAACCGTCGCCGTGTTACCCCATGACGCGCCGTTGTTTTGCGTGATAGATATCGCCGCCTGTGTCGCGCTACTAAAACAGACAAATTCAAAATCTGCGGTCACTTTATAGAGCCCAGTTGACGGAAATGTGAACACACCGCTTGATACAGACATCCCTGTGCCCACATAGCTCCCGATTCTATTCCAAGTGCCAGTAAGCGCTGCACCATTCAATTGATAGCCAGCGCTCTGCCAGTTGTCGGCTTCGGCAGCGCTGCCTGTAGATTCCCACTTTGACGTGGACGAGTTGTATGCCAACACATCCCCATTGGCTGGCGTTCCGAGTGTAGTATCCGTTAAACCATCGAGCGTAGTAGAGCCCGCCACAGAAGCAGATGGAGTGCCCGACGCTACCCATTGGCTAGAGTTACCATCGTTGTAATAAACGTACGTAACGCCATTTGTCTCAGAAAACCATAAGTCCCCGTCTGACGGTGATCCTGGTGCTGTGGCGGAGGTCGTTACGGATGCGCCTGCCGCAGCCTGTGCTACCCAGCTAAGATTCCCCGACCCGTCCGTTTTTAGTACTTGATTTGCATCACCGTCATCGTTTGGCAGCGTCAAGGTATATGAGGCGTTTGCGCTATGTGGCGGGCCTTTAATAGTGATCGCGTGGCTGTTGGTTTCGCAATTGAGCTTAAACTGGCCCGATCCCTTCGTTGAATTGCCTTTGAAAACCACTACGCCGGACCCATTTGGGTCAAGCTCAATGTCTGCGTTGCTAGTGGTTACAATGTCATGCCCATTGACGTCTAAATTACCGCCTAACTGCGGGCTTGTGTCCTCTGACAGATTTTTAAGGTATGTGCCAAAATCACTTATCTGGCTCTCTGTGATGGATAGCGCGGCTTGGTGTTGCGTTACGTCGCCCTGCGTGACCGTGTAAGAGGTTAGATATCCCGATAGGTCTGGGGGCGTGTAAGTGAAAACGCCGGTAGAATTAGCGTATGCAAGACCGCCGCTGCCGCTGGCGGATGCGTTTGCGCCAACTGAAATGTCGTCTAGCTCAACCTTATCCGTGTTGAGATTAGTGAAATTACTATCTACCTCACTGTTTGTAAGCGGGCTTCCTTTCCCGCTCCGCGTCGTGATTGTAGCCATTAGCTACTCCTTACGATGCGCTAATAGTGATCGTATGCGTAATCTGCAGAGTGTCGGCGGCTGCTTTATTGATAGTGCTGAACACGACTCGCGCAAGCATAGTCTGACCGCTGGAAGCGTTAAACACCGCTGCCTCTGTTATTGCACCCGTTGACACGCCTGCACCGAAATCTGCGACATAGACCACCTCGTTGTTTGTGACTGTCGTGGATGTCAACGCAACTCTGCTGCCAATAATGTTTTCGAGATCGGTGTTATTAGCCGCCGCTGCCGTTTGTCCCTGCCCTACACCGTAGTGCGTCATCGCCGTTGCCGTGGCATCTTTGATCCTAGACGCAATATGATTTAGACCGGTAGTTACGACAAGATTGTCCACGTCTCTCTCGTCTTTTAGCGATCCATCTGGGCCTATTAGCTTGAGGTTGACCCGACCTGTCAGTTTCAAAAAGTCTTTCATTTATAAAGCCCCTGCGTATCCCACATAATCCTCAGAAAAGTAACTAAAGTCGCAATAACCTTGACCCCGATAAGTGCCCGCGTCTGTCACGACAGCGGAGTCCGCTTTGTTTAGCGAAACCGCTGCAATTCTAACATCAACGACCTGCGCTGTCTCTGAGCGGGCAACAGACACGGTTTTTGCGGCTGCATCTGTAATATTTGGCGCGTCAGTGAGCGCTGAGCCGACAGTTTTTACGACACTATCTGTGAGGTTAGCAGTTTCCTGTAAGGCTGAAACCACGGCCAAAACGACAGCATCGCCCACCCCTGGCGCGTCACTCAAGCTGCGTGTCGTTTGTGCGCCTCCAGTAGTATCTGCAAAAGAATCCGTAGCGCGTATGGTGTCGGAGATAGACTTCGTGAGCTGCTTAGCTACGAGGTCAGTTATGACAGGCGTGTCGCTCAGCGCTTTAGTTACTGCAGCGATCTGAGAATCTGTAAGCCCTAGCGTGTCATCTAGCAGCCTGCCCCTCACAAAGGTGATCGCGTCGCTGATGGCTGTCGTGTCGCTTTTGGCGACAGTTACCGCTTTTACGTGTGAATCACCGACATTTGCAGCGTCTTGTTGCGCTTTAGTGACGGCTAACCGTAACGCATCCCCAATGCTTGCGCCGGACGCGACGGATTGAGCAACCTCGCCTAGAATATTGACGAGCTTAATCGCTTTTATTTTCGCGGAATTAAGCGCTGCCGCTAGTTTGGCATACGCTACCTTGACAGTTACTTTAGAAGTCATCTCTCAAATTGAAATCTAGTAACTCTATGACGGTCTCTGTATTAGAGCCGAGCGTAAAGCTAACCTCTCCCTCATACGGGCCAGGGGAGACGTTCAAATCCCCAGGAGACCACGCAAATATCGCTTTGCCCGCTTGCGCTTCGCTGCTGCTTGCGGTCGATGTTTTAGTGACCAGCACAGTAGACGTGCCTTTTTTCCTAAATTTAAGCTCTACCGTAGACCCAGACAGGTCAATAACGTTGCCCGTATCCTCTCGCGTGAGAGTGATTTCGATAGACGGCCTTGTGTCGCCGCTGACGAGGTTGATAGTGGTCACCAGCTTATAGCCTCCAGCTCTTCCAGTGTCGTAGCAGCATCTATCTGCGCTCTAACGATTCTACCACGTTCGTGAGCTTGCTTTATGTGGTCGCCCAACGCCTTGCCTAGCTGCTTGATCTGCTCACAATCGAGTGATTGCGTCGTATTGTTTTTGAGCGTCCAGGTAGTAGTAAAGGCGTCATCTAACAGGGCCGACTGTACCGCTGCGCTAATCCTAGCCTGACTGTCTGCATCTGCCTCAAAGACCCAATTGTTCCAGGTAAAGTCACCAAACTCGTCATCATCTCTATCTAGCTTTATATTCGCCCACGCCTGCGCCTTTGCTAGATTTATGTCCCATTCCCATGTTTCTGTCGCGTAATTGAAAACGTGGGCCTCAGACGGCTGTTTAGGATAGGCCACGATCTCGTCCGTTGTCACCCGCACATAGTGCTGATCAGCGTCTACATCCTCGTCTGTAATTACATAATCAGATCCCGAGGCGTCCGCATCTGCTCTGACGCCCGCCTCGTTACCCGACCGCAAAATTGTAATTTTGCCATCATCATCGTGTATTACTGCTACCGTCATCGCTTGCTACTCATCACTGCTATTAAAAAACGGGTCGCCGTACGAGTCCCGCTGCCAACCTTTGCGTGCAGCTCAAATTTGACGCTGGTGTAAGACCCTACCTGGTTAATATCGTACTTCCCTCCCGTGATGGTTTGACCGCCAAAATCGCTACGTACGCTATTTACGTTGTGCTTGCCGTTATATGTGCCATTACCGTACACCCGTCGCAATTCCGCGTTTATACCTTGGTTTTGCGACCCGTCGCCTGTAACCTGCGCAACTCCTATAGCTATTGCCGCAGTGGGGTTTTTATTCACCGTTCCGTAATCGAGCGTGACCTCCCCGATTTTTGTATAGCTCGTGCCTATAGAAATGTTGATTGATCCGTCTGCCCCCTCTGGGATTGTTACCGCGTTACCCGCTATCTGCAGAGTGTCTACGGCAGCGTTGGCGATTGCTGCGGTCGCCACTGACAGGTCTTTGATGTAAACGCCATCAATCTCATCAGCATCAAATACAAGATTACCCGCAGTATCTTTGACGAAAATGCCCTTTGCTTCTACGTCTGTGCCGTCGAACCGGAAAAACTTGGACGATGTGCCAATATGAAATTTTGGCGTCCCGCCATCGTTGCCGAGCCAAAACCCTGTGTTGGTGGAGGAGTAGCCTGTTTTGCCCTGCCGCACCGCCATGCCTGACGTATTGCCTAAATTGACTACGCCCGTTTTGACTAAACCACCATCTATTGTGGTTATTTCCGTGCTAGCCGGATCTGCTAGCTCTGTATTTAGGTTTGTAAATGTAACGAGCCCGTTGAATTCAAAGGACGCGAAAGGCGTGCTGAATGTAATTGTCTGACTGCCTCCATAAGACGCCTCTAATATGGAAAATCTTGCAGCCCAAAACTTTCCATCCGCGCCCGTCTGACTTAGAGGGTCGAGCTGCCAGCCGCTAGTGAGGCCGCTAAAGGTGCCATTGCTAAAATTGAAACTGGTAGCTGACGGAGTGCTCGGGCTACTAGCTGACGCAGAGGTGTAATAAACATAACCGTGCTGGTTACGGGGTCCGAATTGAGTAGATGCAGCGTCTGTGCTGCCATTTACCACGGAGGTAAAAGCACTCGCGTTGCCGCTCCGGTCAATTGCTTTGAGCTTGTAATAACGAGTGACGCCATCGGCTAAACCAGCGTCGGCAAATTTGCCGTCTGCACCATAAGCACCGGATACAGATGCGACTCTATTGTACTGACCGTTTGATGTGTTCGACCTATAAACATCAACGGCTGCAAAGTCTGTGTCAGACGAGTTAGTCCATGCCACTACTATGGAGCGATATGCGCCAGTAGCAGAGACAGATGATGGCACCCCTGGCGCTGTTGTATCTCCTGTTATCGTTACAGTGCCAGTGAGGGCAGCGGAGCGTACGCCTGCGTCATTTTCTGCGCGTACCGATACCGAGTGCTGCACCGTGTAGGCATTTGGCACCAGGAGGGTCGTCACGTCGTTACCGGCTGCATCCGGCGTACTGATACGGACCTGCGTGGAATCAAACCCGCTAGGAGTTAGCTCCACTATGTAGGCGCTAACGAAAGCGCTTGCTGATGCCGTCCAGTTAATTACCAGCCGCGAAACTGAGGTGCCATCTTCCTCTATTGTTACGCCTTGCGTCAGCGATAAATTCGTAGGCGCTGGCACAGAAAAGGGATCAGGCAGCGTCGTCGCTGGTGCGCTGGGCTGTTGCGCAAGTGATTGATATGTATAGATATTGCTATATTGCTGCAAGCTAAACCTAACATCTCCTGAGTCCGCGAGCTGCATACCTATGACTCTGAAGTCTTTGGTGGACGATCCGGTCCAACCTAATGACGGATGTTTTACGGTGACCACATCCCCAACTGCGACCTGCAGCGCCTCTGGCGTAGCTGTCAGCTCCATGCTAAGCGGGTTTTCGCGTGATGCTCTGCAAACTATGCGGGCGATGTCGCGTGCAGAGTAGTAGTTTGTATTAGTGCTGAGCTTGATATCTTTTTGTAGGACTTCGTTATTGTCCTCCGTAGCGAATGTGCTTTCTTCTGTGCTACCCGCTGGGGGCCAGATAACAACATCCTCTTGCCAATTTGCTTGGGGATTAACGAAAGTCGCTCTGACCCTATTAAATCGCTTATTTTTTCCTGAGTCTCTGACGGTGATATCGCAGTGTGTGTTGGTCTCGTTTAGGGTGAAGGTGCTGGTGGTAGCCTTATCGATTATCAACGTGTAGGTGCCATCCTGGTACGGCATCAACCCGCGCATACCCTGCAGCAAAATTTTTACATTATCGAATATCTTTTTGTCTGTGCTAAGAACGGCGTTACATTCAAAGAGTTTAGCGCTACCGCCGCCCTGGTACTCTGTGATTGTATTGTCACAAGTATTTGCAGCACTGGAGAATGAGGTGTCATCTATTATCGTGGACGATAACCCTTTGCCGTACCGCGCATTTGTCAAATAATCTCGTAGGCATAGCGCTGGGTTGCTAGAGTATGCCGTCGTGTTATTTCTAGGATCGTAGACCTTTCTACCCTGGACAATACACTGTATGTCCGGTATTGAGGAAAATGCGTCTGCGTCGTATTTGAGCCTAAGCGCTAAATACGCGATACCGCGCAATCTATGATTTGCCCCCCAGGTATCAGTGGCTGCAGACAATAACGAGCTGCTTGTCTGTGTGTCAGTCCCAACATACTTTTCTATTGTGACAAGGCCGCTGTATTTAGAGTCCGTCGATAACACATCATTTATGTATACGTCTCCCAACGAGTTGACTTCTCCCTCACATAGCACAAGCGCTATATACAAATACTCGTTGTCGTTGCCGCCGGTCGATACAAATACCCGAGTGCCGCCGACTTTCCGCTCCCCGTAAATAACTGGGATAGCAGCGTTATTCGACTGCTTATTGACGAGCACGCCTGTGGCAATATCTGGCTCCTCAATAAATGGGTCCAGCAGGAAACCAACGGCGTCGCCTATCGCACTAAAAACGCTTTTGACTACTTTTTTGACAAAGCCAAAAACCATTACGTCCGACCCCACTTTAAATCGCGCACTAAAGAGGACGCATATTGGAATCCGAGGTCACCGGAAAAAAAGAATTGTTGGGAGTTGCTGTTTGTTTTGCGGCCTGCTTGTTTTTGGAAGTCAGCCCAATGTGATGCAATTGTTACATTCAAATCTGATTCGGTTTTGTTTTCGCTGATAGCAAACGAGGATATTTTTCCGTCAAAAATAGTTATTGGCGTGCCTACAATAGATCCGTTAGAGAGGACCGCCCTTGCTATCGTCGCCTGCCTATTGATCCAATCATTATTAAGAAAGGCACCTAAATAAGAAGCGCCGACGTTGCTGTACGTCAGTTGTAGACTATTAACTCTAAGATCTTGCGACTCTGATGGCTGACCCACGTCTAATAAATATTCAGACGCCTCGTACGTATTGCTGCTATATGTGATCTCGTGGTTGTAATCAGTGCTGTAAAGGCCGCTGCCAATCCCCAGGTAAACTAGATGCGCCATCTCAAAGCCATCCGACTCCAACGCGGTAAGCATGGCAGAGCTGACCGTGCGCGGCATCAGATCACCTCAATCAAATCAATTTGATACTGGTATCTGTCAAAACCGCTGAGCTGATATTGTTGAATGTCGTTGTTCAGCCTCATGGTAAAGGGAACATTTGTCACCGTGATGCTATTGTTGTTCGGCACGTCTTGTATCAACGCGGGCTCGATAGTCATTTCACCTACGCCGCTGCGGTCGGCAACTAGCATATAAACCTTATTATGGTTGGCAAATTTAATGAAGTCGCCGGTTTTCAAAGTCCCAGTGAAGCTATCGACTTGTATGGTATTGTCACCTGCACTGTGAGCGCCATTGACTGCAGGCGTGCCGCTGATTGTGTTTTGTGAGGAGCTGATAACTGGCGGCACTATGCTAAAGCTGCTTACACCGCCCTTTGTAGCCATAATGAAACCAAACACAGGCGCGAATTGCGCCCTCGTCAAGTCGTCATATTTAGCGGTAAAACTCCATCGCTGCGCACCCAAGCCTCTGACGATTGTCCGGCCACTTTTTGTCTCTGACCTGACATTGGTATGCTCGCTCCTAACATTTATTGCCGTGAATTCTGGGTCTGTCGGGTAGCTCATACGAATGCCTCCCTGCCCTGATCTTCTACAGCGTCATTGATCATCTGCAGAATTAAGCCCCTTCTGCTGTTCAAAAGCCGGTCGAACCCTGACGCATCAGCAGCCTCTATATTGAAATTGACGTTTGTGGTTCTGTTGTTAGTGTTGGAGACCGATGCAGTCCCCAGGGCGTCGTTTGGCGTAATTCTGCCGCCTGCACCCATTGTTAAGACCTCCGGCCCACGCTCTCCTACGACGTACGACTCTCCAGCCCGCACCTGCCCCCCGAGCGCCCTGCCTGCTAAGGACTTCGTTGCATAAGACGCGCCCACCGAAATGGCCGCTGCAGCCGCTGCAGCTCCTAATACTGGGCCTACTATCGGGATGCCCGCAAGGGCTGCGTATGCCTTCATCGCAGCAACGTACGACTTAGATAAAATATCTGCCGCGTTCTGCCGTTTTTCAGCGTTAGCCAGATTAACCGCCAATCGGAACGCTGCCTTGTCCTTCTCTGACTTGCCCTTGAACAAAACATCCTCAAACTCTAATAGCGCGTTTGTAATTTCTGCCGCAGCAGCTACCCTTTCCTTCTCTAATTCGGCCTCAAAATCACGACGCTCCTGATCTATCCGGTTCAGATCGTCCATTGTGCGCTGCTCATCTTCAGCTAACGCGGTATTGTATGCGGCATTAATGCTCGCCTTGGCGTCTAAATATTCCTGCTCGTTAATTAAATCCTTGGTCCTGTCTGATTCAATTTGCGCCAATCGCTCATCTCGCAACCGCGCCTCTCGCTCCATCCTGGTTTCATCAAGCTGGGCCATTTTTGCTGCGTTTTCCTCTGCCTTTTTTACTTCTTCGTCGTGCGCGTCAAGTTGCGCCAACGTTTCCCGTTTTAAATCCTTGAGTCTTTCTAATTGTTCTAATTCAACCTCCTGCGCCTCTATCTTCTGTAATATCGCATCAGCCTCAAGCCTTTGAGCCTCTGTTGCGCCCATGAGGGTCAACTTATAGAGATGCAAGGCCCTTTCACTCATGCCGAGCTGTGCAAACTCTTCATGTAGCCCCTGTATGTACTCCTCTATTTCGTTCGTGCCCTCTGCGACATTATTATTAAGATCGTCATACTGACCTGATAGGTCAGCTATCTTTGCATTCATTTCATCGATTGCTGCTAACGTCTCTGTGCTTAGAAAGCCCCGATTGATTCGCATTCCCAAAAAGTGCGTCATATCGTGAATTTCGTCGTTGAGCGCTATTATTTGTCTAAGTATGTTGACCCGCAGATAGTTTTTTTGGGCCTCAGTCAGCTTATCAAAACCCTCCTCCATATCTAGGAGGCGTTCCTTCATGTCCTTTATCACATCGCTTGCATCTTCTGTTGTTGGAATTAAGACGCTAGCAATCGCAGCAGTAATACCAACGACCGCGCCAAGAAGCGGAACCCCTAAAATAAAGCCAAGGTCGGCGGCTTGAACACCGAGCGCACGCATAGGGTTTTGCCCCATCGCTATCTGACCCGCGAGCTGCTCAAACTGTACGCCTGCCATACCTGCTTTGCGGCCAAAATCGCCCACCGTCACATTCGACGCCTTGGACGCTGCCGTCATTTGCTTGGTTTCAGTGGTGGTTTTTTTGGCGGCTTGGCCCATGCGCTCGATATCGCGCTGACCTTTTCTTACGCCGGAGGTGTCAGTTTTTACTATTAGGGTGCCAACTTCGGTTGCCATTCTGGTAAAGCCTCTCTTAATCTAGCCAACACCATAACGGCGTCCACTTCCCAGGGACTCAATGTTACGCCCGTCAGCCGCCCATACGCCTCTAGTTCTGCGTAGGTATGCATTTTAAGCGAGCAAAACGTCTCCCACGCATATTGGTGCTCGCCTCGTAACTCGGGCGCTGCCAACAGATCTGGCGGCGTCCTACCTGTAGACTTCTCTACCTGCTTTAGAGTGTCATACCGACTAATAGATGACCCGTCTGGCCTGGAATGCACCCAGAAATACCAGCGCCCAAACTCCTCAACCTCGTCTATTAGCCCTTGGTAAAATTTGCGCCATCAGCCACAAACGTCAAAAGCTGAGACACTACATTTGGCGCGTTTTCATACAGATGCTTGGCGTTTGCCTTTGTAAAAGGGTATTCCTCACCATCCGAGACAATCCCGCGCCAGCCAATCGTCACCGCCACTAATGCTGCAACATCCATAGCGTCAAAATCTATCGACTGCGCTTTTTCCTCAGACCTCGCTTGCAGCATCTTGTTGGTCTGCTTCTTTTTCTGCGCCCTCCATTCTTTAGAGTCTGCGCCCATGATGCTTATAAATACGTCAGTGGGCTCTCTAGTCACGGGGTCCAGGATGTTACATTCAGCCCCCGCACCGTGAGACTCAGCGGTCGCCAGCGCACTAATATCCATTCGATTACGCCGCCGTACGGGTAATTTTAATTTGACTGTCGTCTGTGCTGTCGTAAAGCGCTACAAACTCCATTGCAATAGTCACTGCGCCCTCACCAGCCACATCCGGTTGTCCCGAGTTATATTTAACGTTTGGCAGGCTGATGATGTAGTCATTCCCCGCTGCGTCAGTCAATGTCAAAGAAATGCTGCTTGACGTCTCGTTGAGAAACTTCTGATATAGGGTTTTGTTCTCAAAGTAGGTTGTCAGCGTTCCAGAGAGACGAGAGCGACCTATCGACGGTCGATTAGTCGTTACGCTGCCTACCGAAAACAGTGGCTCAATGCCGTTTTCTAAGCTCAGCTCTATAGCGGTGACCGTTGCTATTGTAGAACCGCCCTCCGATATCGAGCCCGTAAAGGAATCAAAAGGCGACGTGGTAGGGTCAGCCGCAAATGTGGAGCCAGTGATGGCCGCTGTTGCTAAACCGAGATTTTTACCTACCACGCCAAACGTGACGCCGACCATTGCATTTGGTGCCACTGATAACGACATGGTGTTAAATTCACACCCTGTATAAGTGTGAAACTCTGGAGTCGCTAAATCGGCAAACTTGCGCTGTAGACTGAATGATCTACGGGTTACGCCTGCTTTGAGCACGTCGGTTGACCAAGACCCGCATAGCACAGCCTCTAATATGTCGTCGAAAGCGCCATATTGCAGCTCAGATGTAACATCGCCGCTGACCGACTTATTTCCATGACGGAAATCGTCAACTTGCCGATCCCCTTTGAGCGTTTCGCTCTCTATAGCGTCTTTTGTGACAGCCAGCGTAGTACCAGTGTGGGGCAGCGGCGTGAACCCTGGGGTTGATGGCGTCGTGCCGTACGTAGTTTCTGCAATATAATGCAGACTGTGTTGTGCGCCGTTTGCAATAGCCATATCTATCTAGCCTCTGTAAATGTTTGAAAGTTGACCGAAATGGGCACAAAGTACCATTCTTCATCCAGTATGGCGGGCGACATACTTACTGATCTCACCCGCACGTTTACGCTATTGTACGACGAAACGGTGCCCCGCTTGAATAGATCCGCAACGGTATCTATAAGCTGCGGTCTGCCACTGCCTCTCGGCACCACTACATCTATCTGATAAATGCCGTTTGTCTCGTCTTTACCGTTAGCCCCTAAGCCCGCTTGAGTTGTCTCTGCGGGCAGAAAACTCGCTCGTAAATAAGATGTGCCAGCTTGCGGCGTGTACGGCACGTTTGGAAATGCCACATTTGTGCCTGTAACCGTTGCTAGCTTCGTGTCTAAAGCTGCTTGCACGTCATTGAATATGGTGGTCATACCTTCGCTGCGGCCTCTTTTATCACCTTCTCAAATTCTGCGATTGATACCCTGACCATGCCGCTCGGTGCTTGCGCTGAAAATCCGCCCTGAGTTTTACCAGTGGGGTTTTTGGGAGCTGTCGGATACCCACCAAACTCTAATTTTTCACCGTAAGGCATATTGTTGGTGATGAAATAAGCGTTGGCTGGGAACCTCTGGCCCTGGGCGACACTTGTAGCCGCTGCAATCGCTCTACCTCCGCCTTTATCCGCACCAAGTTGGCCGGTAGCTGGTGCGTCGATAGTGATTTGCCAATTGCCTCTAAAACGCCCCGTATCGACAGGGCTACGCTTAACGATGCGGCTAAACATCCCTAGGACGGTGCCCCTAACGACCTTTTCAGGCAGCTTTTCGATGTTCTCTATCGCGACATCCCACGTTTTCACTTGCGCACCTGCAGATCTGCCGACAGCATCGTACCTGCGGGCTGGTTTAAAGATATGGATACCACTCGGTAAGTGTCTGAGCCAATAGCAACGGTATCACCTACCTCGTAAGTGTGCGCCTCTGCTAAAAGCCTCCTATCCCCTGCTTGCACAGTGTTAGTGCCTATATCCCTGTCGGAATAGTCAAAAATGCACGCGTGTTTCGCAAAGGTAGAGGTAGTATTGGTTGTGGTGCCGGTCGCTGGGCTATATGAGCCTTTAACAGTCCTAGAAAACGTGAGCTGCTGCCCAAACTTTTTAATTAAGGCAGAACCGGACGCCTGTAGGGACGTGTAATCAAAGCTCATGCTCTACCGACTTCCGTAGGGTTTCTCACGAGCTTGCGCAGCGCTTTGGTAACGCCTGGGATCGAGCGTTTCATACCCGCAGACTGTTTATAGCTGACGCTTATGTTACCAATCGACTCAGATAACGTTTCTCTGTCTGACGGCAATAGCCTGCTATCGCCATCAATGTCAGCTTTGATTGCTTCGTAGACTGCCGCTTTTACTTCTTTAGGTATTTCATCAGACTCAACAGAATACCCATCAATCACAACCTGGTCTCTCGGCCACTGTAACGCCTGCGTTTCCTCATGCTTCTGTCCGACAAACTGCAAGGATTCAATGTAATCCATCGCTCGCAGGATCTTTTGCTCTAGCTCCGGCAACCCTGGATATGTGAACCCCCGAGCATCGGCCCAAGCGGTGTAGTTGGCAGCGCTTACGTAACTATTAGCATTAGCCACAAGTGTCCCGTTTTCCACGGTCAGAGCCATGTGATACTCCGGCAATAAAAGGGGGCTCGCGCCCCCCTTAGATTTAGCCCATCAAGGTAGCGATAAAGTCTGATTTCCAGCCCTTCACGCCCCATGCTGATGCAACTTCTATCATGGTTTTGCGGTAGCCTTTATAGACTCGCACCTCAAACACTAGACCGCTAACAGGGTCTTGTACCGTCAAAGCGTCATCTGCGGAGTCACCGCCCTCTGGCACCGCTGGTGCTCGCACAGCAAGCTCTAAGGCGCGACGATGAAAGGCCATATTTGGCGTGTAGTTGTTGCCAATCGTCATCTCCGTGGTGTCTGCTAAGGCCGCTTGCAGCCCTGGTCCACCAATCGTTGCCGTGCCGGACGCTGCTGTAAAGCCCGTATTGATGACGTAGTTATTGGAGTCACCCGCAAACGTCACCACGTCACCAGGGAGCAGAGATCCGCCATCACCGCCATCTAAGGCAATTGATGTCTCACCAACTGGCTCACCGCCCGCTGCATCTAAGCCGGTCGCAGTGCCCTTGGTGTGCAGGCTAATCTGCGCAGACTCGCGTATTGCAATCCCCATCAGGTCCAGCAAGACGCCTTGACGCAGCAAATCCGTGCCGCCAGAGGTATTTGCCTGCTGTAAGGTAGCCTGCTTACGCAGATTAGCACCCGCTGCAGTGTTCATCACCAGTGACACCTGCCCATCGTTCTGGGGCATACCGTTATCCGCCAAAATCTGGCGAATGTCAGCGATAGCGTCAAAGTTAGAGGCGAACGGCGTAGTGCCCGCTGTCCCTACGGCCCTGGAGGCGCTTTCGTATGCCTCCTCCCACAGATCTGCTTCTATTTCATTGCAGAGCGTGCGCATAGCCTGTGCGATTTGATCGCCGTACACGGTCTCGTATCCGATGCCGTTATTTAGGTGTCGAATATCCTCTCCAGTGTATGGAATCTGCACGGCGCGACTGTTATTGATCGTCAGAGTCTTATTATCTACCGTCTGGTCGGTGCCTTCTGGTACAGACATTGACTCACTGACATTTACAGCCGTCGCAGCGCGTGTAAAAGACGCCCTTACCACGTCGCCTTTTGCTACACGTTCTGAGCCGTTCGCATTAATAGTTACAGCAGGGATAAAGCCCACAAGCTCTCGCCCCACCACGTCAGCGGCTTTGTAGATATCCGCCGCGAGATCAGTCAATACATTAGCCATCATGGGCCTCCAAATTAGTCATCAAAAATTCTGCCGCCAGATTTGAAGAATTCAGCACGCTGGGCGTGGCTCATACCTTCAAATTCTACGCGACTAATCTCTATGCTTCGTTCTTCGGCCCTGCCATCTGAACGTGCGGCCCCGCCGCCACTCGCCTGCGTACCATCTACTAAGAAATCGTACTTACCGCGAATACTCGCGGTTAACTCGTCAATGGTAGAAACTGTAAGCTGCCCACTCTCGTCGGTAACTCGTATTTCATCATCAACAATCGTTAGCCTCTGGCTAATTTTATCCTGTAGAAGCTCAGCCCTCTGGGTGTTCTTCGACAACGATGCTGCTATTTTACCAGCTTCTGCAGAAATTTTCTGCATTGTGATACTGGCATTCATATCCTCGATCTTCCGGCGCAGAGTATCCGCCTCGCCTTTCTGCGACTCAAATAACTGCTTATAGTCGTTCTCCGCAGCGGCTTTTTGTTCAGCCTCTAGTTTAGCTGCGAGACGCGCCTCCTCTCGTTCCGCTTTGACCTTCTTTTTTTCCGCTAACAGCTCATCAACTTTAGCCTTGAGGCCAGAGGTTTGCTCTTCCACCCTAGCCTGCAGCTCTTCGTTAAACTTAGCCATTACGGCCTCTTTAGCCTCTTCCGGCAGCTCTACACCTTCTATTTCCATGCGTCACCTCTGGTTTGCAAGTTTGCGGCTCTGCCGCGTTACGTATCCACGCCTTTCGGCACTGGATCATCTTGTATCGGTATACCAGTATCTAAAGCCTCCACAATCAGTCTCGTGGCGCCCACCCTAGCCCAATCAGCTCCACTATATTCTGGGTCTTTGCCAAATTTTTTGCGATACATCTTTACTAGGTCTTTATGGGTCAGCACTTTGTCAGCCGTCATATGTGTTTCTCCCTGATTTCAGGTACTCGTCTACAATTTCATCAAATAGCTTTGACAGACGCGGAAAGCGGCGCTGACAAAACGCCCACGCCTCTGGGTTTCCACGCAGTGCAAACAGATTGGCGAACGTTTCTTTTTCTTTGGACCCCCTGTTTTTGTAGTACTTTGGCCCGTGGCCCCAATGCCCCGATTTCCAGAATTTGCCCTCAGACATAGCATCTACGATATCAGACGCCTTTGATGACCAGCTTGTTTTGCGAACCTTTTCGGTCCATGTGTAGCCGTTCTTGGCATTTGTCATTACCTGATCGTCATATAGCTCTTGACTCAACATATCCAGCGCCTGCTGCTTCGTTTTTGTAGCCCTTAATCCCAATTCTTTGCGGTCATCCAGAAACGCTTTTTTAAATGCCGGATTCGCCTCGCTAAACGCCTGGAATCTTTTGTCACCTAACTCATAATCAATATGATGCCCGTACTCATGGGCAAACGTGATAGGCGTTCGGTTCATATCGTCATTTATGTAATTTTCCTGATGCAATTTCCTATAATAGCTACTGTAATATGACCCTGTAGGCTCACCTTTTTTGTTTTTCTCGCCGTCGAATATCTTGGCTGGCCTTTCGATTCTGGTCACAAGTTTTTTGAGGTCTGGCGATAACGTATCATCAAGAAATTGTGATAGTTCTTCCGCTGTAAGATCTTTACAATCATTGATATCGTCAAATTTTACGCGCCCCGACACGCTGACATTGGGCGTTATCTCTGTCTCCAGAACAAACTGGGCATCATCCCGCTTTAATTGCGTGAGCGTGAGGGTTTTTCCCTTTTGATCGATAAATTTATCAATTGTCAGACCGCCTCGGAAGAGCTTGGCCCTTGATTTGCCGAGCACCTGGTCTTGGAATCCAGCACTTTGCTTGCGTAACCATTGATCGTAGTTAAGCCCTGCAGAAACTGGACCAGCCCCACCGCTGCCCACGGCTGCGCGAGTGCCGATATCATCTGCTCCCAGGTCAAACGCGGGGTTAACTTTGGGGGTAATTGTGCTGCGGCAGTTAAAGTGCGCCGGAGGCTTTGGGTCGTTGTCGTAATCTTTATATATAACCCCGTCGCGGGCCATGCATATCAAAGATGTGCGGCTATCTAAGGTCGCTACCCACTCGTACCCAAGCAAAACGTCATCATTTTCTTTAAGAGTCTCTTTACGCGCCTGTACAGAGACATGATTAACCGCTGTACGCGCCAGAGTAGCGGCTTTGCGACCTTGTAATCCGACGAGTTTACGTATCTCCGATGTAAGCTCATTAGTAGTATCCCCCAGGACAATGGCTGCTCTAACCTTACCAATCACTAAGTCGCGGTGCAGCGGGCCAAAATCGTCCAGCATTCCGCCTAATGTGTAGCCTTTGCTAGGCTCTAAGCCCATGATGTTTGCAAACGCCGCCTGCTGTATTTGTATCGGAGCAGGGACGGACAGATCCGTCTGCAGGTGTTTCTGCATCATTGTGCGGTTGAATTCAGCCTCGTACTCCCCAAACTCGACCAGCTTAGATTTAAACGCGTCTGCGTATTCTTTATCTGACTCTCCTAGATATTGATATAGGTCAGTTGCTTGGGCCTGTGCTCTGCTGCGCCCAAAATCAGTCAGGTTGCCAGTTTCGAGACGGTATATAACCTCCTCTAACTGGCGGGCAATAAACTCCTCTGCCTCTCGCTCACGGCCTTTTGCGTAACGCAATACAAATATCTGATGCCTCGTGACGGCATCAAAAATATCATCTTCGGCAGACACTCAATGCAGTTACTTTTTGCCATTCTTTTTAGGCTTAGCTGCTGCCTTTTTTTTCTTTTTTGGTGGCCTTCCGACCATGTTCCCATAACTTCCTTTTCCAGTTGGCATAACAGCGCCTCCTTACTTTTTCTTTGCTTTCTGGGCGTCAGCTTTTGCCTTTGCCCGCTTGGATAAATCCTTATAGTGAAATAGTTTCACCGAGGTTTTCCCGTGTACCTTGCCTGTATGTAAACTACCATCTGGCATCTTGTGAGTGTTGCCAGAATGCAAAGTCCCGTCTTTCTTGTAATGCGCCACACCTTTTGCCATTTACCATTTCACCTTATTTGCCCAAAACGCTGCAGACATCTTACCCTTAGCTATGTTTTTGGCGTGTCTCGACTTAAAGCTCGCACGCTTTTTCTTCATTGCCTCACTTTCCCCAGGCTTTGGTTTACCTGCAGTGCGAGCGCCCTGCTGCCCAAATCTTATCAGCTTAATCTTGTCGCCCTCTTTCGCTAATACCATGTGGCTTTTGTTTGGGTGCTTCGGCGTTCTCTTTGGCTTATTGTACCCAGAGAGACCGAATCGTTTTAATCTAGGGTCTCTTGCCATTACTTGCCGCGCTTCGCTTTGCGGTGTTTTTGGATCTGCTTCCACTGTGCCGCATCTACTGAGCGAGCCTTGCCGCCAGTTAGCACACTATTAACTCGGGCCATTGCCCACTGCTGCGGGGATACCCCTGGTCTGCGGCCTGATGTGACCGCTGCGCCCAAACCCTTCATATATATAGCTTTCAGCGCCCCATAGGGTGCCTTCGACTCCTTCGCTTTACGCTGCAGCGCCTTTTTCGCAGACTCACTTATTTTTGCCATAACGCCGCCTGTAAGCCTTGGTATGCTTGCTCTCTGGGGTTTTCTTTCCTTTCTTCTTATCTCCTGCTAGTGGGCCTAGTAGTTTGCCTTTCTTCCGCATCTCGTCTAACTGGCGCAATCGCAGCTTCCGCTCCTCCCCTGTCAGCCCTGCAACATACTTGGCGGGCACCATGTAACCTGCGGGCGTTCGCACCTTACTCATACCGGCGGCAAATCTCCCAGCTCTTCCCTGACCTCATCGAGCGTACGGGCGCCGTCGATAATACCCGCCGATTTCAATCGGTCGAAAATATCCTGGTCACTAATAATCTGTCTATCCATCAACGTCACCATTGACATAATTAACTGCGGATCCACCGATTTGTCATAAAACTCTCGATTGATAGCAAAGCTCAAGTCGCCATTTGCGCCCATAAATTCACCGCACCAGGCCAGAGATTGCTCCAACGCTGCGCTTAGGTTGCCGACAATATCGCCTAACACGGAATTTTCCGACGCAAATCGGATGCGTGCGCCTTCTGCTGTCTCATTGCTACCGCGATCAGTAATGATACGAGCGCCAATAGCGACCATCTGCGCCTCTTTCGCTTTCATGGCCTCTGCGACTAAATTGTTTGCGTTTGGCTGCAGCAATGAGGCGCTGCCTGTCTCGCCCAGCACATGACCAGCCCTGGCTCCAAGCTTTATACCCTCGGGGTTAAAGTCAAAAAACTCGTCTGCGTTTAACGAATGGGTAATGAAAAGCGTCGGCTGTCCGGTGATAAAACACGATTCTTCATAATCTGCAGAGTTGCGATAGTGGGCAATATTGACATCGGCTATATCTGCAAGCGGCGCATCATCTACAGTGCTGTCGTTATTTTTAGCACCAACAAAAATCGCCGGTATCTCATCCCATGTGCTGCCGTCTGACTTCCTCGGGTAGATCTCGGCGCTGAAAGGCTGCTCCTCCCGATATAGCTGCTGGGTATAACCATCCTCCCGCAAGCGCAAAACCCTATACTGCACCTCGCTATCATGCTCAAATTCATCGTCAGCGGTTTTATAGCTCTCTGCCAGCACGATCATGGTGACTAGCTTCCTGCCGCCGATAGTATCTGTGCGCCAATTGACTACTTGCTCACATGGGTAGGGGATAATGGAGGCGCGTATTGAGAGGCGCTGTATCTCTTCTGCAGACAGCCCTGCGTCAGCCTGGGGAAAATCTACCAGGAGCAAAGTCCGGCCTGTTTCCAGCAGATTGCTCAGCTCGTCCTTAGCTAACTGCTCAATCCCAAGGCCGTCACCGGTTGCGTCATTAATCAAATACTCCAGGGTTTCCGGCAACTCGTAGACAGGAGCTTTACGAAACGCCGCCCCAACTAAAGCGTTTTTAGTGCGACCGGTGTAGTTGGCAAATACCGCCCGACGTATGTATTGACGATATCGTAAAGTATTCTCGCCAAGCCGCTCATCTGCTGTTTCTGGGTCTGGCACGGGAAGGTAGACGTGTTTTTTTTCTTTTATCTGCACCGATCCACGTACTGCGTCTCGGGTTTTGTCCCATACAGGCTTGTACAGTTCCCACTGCGGGTGCTTAGTGCTTACAGGCATGAAAAATAAACCTGATAGGTAGATGAGCCGCTATATTATCATAGCGCGAATCTAAATGAGACGTTAGCAACAGGCTTCAGTACAGGCATCTCGTAAGCTATTGGGTAGGTCGTTGCATCATTTTGGTGATCCCGCCCGTTGCTCTTATCCGGCTCGCCATTTTTGTACGTCTGCTGCTCCAAACACTCAGCGACTACTGGGCAGCGGTTAGCGTTCACCCGTACCCTGCCTTGCTCCAATGCGGCATTCATTGACATAACGCGATCTCGCACTGCTGGATTTCTCTTGTTCACCCGCAATATAAACCCTGCCTGTTCTAATAAAGCGATGTCCGATTGACTCGCATCGACAGTCTTACGGCTCCTGCCACTGGCATCTGGGTAGATTACTACCGGATGGTCTTTGTAGCGGCTCTGTATGATCGATATCATCTCTGGCGTGTCGTACATATTCACCAGCTCATCGACACAATGCCATACCTTCCCGCCATCCCGCTGCACGTAGACGGTCGCCGCCTGCTTTGTCACGTTGAAATCACAGCCGATAAATAAGGGCTCCTGGTCCCTAATTTCCTCGGTCGAGTCACAAGCGTGTCTGTTGTAACTTGTATAAACGGTGCCCGACGTGAGATTTACGAAACGCCCCTCTAAGTATGCCTCTAACAAGTGGGCAGGATAGGCGTCCTCCAGGCTCTGAATATAGCCCTCCGGCAGGTGTGGGTTCGATTTTGTAGGCGCTTGAATGATCGAATACTCTGGCTTCGCCTCCTTACGCCACTGCTCGTATACAAATCGGAACCCCTCGGGTGTCGTTGTAACTCCTACACTGTTGGGGCCATTCTTAGCTTGACGGTTCCTTGCCATGACTTGCCGCCACACATAAGCAGCGTCGTCTCGCTTCAGGGTGTCCAGCTCGTCAATATCGGCGTCAGCGTGTTCGTACCCTATGATTCTCTGCGGGTTTTCCATCGACCGGAAGAAGATACAGCCATAGCCTTCTATGTCTATTTGGTTCATGGGTGACTTTTGCAGTCGGTAAGCTATGCCTAACTCGGTCAATGTTGCCTCAAATCGGGGCCAGGCGATCATTCTGATCAGGTCATAAGTTGGCTCATAAAACCCTCTGTTGGTGCCCTTGTTCTGCACCATTCCAAATATACAGCGTAGAATTGCGGCCTCTGTTTTTCCCGCCCCAAAACCAGCGACAAACGCCGGAAACCGTTGCTGCGCCGTTATGTATTCGTATTGGGGGGCAGTCGGCTCAACCGATACCATTTTCGGGCTTAACGAGGTTGATAGTTATGGGCTGAGAACCTAGATCAGGCAGGCCGTCGTCCTTCATATCAGGCAAATATTTAGCGAGTAGTCTGATACGTTGCTCGTTGGCTGTCTTTAGCTTGCCCAGCTCTTTGTTAAAGTGATCGCTAGCAACGTCCAGTTGCTCCATTTTTTCAATGTTATCAAGCACATAATCTAAACGACCCCTCTCGGCTAAATAGGCTCGCAATTCCTCTCTGCGGATGTCGCGGTTTTTTTGTGCGCGGGTTTCTGCCATCAGTCTGCGTCTGGGCTTTCAAACGAATGTGCCCAGTATACTCCGATAACACGGCCATCCGTCACACGGCCTGTTAGGATGTCGTCACTGCTTATCGGATAACTCTCTACTGTGTAGTCCTCAAAGGCTACCAGGTACGTGCCTGGCTCTTTGGGCGGCGTGTCAAAAGTAAACCACTTTATGTGGACGGTTTGATCCGGCAACTTAAATCCACGGTTTGCATATCCATTTCCGTCGCCAAGTAGCGTTTTCGTAAAGGGTACAGTTTTCGCTCTGCCTATACTTAGCATTTGTCACGATTCTTATTTTATCCTCTGCCATGCCAAACGAAATAGCTTGATGAGCGCAACGGCGACTAATCCCCAGCATCTCCGACGCCTGGTTAATAGTAAATTGTATCACCGGCAGACTCAGCAGCGCATCTAAGTGGTCCGGCGCGTTTGCCTTACTACTCCGCACTAGAAATTTCGGCATTTTTTGACCTGACAAGCGCTTTCAATTCCTGAGAGCAGTCACGATCCTCGTAGTTTGGATGCCCACGGGTTCCCTGGAATTTTTGCCAACTATCGACCATAGCACAGTAATGAGTATGCTCCTTTTGAGCCTCATCGTAATCACCCTGACCAACTAAACCGAAAACAATTAAGACCAACACGACAATCGCCAAGTGTTTCATCCTTTACGCCTCATTTAGCTGCCTTATACCTTACAGGGTGCTGGCTGGCTCTGTGCAGTAATAAATCGGGCCGTACGCCTCGACCAATTTGTCCCAAGCTCTCTCCGCAAGTTTTTTCTCGGTCTTGTCGTCAAACAAGTCCCTGGAAAAAGCTTCTCCAACTGCCTCAGATAATGCCAGCGCCTCTGCGACGGTCAAAGTGACAGTTATCTGCTGTCGCATCTTGCTCATAATCTTATTCTCCTCTCTGTTCTACTGAAGCGGTATAATCGACATCACGCTTACCCCAGCCAAGTGGGAGCCGGATACCCTCCGGCAACACCCACAGGTGAAAGACGTTCGCGGTGTCGTGAAGCACATCCTCCTGCGGGTAGATTTCTACGCCCTGCAAATGCTCTCCGCACAGGTCATTCTTGATCGCTTGGAAGTCGCGCCAATCAATCAAATGAGTCTTGCCGTTATCGATGCGGATCGATAGCCAGATGGTGCCGTCGAACATTTCGTTATGACAAACACCGTCTCCAGTTTTAAGCTGCTGACTGACAACCTTGTACTTTCCACAATCGGAAAACCAC